>ENA-UOYL01000484-UOYL01000484.1-marine-metagenome-genome-assembly--contig:-NODE-484-length-14330-cov-2.334807_pt1 | contig 14330 bp, 13 predicted proteins | sample MGYA00238173_ERZ767189 | MGnify/ENA primary metagenome ERZ767189 (study PRJEB28943, sample SAMN06267163) | marine metagenome | isolation source: Columbia River Estuary | place: USA:Columbia River Estuary... | reverse complement strand
GCCGCCATGCATCCTGTCCCAGCGCTGGTAATTGCTTGGCGATAGATATGATCTTGTACATCTCCGGCAGCAAAGACCCCAGGAATGTTGGTGGCAGTTGCATTGCCCTCAAGACCGGAATACGTTTTGATGTACCCATTGCTCATATCGAGCTGACCTGTAAATAAATCCGTATTGGGTTTATGGCCAATTGCAATGAATGCACCGGAGGCCGCAATATCTTCTTTGGAGCCATCTTGCCGCTTAATGCGAACACCAGTCACACCTTTTTCATCGCCCAAGACTTCATCAAGGGTTGCGTTGAGTTTGAGAATGACCTTACCCTCAGCTACCTTGACCATTAAGCGATCATTCAAGATGGGCTCTGCTCTAAATTTATCTCGACGATGAATGACAGTAACTGTCTTCGCAATGCCGGTGAGATAGAGTGCTTCTTCTACCGCCGTGTTACCACCACCGACAACGCAGACATCTTGACCTTTGTAGAAAAAGCCATCACAGGTCGCACAACCGGATACACCCCGACCCATAAAAGCTTCTTCGCTCGGTAAGCCCAAATATTGTGCAGAGGCTCCCGTGGAAATAATTAACGCGTCGCACGTGTACGTGCCTGAGTCACCAACCAGACGAATGGGTTTCTCGGTGAGTGCAGCCGTATGAATATGATCAAAAATAATCTCGGTATTGAAATGCTCAGCATGCTTTAGAAACCGCTCCATGAGTTCGGGGCCTTGAACTCCATTGGGGTCCGCTGGCCAGTTCTCAACATCGGTTGTGGTCATTAACTGACCGCCTTGGGCCAGACCTGTAATGAGGGTGGGTTTCAGGTTGGCGCGGGCAGCATACACGGCAGCGGTATAGCCAGCAGGGCCTGAGCCCAGAATTAAAACTTTGGAGTGTTTAGTAGTAGAAGTCATAGGTAAATTATAGAGTTCTATCGCCACACCTTGTTTACAATCTAAAAAACATGGCTCGTAGCTCCTACCCACAAACCAAAAATTCCATACCCCCTCAGGGTGGGACCGGAAAGATGGCGCGTTTATTAGCCGAGGTGCGGTGGTTACTTTTACTCGCAATTTGCCTAGCACTCTTTGCAGTCTTGATAACTTACACCAAATCGGATCCCGCTTGGTCGCACGCAAGTTTTGAGGTTCCCAAAAATATTGGGGGGCGAATGGGAGCTTGGGCTGCTGACTTAATGTTCTATATCTTTGGGGTTTCAGCCTTTTGGTGGGTGATTTTATTTGCCCGTCGCGTTGTAACGCAATGGCGAGAGTTATGGAGTGTGCCGCTACCTCTAGATCCCAGTGTCAAGCCAGAATCCGTTTGGACCCGCTGGCTAGGATTTGGTTTAACGTTAGCCTGCAGTATGGGGCTGGAGTCGATCCGTTTGCATTCGCTGCAATGGGAGCTTCCAAGGCCTCCTGGCGGTATTTTGGGTGAAGTAATTGGTGACCCGTTGCAAATGGCCTTCGGCTTTACTGGTTCGACCCTTATTCTTCTATTTGGTTTAGCGGTTGGCCTATCTCTCTTTTTGCATTTCTCGTGGTTAAGTCTTTCAGAGCAAGTGGGGCGCTATATCGAGTTAGGGCTGCGGCGTTTGCGGGAGAAACGCGAGAAGCAAGAAGACCTCAAAATTGGTGAGCAGGCAGCCGTTGAGCGGGTAGAGCACGTGGAAGAAGTGCGTATTCGTGAGGAGATTGCGCCAAAAGTACAAATCTTTAATCAACCCCTCAAGATCGTGAAGAGCGAGCGAGTCGAGCGCGAGAAGCAGCAACCTCTCTTTGTCGAGATCCCTGATTCTGAGTTGCCACCCCTCTCTTTATTGGACTCTGTGCCAGAGGCAAAAGAAACCATTTCAGCCGAGACCTTAGAGTTCACTTCACGTTTGATTGAGCGCAAGCTCGACGACTTTGGTGTGCAAGCCAAAGTCATTGCAGCCTATCCAGGCCCCGTCGTGACCCGCTATGAGATCGAGCCTGCGGTCGGAGTAAAAGGTAGTCAGATTGTTAACCTCTCGCGTGATTTATCACGCTCACTCGGTGTGGTGAGTTTGCGGGTTGTTGAAACTATTCCTGGTAAAACGTGTATGGCCTTGGAGTTGCCAAACCCAAGCCGCCAGTCGGTTTACCTCTCAGAGATCTTAAGTTCGCAGGTCTATAACGACAATCACTCACTCCTTACGCTAGCCTTAGGGAAAGATATTTCAGGTAGCCCTACGGTGGCAGATTTAGCGAAGATGCCGCACTGTTTGGTAGCGGGAACAACCGGAGCGGGCAAGTCAGTAGGGATCAATGCCATGATCTTGTCGATTCTCTTTAAGGCTAAGCCTGATGAGGTACGTCTCATCATGATTGATCCCAAGATGCTGGAGATGTCGGTCTATGAGAAGGTGCCGCATTTATTGTGTCCCGTAGTGACCGATATGAAGCAGGCCTATAACGCACTTAATTGGGCAGTCAATGAGATGGAGCGGCGCTACAAACTGATGAGCAGGTTTGGGGTGCGTAACTTAGCCGGCTTTAATAAAAAGATTATGGATGCCGAGGCTAAGGGCGAGAAACTCACCAACCCATTTAGCCTCACGCCTGAAGACCCAGAACCCATTTATAAAGCACCAGTCATTGTGGTGATCATTGATGAGCTGGCTGACCTAATGATGGTCTCGGGTAAGAAGATTGAAGAGCTGATTGCGCGGATTGCCCAAAAAGCACGCGCAGCTGGTATTCATTTGGTACTCGCAACACAACGTCCCAGTGTGGATGTGATTACTGGCCTCATTAAGGCCAATATCCCAACGCGTATCTCGTTTCAGGTGAGCAGCAAGATCGATAGTCGCACTATTTTGGATCAGCAAGGTGCCGAAGCTTTATTAGGAATGGGTGATATGTTGTATATGCCACCAGGTACTGGCTTGCCCATTCGGGTACATGGTGCTTTTGTTTCCGATGATGAAGTCCATCGCGTGGTGTCATGGCTTAAGGAAAAGGGCGAGGCAAACTATATTGACGGTGTTCTAGAGGGTGCGGACGAGTCCACCATGGATGCTCTCAATGGCGGCGGCAATGGTAGCGGTGAAGCTGATGCGCTGTATGATCAGGCAGTCGCTATCGTCTTGGAAAATAAACGCGCTTCAATTTCACTCGTGCAACGTCATTTACGGATTGGTTATAACCGTGCAGCTCGCTTACTCGAGGATATGGAGAAAGCTGGCCTAGTCTCGAAGATGGGCGGTAATGGTAATCGTGAGATTTTGGTATCGCGCCCCACTGAGTAGTTTCTGATTAATTAACACTTATTCTTGTCCGTATATTTTCTGTGAAGTTTATTAACTATTTCCTTGTTTTCTGCCTGAGCGCATTTAGTTCGGTCGCACTCTCTCAAGATAGTCGCCCGAATGGCGTCGAACAGTTACGTCAATTTGTGAAGACCGTGCAATCTGCGCAAGGTCAGTTTGCGCAGCAGCAGATGCGAACTCCAAAGCCTAATGAGTCACAAGATAAACTAAAGTTGATCCGCCAAACCTCGGGCCAATTTATTTTTCAAAGACCTGGTAAGTTCGTTTGGGACACGCAAAAGCCCTACGAGCAAAAACTAATTGCTGATGGCAAACAGCTCTTGATGTGGGATAAGGATCTCAATCAGCTCACGATACGCTCTGCCAATCAGGCCTTGGCAGCATCGCCAGCGGCAATCCTCTTTGGTGAGAGTGCCCTAGATTCGCAATTTGAGCTTGAGGATGGGGGTACTAAAACCGATTTACAGTGGGTCAACCTCAAGCCCAAGGCAAAAGCAGGACAGGGTGATTTGCCTTACACCAAAATTGCGATCGGGATGGGCGGGGGTTTGCCAAAAGCCTTAGAGTTGACCGATGGCTTTGGCAGCATTGTTCTGGTGGTCTTTGGTCAGATGCAAATCAACCCCAAGATTGAACCTAGCCGTTTTCAGTTCAAAGCCCCACCAGGGGCAGAGGTCTTGCGACTAAACTAATGGTTTAGATCAATAAGGAATACCATGCTGGATCCCCAACTGTTACGTAAGGACTTAGAGAGTGTCAAAACCCGCTTAGCAACGCGTAAGTTTGAGCTTGATACTGCTTTATTTATGCAACTCGAGACCGAACGTAAGGAGTTGCAAGGGCGTACAGAGGAGTTGCAGGCTAAGCGTAACCAACTTGCCAAAGCCATTGGCATAAAAAAAGGTAAAGGTGAAAATGCTGATGCCGAGTTAACTGAATCAACTGGCGTCAATAAAGAGTTAGAAGGAAGCGCAACACGCTTAAATGCCTTACAAGTGCAAATTCAGGACTTTCTCCTGGGTATCCCAAACCTTCCTGATGACAGCGTTCCGGCGGGCAAAACCGCGGATGAGAACAAAGAAATTAAAGTGTGGGGTAAGCCAACGCACTTTGAATTCACGCCGAAGGATCACGTTGATTTAGGAACCCCAATTGGCCTCGATTTTGACTCTGCTACTAAAATTAGTGGGGCGCGCTTTGTGGTTCTCAAAGGGAATGCTGCTAAATTGCATCGTGCTTTGGCACAGTTTATGTTGGATATACATACTGTCCAGCACGGCTATCAAGAGATCTATGCACCCTATATTGTTAACGCAGACTCCATGCATGGCACTGGACAGTTACCGAAGTTTGAGGCGGATCTTTTTAAGGTCCCAAGGAAGATGGGTGGTGAGCACCCCGATGATGGTGGTGAGCGTATCGAGAACTTCTACCTTATTCCTACAGCCGAAGTGCCAGTTACCAATCTGGTGCGCAATGAAATTATCAATGCAGACCACCTCCCCCTGAAATACGTGGCGCACACTCCTTGTTTTCGTTCTGAGGCAGGCAGTTATGGGCGTGATGTACGGGGCATGATCCGGCAACACCAGTTTGATAAGGTGGAGTTAGTGCACATCAGCAAACCCGAGAACTCGATGCAGGCACTCGAAGAGCTGACTGCTCACGCCGAGAAAATCTTGGAGCTTCTTGAGCTACCTTATCGCAGAATGCTCTTGTGCACCGGTGACATGGGATTTGGTAGTACCAAAACCTATGACCTTGAAGTTTGGATCCCCTCGCAAAATGCCTATCGAGAGATCAGCTCCTGTTCCAATATGGGTGATTTCCAAGCCAGACGTATGCAAGCCCGCTATAAAGTTGGACAGAATAAGCCGGAGCTCTTACATACCCTAAATGGTTCAGGCCTTGCCGTAGGAAGAACTGGCGTCGCTATTTTGGAAAACTTCCAACAAGCAGATGGTAGCATCAAGATCCCCAAGGCGCTACAGCCCTATATGGGCGGCTTAGAGGTGATTCGATCGCTATAATCGTTTCAATCGAGTGGAGAGGTGGCAGAGTGGTCGAATGTACCTGACTCGAAATCAGGCGTAGGTGCAAGCCTACCGTGGGTTCGAATCCCACCCTCTCCGCCATATTGCCAAGCAAAAAGAGACTTCGCAGCTTTTTTCTTTTTGTTACCTCAAATATTCCCTCTTTAAGGTTATGCAATTACATCGTGACAAGCCATGGTGGTCGTATCAATATGCGAGTCAGCAAGATACTGGTGCAGCATTTAAGATTACTTTTACAGCTTCGAACTAAATGCACAGTTTGTTTAGTTAATTCATTTTTTTGTATCGGGTTATCCCGCCGAGCGATTCTTCAGACTCAAAATCTACTTTAAAGATACTATTTTTATCAAACAGATAGGATCGATAAATGCCAGAACTCCAACTCATTTTTAAGCGAATGATGCGGTATGAACCATCGCTTAGGTCATCCAAAGTCTTCTTAGTTTGCTCAATTTGATTCTTTTGATCCTCATTTGGATTAGCAAGGCTACTAGTATATTTTTCAAAGTTACTGAGTAGAGCGGCTTTACTCACTGTCTTGCTGTAATAAAAAATCGGCTCCATAGGGTTCTCGGATGGTTCGCTACCAAGCCATCTAAAGGGCAATTCAGTTTTTGTTTCTAAATTAGTGATCACGAAGGAATCTTCAGTGATCTGGATTTGTGTATTGCCATCAACCCATTTCCCAAGCCACCGTTTATTAAGAGGCTCTGAAGCCACTAAGGGTGGTTTAGCAACCACCACAGCAGGGCCACTACTTTCTTCATTGGCTTGAGGTTTGATGGTGGGTTCGATTGTTTCCTGTTGATTTTGCTTGACGTAATAAATAGCCGCACCAACTAATCCTATGACTACCAAAACAAGTGCAATGAGACGATGATTTGTGTCTGCCGATTTTGGTGCTGGACTTCGAGCAACATTCGATTTCTCTACTGCGATGGGTTTTGCAATATGTGCAGCAGGGGGTGGAGGAGAAAAAGGCGGCGGAGTGGTGGTTGATCCAGTGGAGGCTGGAACTGTTGGGGCGGAAAAGCTTGCTTGTGAAGGCGTTACTATAGGTTCGGTGCGGTTTAGTATCGCGTTCTCATTCGGGCGGCTAAAGCTAGTTGGCGGGGCTGTTAAATGGGGTTTGGTGCGAACCCCATTGGCCTCGGTATTGGTATTAGAGCTAGCCCCTTTATAAAAGGCGCCAAAACCTATTAATCCAAGACTGGCAATCGATTGTGCGATCAGACCCAAAAATAGGGGATCTCCCTCAGCAAGAGCGTCAGGGGGATTATTTTTAGCAAAGTTGACCCATTCATGAATCAAATAAATAGCCCAATTAATTCCGCTAATAATGGAACCTGCTTTTAACAATTTTACGAATTCCATACGATTGACCTCGATCTAAGGATGTTGCTTGGTTTTAGCACGTATTTGAAGCTAGATTAGGTAATAATAGCAAATAGCAAATTTACCCTTTTTAATAAATCTCATTTTTAACCCTTACCGAATCACTTTGGTGGGATAAACCACCCGATGATGGTTTAATTTGAACACGGTATGAATAAAGCGATCCCCAAAACAATTATCAAAGAACTCCAGGAGTCGCAATGCATGTTCTTTTGGTCCAAGAAATGGACTTTCCCCAGCTCCTTGATTGACTCTAATGAGGCTTGGGCAATCACCAAACAAGTTTATTTCAGAAATGTACGTAAGCATCGTGCGTTGGCATTTGCATTGCCATACATCGTGATTGAAATTCCTCTTGCGAAGGATAAAAATAGGGTACGTATTTTATTAAGCTATGCAGCAGATATCACCCTAATGATTGGCGCGATGGACCATTTTATAAAGGTCGAAAAAGGAATCAATGCATGGCTTGAAAAACCTGATCGCGCCTGGAACCGTGATGTCATCACCTCGGTATGTAAACGCATCATCAATGTTGATGCGATTGCAGGCGATATTGTTTTACTTCGTTATCACGAGCCTTATCATAAGAAATTAGCGGGTAAGTGGGAAGTATTGGAGTAGGCTGTTTGGCCCTCCTGTTTAATCAAGCCTTACCGGTTGATCATGAAAGCCTCAAAGAGTATTGCCTGAATCGGTAAATCGTCCGTCGTAATCTCAAAAGGTAGGGAGGCTATTTGAGCATCATCACTCGATTTGCTTATCGTTGGATTAAATTGATTTTTGTACAAGGTCGTTAATTCAGGGTCTAGAAGGTCGTTGGCAAAGAGCAAGACCTGCTGCGTAAACGCATTTCTTCCAAACGCTGAGCGTAAGTCTTGGGCAGGAATAGAAGAAAGCAGGGTATTAGTTTTGTGTTCGATGAGCGGTAATATACTTTTTACAGAGCTCGCAACCGAGCTATTCTGAACTTTAAGAACAATCTCTGCCGTTACATAGGTCCGAAACTTGCCATCATGCACATTCACTTGGATTCGGTTGTAATGATTACTAGTTAATTTAACGTAATGGTTATCAAGAGGATTTTTCTCACGATACACACGCGCTTTTATAATTATGTTTTCAAGCTTATTCGCCTCAATCTCGGCAAGCTCTTTTTCATAAGTAAGTTGCTGGTAATAAAAAAATCCACCAACGGAAAGGATCAGCAGTAAGACCGCAGAAATTACTATCAGGATCTTTTTGTTAATCTTTAAGGGTGTTAGCTTAGGCATCGTCTTGAGGGGCGTGATTATGCTTGGTGTGGTCAGAAAAGCTCATTCTACTGGCTTTAAAGCTTTCTTCAATTCTTGCGCAGATGTGCCGGGGGGATGCGTAAAAGCTCACGGTATTTGGCAACTGTTCTGCGGGCAACCACAAACCCCTGACTAGCCAGTAAATTAGTGATCTGATTATCAGAAATTGGTTTTTTAGGAGCCTCGTCTAAGATAATCTGCTTAATCAGGGATTGAACTGCAGTGGCTGATACCGCTTGACCCTTTTCAGAACTGAGTTGTGCACTAAAAAAATACTTGAATTCAAAGATGCCAGCGGGACAGGCTAGATATTTGTTATTCGTGACGCGTGAGATGGTAGATTCATGCATACCAATGGCAGCTGCTATTTCTCGTAGGACAAGGGGTCTCATGGCGATATTGCCTTGGTGAAAGAAATTTTGTTGGCGCTCGACGATGGCCTCAGCAACCTTCAGAATTGTTTCCTCACGCTGCTCAATGTTCTTAATGAGCCAACGGGCTTCTAGCATTTTTTGATGAAGAGCTAAATTATTTTTCTTCGCATTATTTTCTTTCAGAATGCGACTGTATTCTTGATTGAGTGTCAGGCGAGGCTTGATTGCTTGATTGGAGTGCACCACCCACTTACCCTTAGGATTAAGCTTAATAAATACATCGGGGCTAATCCATTGCTCAATATTGGCATCAAATTGTTCACCCGGATTATGTTGCAGTGTTTTGATATGAGCCACTGCCTCCATGATTTTGGCTTCGGGTTGTTTAAAGATCTGCCGTAATTTGCCCCAATCTTTTTGCGCAATCTTACTAAGGTGGTGCTGGGCTAAGTTCAGTGCCAGCTGTAATTTTTCTGAGTTGTCAGTATCAAAATACATTTGCCGTTGTATTTGTAGGCAAAGACACTCAGCGAGAGAATGTGCGCCAATGCCAGCCGGATCTAATGTTTGAAGCTCTGTCAGCGCAGCTTTTAGTTGCGTCAAGGCCATTGCTTTTGTGATCTTTAGCTCTAAATGAATCTCGCTAGCCAAGTCTTCTAGAGTCTCGGGTAAATAACCGCGGTCATCGAGGCAGCCAGCTAGATAAATCACCAATTGTTTGACGTGCGCGTCGATATGTAATGACTGAATCTGCTCCTCTAGATCATTGAGAAGAGATTTCACTTGGGCTTGTTGTTCATGCCGGGTATCCCAATCTTCGTCGTCATCGCGCGATGGGGCGCTCGATGCCCAATTTGCCTGAATCATGTCTATTTTTTCAGTGGGCTCTGCATCGTCTTTTAATTGATCCGGCGGAGAGTATTCCAACATCGGATTTTCTTCTGCAGCCTTGGCGAGCTCTTCTTCGAGTTCTGCAGAGGAGATTTGAAGCAGTTGGATCGATCGCTGCAGCTGCGGGGTAAGCGCAAGATGCTGGCCAAACTGGGTTTTCAGGGCGATCTTCATGGATTTATTCTAGAAGAAAGCGGATGGGCATTACGACATCAATGCCCAAAAAGGAGGAATGATTGCAAGACCTACTTCGGGTGAGGTATCTTTCAGAGGTATGAGGGAGCAATTGAGCACATTGCAATCCCAAACACTTAATACGAGGGCTTGCTAATGACCTTAAGGTCGCCGGTTAAGTGAGCGCCTTTTTCAACACTAATCTGTGCATACTCGATCGTGCCGGTAATCTTGCCTGTTGCATACACCGTTAAATGATCGGTGACGGAGAGTCCTTGCGTGATTTCACCGCGAACCTCGACGGTCTCGGCATTCACCTTACCGTTAATCACCCCAGTGGAATCTACCAATACCTGTTTAGTGGTTAACTCACCCTCCACAAGCCCTGCGATGGCAGCCATGTCTGGAACATCAAAAGTGCCTTTAATAATAACGCCCTCGCCAACGTAGAGGGAGCCCGGTTTGATATCAGCCATTTTTTGCCCTTTTTTATGCAATTCGTAAGAATGTTACGATTCTACAAAATTATTGGAAGGTAAATCAATTACTTAGTGATTAATCTGCAAATTAGGTTTACTTCTCTTGGCGCATGATCAAAACCCTCAAATCGCTAATTAAGTGAACGTTTACTAACTTTTATAATTGATCACTAGCGCACACCTAATGAGCTATATTTAATGTAAATCACTGTTTTAATTGAGTTTTTAAAAGAAGTTTGCCAATTAACTAACATTCGGTCAGGATATAGCCGTTATCTATACTTACCAGGGCACAACAGGTAAACATTATGGCAACCCATTTCATTACAGAATCGCGCATCCGCAGCCAACGCTTTTATACAGTCATGCGTGAAAGCAAAATCAAGTTTTATACAACCAGCGTGGCTGCAGCCCGGTATTGGATCAGAAACTGCTCTGAGGCGCCTCCTATAGCGCTTAATGCGGAGATGGCAGCGGAAGTAAGTGCTAAAGCTAGCCCCACCGAAAATGCGCTCACAGCCAACCAGGATCCGCAAACTAAGCCGGCAGAAGAGCCTCCTGCGGCCAAAGTCTAGTTAGCGAATATTTAGCTGAGTTCTCGTTATTTACTGAGACTTAGGATAGGCCGTGTTCTTTTGAACATCGTCGGCATTCCAAGATTTTGTCATGTCACCGGTTGGCCCAAAGAGGGTCAAAAATAGCAAGATCCCGATTACCCCAAGAGCAACGGCCAGAATGAGGATCAGGTTTTTGCTCTTCTTTTCATCATCGCTTTTGATGGTGATGGGTCGAGCTGGGGGATTAAATTTTTCAGGAAAAGCAGATTCAATCGCCGTATTTGCCTTTTTGACATGCGAGTAAATCAGGGCCTCGTCCTTTTCTTCCTCGATCGCGCGCAAAGCCTCCAGATAGGAGCGATGAGCAGATTCAATCAGTTTGGCCGTGAGCAGGTATTGCTCGTGCCTGGAAAAATGTTCGGGTTTCATGGGGATGAACTTATAATTCCTTTAAGCTAAATGCCATCCGGGCGCCATACCGAATTGCTTAAACGGTACCTGAGTGGCTGATCATGACTATTGTATGTTAACCAAAAAAAACCATATTTCCTCAAGAAATTATCAAGCTAGTGCTCAAGGCTTTCATCTTGCCCCAGCAGGCTTGGTGATCGCTCAGTTCGTATGTGGCCTATTGGTGTGGGCGGGGATAGTCCAGGCCCAACCAATGATGGCTGACCTTAAGCCCATTTTGGATACTAAAAGTCATAGTATTTATATGTACCAAAGTTCAATCAAAAATTTACCCCCAGACTGGAAAAAGGTTTGGGTTCTAACCAATTTTTATCAAGATCCGAGTCAGGCAACATTAACCGTGCTATCAACCCGCCGAAACGTTCTGTTTGACTGCCGTAAAAATCGGTTTTCGACCTTAGCGTTGATTAAATATGGCCAAGCAAATGCGCTGGGTAAACCTGTTTTGCAAACTGACTCTGGATTTGATCTAAAAGAGCGAGAGATTCCTGAGGGATCCGCTATGGAAATCATCAAAGGCTTAGTGTGTTCATAATAGAGGGTTATGTCACCCAATTAAGTCTATGAAATTTACGATTAGCCCACCCGATACTCCCAGCATCATCGATCCAAATTGGAAGATCGAAGCCCGTTTTGTTGGCAAGACGATTGAGCGAGAATCAGAGCGCAATCCCTTTGGGGGGTTATATCCGCTCGGAGGCGAAGGCGCTGGCGTACCCGTGGAGGTCTTACGTATTGATCCAGCTCAGGGCTTGCTGCTCACGTTGCATGGCGGCAGTGCTGCAGAGTTATTGGGCAATGACCATATTGCGGTCTTGTGTGGCCCTAATGGCAAGATGCAGTTTATGACCGAGATTCTTAAGATCAATGAAAAAGGGGAATTAATCGGCTCTATGCCAACAGACTTGATTCTCATTCAGCGCCGTAAACAATTTAGAACGCTTGGCCCGATGGATGAAGACCTTTATTTTGTCTTGAGCTTAGGCGCAGGTCAGGAGTTATTGACCAAAGTAGTGGATATTAGTGCGCAAGGGATTCAGCTCGATATTCGCTTAGATGCAACCCAAGTTGATATTGGACGGTATTGGCATGGTGGTTTTTTTGAGCGTTTGAAATCGCGTTCAGGCCCCATTGATTTAATTATCCGTAATAATCGGCCTGGTATGGCTATGGACAGAGTGCGGGTTGGCTGTGAACTCTATGAACCCAATGCTAGGGTCATAAAAGAAATGGAAAGCACCCGAAGTGCGATTGAGAACGCGCGGGTCGCATCAAAACTCAATCGCTGGTATCTTAGCGCTTCTTGGTACGATTAAGTTCGATTCAGATTATGGCTGCGGCCACTCAACTCCAGCTTCATACCCTTAGTCAAGATGAAATTGAGAATCTCGTCTTTATCGATTCGCTTTGCAAGTTACCCAATCGCCGTTTTTTAGAGCAGCGCATCCCTGAGTTACTTAGTAGCCTAGAAGGGGCGGCCCTGTTTTGCTTTATAGACATTGATCACTTCAAACAAGCTAATCAAACAGGGCATGCATTTGGTGACGCATTACTAGCTGCTTTCTCTCAGCGCTTACTATCGGTCTTGCGTGCCGATGATGTCATTGCACGCTTTGGGGGCGATGAGTTTGTTTTGATAATACGTGGACTTCATCCTGAATCCTTATCAAGCCAAGGGACTGTTATTTGTGAGCGCTTACTTGAGGAAATGCGCAAGCCCTTTCAAATCCAGCAAACGCAGTATCAAGTGACGATGAGCATCGGCTGTTGCCCCATTTACTTACCCAGTACACAAAGCCTTGACGAATGGATTACTAAAGCAGACTTTGCTTTAAGAGAGGCTAAGTTACGAGGCGGTAACACGCTAGTGATGCATGCGGCACAGAGTGTGATGTCTCATCCATCCCATTCGATAGCCAGTTCAGCGCACGCTGCACTGCAAAAAGATGCTCAGGGACGCGTGCTGGGAGCAGAAATGATGTTGCCACATGATCTGAGCCATTTAGATCACTGGTTTGCTTATCTTGAGATATTGCACAAGCGCTTTCAAACCAATTTGGGAGATCAGCAAAATAATTTTTGCTTATCCATTGACCTGCCATTGTCCTTATCTCTTAATCATCCACGCTTTAGCCAAGACTTTTTTCAGGGGCTCCAGCAATTTACGAGTATGCAGCGTCTTGACCCAAAGGCAATCTGTTTGGAAATCGATGAGCATTGGCTATTCCAAAGCACTGCTCTTTTAAGAGACTTATTGACTCAGATTAGGGCCGCCAATTATGTGCTTTGCTTGGATCACTATGGACGAGCGCAGTCTCGACTACACAGTCAAAGCCAATATTCCTTTGATCGCGTCAAGATCGCAGCAAGCTTGGTTGAACAGCTGACTCATCAGCCAAATGCGCACCAGTCGCAGGCTGGTACCCAAATCCGTGCAATTTTGGCGGTTGCCCAAGCATTAGGACAGACCCCCATAGCACTATTGCCCGCTATGCAGGAGGCTCCTCTAGATCTGCTGCAAGCTCTTGCTTGCCCCAACTATCAGGAGCCTTTTACAGAGGGCTAGGGCCAATTGTCAGGCCTTCATGCCACCCCTAAATGGGCAGTCTAGAATAGGGCAATGGAGCATGGATAATCCATGGGGCATTCGTTAAACTAAAGGTTTTGGTAGTGAATATATGTTGGCATTCTTTCAAAATATGACCGTGGGAAAGTGGATCGTGGTGGTTTGTGCCATCCTTTTTTGCTTTGTCACCATCATTTTTTTAAGAGACTTGCTAACAAAGAAAAAAGAAGAGCCAAAGCCGATCTCACCCGAAGAGAGCGAAAAAGCAAAATTAGAACCGGTTTTGCTGGGTAGCTTGCAAAAAACACATCAGCTAGAAGATGTGATTAATCAAAAAATAACAAGTATGAAGTTAGATCTGATGGCTGAGCGCCTCAGAATTACCTCAACGGCCGAGGTTCTCAAAAATCTAGCTGTAGAGAAACATTTTCCGGAGACCTTGTACCAAATTTATTTTGAGACCCGAGCGTTTCCTAAAAAGTCCCCTGAGGCACAAGAAACCGATTTAGAGTGGCATCGCCAGGCAGGCATAACGGACTTATCGGTCGAGCCGATTGTGGCGGAGGATGGCCTCCTGATTCGCTTTACTCTGCAAGAGCATCAGTATGTATTGGCGGCGATTCATCATCGGTTTGCCAGAACCTATTTTGTGGAGCTCACCCTAAAAGATGCTGATGACGTGAAATTATTGGTTGCTCGGGTCAAGGCCAATGAATCAACCGGTCGCGAGATCCTTGAAAAAGCAGTCATCGAGATGCGCTCAGGCGATTGGATTG
>ENA-UOYL01000474-UOYL01000474.1-marine-metagenome-genome-assembly--contig:-NODE-474-length-14448-cov-3.314940_pt1 | contig 14448 bp, 15 predicted proteins | sample MGYA00238173_ERZ767189 | MGnify/ENA primary metagenome ERZ767189 (study PRJEB28943, sample SAMN06267163) | marine metagenome | isolation source: Columbia River Estuary | place: USA:Columbia River Estuary... | reverse complement strand
GAAATTTTAAATTAACGAGAAAAAAACGAGATATGCCAAACGAAGAAAATTTAAAAAAGTTTAGTGCTGAATACCAACCCGAAAAAAACGGAAGACCAAAAGGAAGTAGAAATCGCAGTACAATAGCACGTCTTTGGTTAGAAACAACACAAAAGGCAAAGAACCCAATAACAGGCGTTGAAGAAACTTTAAGTCAAGAAGACTTAGGAACTTTAGCAATGGTTAAAAAAATGCGTGACGGCGATGTTTCAGCATACAAAGCACTAATGGATAGTGGCTACGGTGCGCCTGTTCAACAAATAGAACAAACAAATATAGAACAACCTTTATTTCCTGATGTTAATACGGACGACTGCAATTAGTAAAATTGCAAAGTTAGACAAGCGAATAAAAATAATTCAAGGCGGTACTTCAGCGGGTAAAACTTTCGGGGTTATTCCTTTATTAATAGACATAGCGACAAAGCACAAAAACACGGAAATAAGTATAGTTGCTGAAAGTATTCCACACTTACGAAGGGGCGCATTAAAAGACTTCGTTAAAATAATGCGTTGGAGTAACCGTTTTTTTGAAGACAAGTTTAACAAATCTTTATTAAGGTACGAATTTTCAAACGGTTCTTACATTGAATTTTTTAGCGCAGACGATAGTTCAAAATTAAGGGGTGCAAGACGTGATATTCTTTATATTAACGAATGTAATAACGTAACATTTGAAGCATACAACGAACTTGCAATACGTACAAAAAAACGAATATACCTTGACTTTAACCCAGCGAATGAATTTTGGGTACATACCGAACTAAAAGACGAACCCGACACAGACTTTTTAATTTTAACGTACAAGGACAACGAAGCGTTAGATGAACGAATAGTAACAGAAATAGAAAAGAACCGTTTAAAAGCAACGACAAGCAGTTATTGGGCTAATTGGTGGCGAGTATATGGCGAAGGACTTGTCGGAATGTTAGAAGGAGTTATATTTAGTAATTGGAAACTAATTGACACCATACCGCCTGAAGCACGGTTACTTGGTTACGGTTTAGACTTCGGGTATTCAAACGACCCGACAAGCATAGTTGAAGTTTACAATTACAACGGGCAAAGAATACTAAACGAAATATGTTACCAAACAAGTTTATTGAATAACGACATAGCGAAGAAACTACAAAAACACGTAATAGCATACGCAGATAGTTCAGAACCAAAAAGCATTGAAGAAATACGCAGAACAGGACAACAAATTAAAGGAGTAACAAAGGGTGCAGATAGTGTAAATTACGGAATACAAATAATGCAGTCGCAATCTTATTTAGTTACGTCACAAAGCACAAACCTAATCAAAGAGTTAAGAGCGTACTGTTGGGATGCTGACAAGTCTGGAAAAACATTAAACAAACCGCAAGGAAAAAACGACCACGCAATAGACGCTGTACGTTACCACGAAATGGAAACGTTAGGACTAAACAATACACACGGACAATATTTTATACGATGAACGATTTAGAAATAATGATGCAATGCGTACAAATTTACATCTACCAAAAAAAAGGTGTAAAGGTTCGTATTTATTTACGTGACATCCGAGATATTAATATGTTAAAACAAGCTTACGATTACATACAAAAAAACGAACACAACAAAAACACGAATAATTAATTATTAAGATATGAAGTTAGAAATAAACGTGCCTACAACTTTAAACGAAATTCCATTAAAAAGCTACCAAGAATTTTTAAAGGTTCAGCAAGGAAGCAACGACGAAGAATTTGTTGCTCAAAAAATGATACAAATTTTCTGCGGTATTGAATTAAAGGATATTGTCAAAATGAAGCTTACAAGTTTAAACGAATTAATAGTACACTTTAAAAACTTGTTTGAACAAAAGCCGAAATTTCAACCAACGTTTAAAATAGGCACACAAGAATTTGGATTTATAACTAACCTTGAAGAAATAAGTTTTGGCGAATATGTAGACTTGGAAAACAATTTGTTAAAGTGGGAAAACTATCACAAAGCAATGGCGGTTATGTACAGGCCTATAAAGATGAAGTTCAAAGATAAGTACGAAATAGTTGACTATACGCCAATGGCAGAAATGCACGAGTTAATGAAGTTCACGCCTGTAGACATAGCGATTAGTTCAAGTATTTTTTTTTGGAATTTAGGAAGCGAATTATTGACAGCTACGCTTACTTATTTGGAACGGCAGATAAAGACGAACAGGAAGACGCAAACGAGTTTAGCGAACAAGCTCAATTTGGAAAACAATGGGGTTGGTATCAATCAATTTATGCACTCGCTCAAGGAGACCTTACAAGATTTGACACAGTCACCAGCTATAGACTTACTCAATGTCTCACCTATCTTACCTTCGAAAAACAAAAGCAAGAAATTGAACAACGCCAATTAAATAAATTAAGAAAATGACAGGTTACTTTGAATTATTAGACAAACTTAAAACACACTTTGACGCAGACGTTATTGTAAACACGGTAACACAAGGCGACATATTTAAAGTAGATTTAAGCAAACAAACAATATTTCCTTTAGTTCATATAATGGTTAATAACTGCACGTTAGACGAACGCACAGTAACTTGGAATATTAGTTTAATAGCTATGGATATTGTAGACTTGTCAAAGAGCGCAACAACAAATATTTTTTTAGGTAACGACAACGAAATTGACGTGCTGAATACACAACACGCAGTATTAAACAGAGCGTACGAAATAATAAAACACGGAAGTTTAGCTTACGACTTATATATGGTTGAAGGCACGGCAAATTTAGAACCATTTACAGAACGTTTTGAAAATTATATGGCAGGTTGGACGATGACTTTTGACGTAGTAACACCGAACGAAATGACAATTTGTTAAGATGAAACAAAGCGAAGTACAAAAAGAACTTGAAAGATTTCGTGATTACGTTATTAAAGAAGCACGTAGTAATTTAACACGAAGTCAAAAAAACGTTTCTAAAGGACTTTACGAAAGTTTAAAAGGAAATGTTAAGGCAATGCCTAATTCGTTGAGTATAGAGTTTGAAATGAACCAATACGGGCAATTTCAAGACAAAGGAGTTAAGGGTGCAAACCCAAGTTTAGTAAAAAACGGAAAACAAAAAGCGCCGAATAGTAAATTTAGTTTTAAAAGTAAAATGCCACCTGTTGAACCTTTAAGTAGATGGGCGCAAAAAAAGAATATAAGATTTAGAAATGCAGACGGAACATTTGCAAAAGGCGGTTATAAAACTTTGGGTTTTTGGTTACAAAAAAGAATATTTGCACAAGGAATAAAACCGAGTTTATTTTTTACTAAACCATTTGAAGCTGCATTTAAAAGATTGCCTGAAGAACTTGTGGAAAAGTTTGGTTTAGATGCAATGAATTTATTTAAAGAAACACAATTTAAAAACGAAAAGAAATAATGGCTAATATATTTGCACGGTCTCCGTATTTAATTAGGATTGCAGAAGCAACACAAAACGGTTCTAAAATAGAGTTGTTTTTAAGCGCAACAACTTTTTCAGTAAGTCCGCAATATACGTTAAGTAAATTAATACCAGCTTCAAACAACATAGAAACGCTTTACGACATAAGTCCGTACATACGTGAATACATACGTTTTGCAAGTTGTTCAGCAGGTGGAAACGCTGCGGTAACAAACCCAACAACAGAACGTGTAAACGTAAGGGTAAAACGATATAAGTTAGTAGGTTCAACTTATTCTGCAACAGCAACAGACCCACAATTAGATTACATAGCGTTTGACGGAAGTACATATTACGAAAGTGGTTACAACTTTGATTTAGGAAACTACGGACTTGACACAGGAAATTACTATTACAACCCGACAAGTGATGCAGGAAAAATACGAGTAACAACAGGCGCAAGTTTTACAGCGCGTTACACAAATTTAAGTACAGCAGTAGTAACAAGTTTAGCGGTAGCAAGTTCAACATTTGACATACCACGAGTTCGAACCGCAAACGTAAACGAAGGAAACAAAGTTGAGATTTTAAACGGAGCTTCAGCAGTTCAAGCGACTTGGTATTTTTATCCACAAGAAGAATGTAAATATACACCTGTTATAATTGACTTTGTAAACAAGTATGGAGCGTGGCAACGTGAGTTCTTTTTTAAAGCAAGTAACGACACCTTTAGCATTGAAAACACGGAATACAATTTATTACAAACTGATAGTTTTAACTACAACACTTTAGAAGGACAAAGAAAAGTATTTAACGCTAACGGTAAAAAAAGTATTAAAGTAAATACAGGTTGGGTAGCTGAAACTTGGAGCGATGTTTTAAAACAAATAATGTTAAGCGAACGAATTTTAATAGACAATAAACCTGCAAAGATTAATAGTAAAAGCACGGAGTTGTTTAAGCATATAAACACGAACCAAATTAATTATAGTTTAGACTTTGAGTTTGCATACGATGTTATTAATTCAGTTATTTAATGAAACGTCAAGTAGCAATATTTATAGAAACAGCTTTAGCACAAACGGAGTTAGAATTTGCACGTTTAGAATTATTTAACGATGAAAAAATAACGGTTAGTTCGACCATACAAAATATTTCGGATATATCAAAAATATTTACAGACTATTCACAAGGTTTTACAATTCCTTGTTCACCTACAAACAACGCAATATTTCAACACTTTTACCAAAACGATGTTGACGCAACTATTGACTATCAAAATAGGTACAACGCATATATAGAAATAGACACGATTTTATTTAGACGTGGTAAAATTCAGCTTGAAAAGACGAACCTAAAAAACGGACAACCTGATAGTTATTCAGTAACATTTTACGGAGCAGGAGTAAGTTTAAAAGACTTTTTTAATGAAGACAAATTAAGCCAATTAGATTATTCAACAATAAATCACAACTACACAAACACGGAAGTTTATAACCGAGTAGTAACAGACAGCACAGTAACCGATTACAATGTTCGTTACCCATTAATAAGTTCAAACAGAGTTTGGCAGTTTGCAGGAAGTGTTCCACTACCAAACGGAAACGTACCAAGTTGGTATGACAATACTGCGCACAACCATAATGACATAGGTCAGAATGCAGGTGAAATAGTTTATACAGAGTTATTTCCTGCGGTTCGTGTTGCATCTATATTTAGTTTAATTCAAAGTAAATACGGAATAACATTTAACGGTTTATTTTTACAAAGTGACTTATTTAAAAAAGCATTTTTACTTTACAAAAACAAGGAAAGTTACCACTACACAAACAACCCTGTAGAATTAGATTTTACTTCTTCAAGTGGTGCTTTAGCAAGTGCGTTTAACACAACAACAAATAGTTTTACACGCATTGAATTAGACACCACAAACACGGTTAATCATATTTTATATTACACCGTTGTTTCTTTAAGCGCAAGTCCAAGTGATTACTTTATTGATATGTACAGAAATGGAGTTTATACAAACACACGTTCAGGAACAACAATTGGTTCAGGAAATCAATTTAGCGAAAACGTATTTGAAAACGAAATTATAACTTTTAAAATACGAAGTTATAATGCAATAACAATTGGAATAAATTTTACATATAATAGAACAGAACTTACTTCATCTACAACAGTTAATGTAACTACAGGAACAGCAGTTACAACAGCAACAACAACTTCTTATACTGATTTAGCGGGACTTGCTCCAGACTTAAAAGTTAGTGATTTTATAACAGGAATATGCAAAGAATTTAATTTAACAGTTTACTCAAACACGAAGAACGTATTTACTTTTGACCCAATACAATATTGGTATTCTAAAGGCGCGGTAGTTGACATAACAGAATACACAGACATCACAAGCATTGAAATAGAACGAATGAAGCTTTATAAGTCTATTGAGTTTAAATATCAAGATAGCGAATGTATGTTAAATAAATACTTTTTAGAAAGTCCATTAAACGCAGACGCTCACGGATATGGAAACACGAAAATAGGTTTTAATTACGACGGTGGAGAATACAAAATAGAAAGTCCATTTGAAAACTTACTATTTAATAATTTTGGTAATCAATTACAAGTAGGTTATTGCCTAAACAAAGAGTTAGCGCCGTATATTCCGAAACCTTGTTTGTTGTATATGAATGAACTTGCAACTTTAACAGCAGGAGACAAAATACATTGGGACGGACAAGCAAGTACTGCAGAATACGTTCCATTTGGTCAAGATAGCAACATACTATTTGAAACAGGTTTAATTCCTTTAACATTAAACTTCGGTGAAGAAATTTCAAGCTTTTATTTAGTAAACAACCCAAACACGATATACGCTTTATATTACAGAGATTATTTAGTTAATCTATACAACCCAAAAAACAGACTTGTAAAAGTTAAAACAATACTTCCTGTTTCTTTACTTACACAACTTCAGTTAAACGACCGTCTTATAATAAGGGACAAACGTTATATGATTAACGAAATGCAAAGCGACTTAACTACAGGAGACGTAAATTTTACTTTGATTAGTGACTTTGCACAAGTTAAACCAATTAAGTTAGTTAACACACCAACAGGAACAGGAAACACTTTACGTTTTGCAATCTTATTTACAAACGGAGCAACACAAGTAAGAATAGGAAAAAGCGCAGGAGATGTTACTTTGTCAAGTGTATTATTTACAGCAGAAGGTTATTTAGACGTAACTGTTCCAATAGCGGCTGCACGAGTAATTACAATAACATTAGACACAGAATACCTTAACGGAAACACGGACACAAACTATATAATAATAAACCAAGTATGATAAACAAAATAATAGAAATGCTTTTATTAAGTGATTTTTACGGTGAAAGTGAAAACATAGACATAGCAAAAGGTAAATATAAATTTACTACAAGCATAAAAGAACAATGGAAACAAGCACAACGCAAAAGGTTAATAGAAAAAAAACTAAATAATAATGGCTGAAAAAAAAGTAATTGAATTAGAAGTAAACGCTAATTTAGGAACGTTAAAACAACAATTTAAAGAAGCACAACTTGAAGTACAGGCGTTGTCCGATAAGTTCGGTGCAACTTCAGCACAAGCAGTTGAAGCGGCAAAGTCAGCAGCACTTTTAAAAGACAAGATTAGCGACGCTAAAAGTTTAACAGATGCGTTTAACCCAGACGCAAAGTTTAAAGCCGTTACAGGAGCGTTAACAGGTGTTGCAGGTGGTTTTTCAGTTGTTACAGGTGCATTAGGAGCGTTCGGAAAACAAAACGAAAGTGTAGAAAAAGCTTTACTAAAAGTTCAAAGCGCAATGGCAATAGCTTCAGGCGCACAAGCAATAGGTGAAAGCATTGATAGTTTTAAACAACTTGGAGCTGTTATAAAAGCAACTTCAATTTATCAAGCCGCTTATAATTTTATACAAACAGGAAGTATAAAAGGCACTCAAGAAGCAGTTGTTGCAAAAGTAACAGACGCACAAGCAACGGTAGCACAAGGAACTGCAACTGTAGCGACAACCGTAGCAACAACAGGAGCAAGTACAGCTTTAAAACTTTTACGGGTTGCTTTAATTAGTACAGGTGTAGGTGCATTAGTTATTGGTTTAGGTTTGTTAATAGCAAATTTAGATAGTATAATGGGATTTTTTAGTGGAGCTACAAAAGCAAATGAAGGATATTCAGCTTCAATTAAAAAAAACACTGCAGCTTTAAATACACAAATAAAATCAAACGAAAAAGCAAGTACAGCATTAAAAACTAAAAATACACAAGAATACAAAATGGCTGAAGCTTCTGGTGCAAGTGCAAACGCTTTACATAAGTTAGCAATACGACACGCAAACGAAGAAATAGCATTAGAACGAGCAAGTAAAGCAACAGCACACAATTCGTATGTAAAAGAAAAAAACACTTTAGCTTATTTAAGAAATATTGGAGCAAGTGACGATGTCATAAAAAAACAAGAAGCACTTACAAAAGCTACAATGGAAAATTCTATTAAAGAAGGAAAAGATTTAGCAGCAGCACTTGAAAACAAAGCGCAATTAATACGCGATAACGATGTTAGAATAGCAGGTGAAAAACATAGTAGAAGCGAAAAAACACACGAGAAAACTACGAAAACTGAAACGAAACAAGCAAAAGAAATAATTGACATAACTAAAAACATTGAAGACGAGAATATTCGTTTAATGGACGAAGGACAAGCAAAAGAAGAAGCGGTTATATTACTTGCATACAAACGAAAAAAAGAAGAGCAGGACAAGCAATTAAAAGACAAAAGTTTAAAACAAAAAGATTACGACACTTTACAAACATTAAACAAAGAAGGACAAGAAGCAGACTTATTAGCAATAGAACAAAAATATATTTTACAAGCTGAAGAAGCACGTAAAACAGCACAGGAAAAAAAGGATGCAGAATTTTTTAGACAAGAAAATTTACTTGCAGAATTAACCGATACCGCAGAACAAAAACTTTACGATAAATATAAAATAGAACAAGAAGCAGCTGCAGGAAACGACGAACTATTATTAGCATTAAAAAATAAATACAACAAGGACAAAGAAGCGTTAGACAAAGAAGCAGCCGACAAAGAAATTGCTACCGCAAATGAAGTAGCAAATAAAAAACGCAACCTTGAAGAAAAGAAAATTCAAATGGCAATGGACGGACTTTCAATTATAAACGACTTGTTTCAAATGAACGCAGGAAAAAGCGAAAAGGATGCACGTAGAGCGTTTAAAGCACAAAAAGCGTTTAACCTTGCTTCAGCTTTAACAAATACATATTTAGCAGTTACTTCAGCACTTGCAACTAAAGTTGAATTATTTCCCGGTCAACGTTTTATTGAAGCAGGTTTAGCAGGTGCAGCAGGAGCGGTTCAAGTTGCAAAAATAGCAAAGACACAATTTGAAGGCGGTTCAAGTTCAGGCGCAGGAAGTGTTGGCGGTGGCGGTGCAACAGCACCAACGATGTCAGCACCACAATTTAACGTAGTTGGACAAAGTGGAGTTAATCAGTTAGCAAGTTTAAACCAACAACCTGTACAAGCTTATGTTGTTTCAGGACAAGTAACTTCACAACAGGCACTTGATAGAAACAGGTTAGCAAACGCAACTTTAGGCGGTTAGAAAATACAACAAACAAACAATAACTTAATTAAATAGATATGCGAATAGTTGAATTAATAATTGACGAAAAAGACGAAACAAGCGGAATAGACGCAGTTTCAGTTGTTGAAAGTCCTGCAATAGAAAGCGACTTTATAGCACTAAAAAAACACGAAATAGAGTTAAAAGAAGTTGATGCTGAAAAGCGTATTTTAATGGGTGCGGCTTTAATACCTAACAAACAAATATACCGCAAGAACGACAAGAACGAAGAATACTACATTTATTTTAGTGAAGAAACGGTACGCAAAGCAAGTGAATTGTTTTTTATGAACAGCAACCAGAACAACGCAACTTTAGAACATAAACAAAAGTTAGACGGAATGTCAGTTGTCGAAAGTTGGATTACAGAAGGAAAAAACGACAAAAGTATGAACTACGGTTTTAATTTTCCAAAAGGTACTTGGGTTATTTCTATGAAAGTAAACAACGATGAAATTTGGAACAAAGTAAAACTTGGTGAAGTAAAAGGATTTTCTATTGAAGGTTATTTTGCAGACAAATACGAAATGAGTTTAATAAATGAAGAACAAATTTTAGTGGAAAAAATCAAAGAAATTATTTTAAATGGCGAAGCAAACTAACGTTAAAGTTCATCTTAAAAAACCGAAAGTTAAACGTGCAGGAGTTCACGCAAAAACACGAAATAGCAAATTAAAATCAAGTAAAAATTATACGAAAACTTATACACGACAAGGACGTTAAGTATAAAAAACAAGAAAAACACGAAATGCGATTTAATACGGTTTTAATGCGATTTAACGAACTTTAGTTTTATATGAAGGTATAATACCTTTTTTAAGCGAAGTGCGTTCTTCAATGCAGTCGTGGGTTACAGAAGCATTAAAAAAATACGAACAATGAGTAAAAAAATAACTAAACAAGTAGCACAAGCGAAAACAAGTCCAAAAGGCGGTCAACGTGGTTGTCTATGTAAAGACAATAAAACGTACTCAATTAAATGTTGTGACGGTAGTTTACAAGCACAAGGAATAGGCGCAATCTAATTTAAAAATACAACAAATAATAAACAATTAAATTATACATATATGAACACACTACAAAACGTTTACGACAGGTTATCCGACAAAACGGAATTAGCAAAACACGAAGTAGAATTAGCTTTAACTGATGATTTAACAAAATTAGTAGGTAGTAATAAAAATGCAGTAAGCGAAGCAAGTAGATTTATTGACAATATTAAAGTTACTTATAATAAACTTTATTCAGTTGTAGACGATATTGATAATATGCAATCTTATATTAAAAGTACTCCCGGAGCTAAAAATGCTTTAGGTTTTCAAAATCAAGAATTTAATAAAATTTTAAGTCAAATTGATTTACAAGCAAAAGGTTTAGGATTAGATTCTAAAAGTGTAAAAGGTTATTCTGAAGCTAAAGATTTAATTAAATTAAATGAAAAATATATGAAAGAATTAGAGCAATCTAAACTTGCAGGAGAAAAGATTTTATCAGAATTAAAATAAATAAACAAACAAAACACGAAATATGAAAACAAGCGTAATTAATCAAATCAAAACACTTTTAGGAATGGAAGTAAAATTGGAAACAATGAAATTGATGGACGGAATAACAATTTTTGAAGCAGATGCTTTTGAAACAGACAAAGAAGTTTTTATTGTAACTGAAGACGAGCAAAAAATACCAGTTCCGATTGGAGAATACGAATTAGAAGACGGACGTATTTTAGTTGTAGAAGTTGAAGGAATTATTTTAGAAATAAAAGAAGTTGCAACTGAAGAAGAAGTTGCACCTGAAGTTGAAGCTCCAGAAGTAGAAGTTGAAGCTGAAGCAACACCAACTGCAAAAAAGACAATTGAAAGCGTAGTTAAAGAAACGTTCTTTGCAGAAATAGAAAAATTAACAAACGAAAATATAGAGTTAAAAGCACAAATCGAATTACTATCGAAAGTTGACGAAGTTGCAACAGAAGCAACCGAACTTACGGAAGTAAAACCAATTGCGTTTAACCCTGAAAACACGAATGAAGTTGAACACTTCCAATACGCAAGTAAAAGACCACGTTCAATAATGGATTCAATTATAGAAAAAATAAACAATTAGTATTAACAATTTAAAAACTTAACAAAATGCCATTTGGTTCAAATCCAGTAATTACTACAACTTACGCAGGTGAGTTCGCAGGTAAGTATTTAGCAGCCGCTTTATTAAGCGCACCAACACTAGAGCAAGGCGGAGTATCTATACTTCCAAACGTTGCTTACAAACAAGTTATGCAAAAAGTTGCAACGGGTAACATCGTAGCAAACGCAACTTGTGATTTCACAGCTTCAGGAACGGTAACACTAACTGAAAGAGTATTAACAACAGAAGAATTCCAAGTAAACATCCAACTTTGTAAAACAGACTTGGCTCAATCTTGGCAGTCAGCAAGTATGGGTTATTCAGCGTTCAAAACGTTACCTAAAACTTTTGCAGATTTCTTAATTGCACACGTAGCAGCTAAAGTAGCAGCTAAAATTGAAACTACAATTTGGAACGGAACAAACGCAACAGCAGGAGAGTTTGACGGTTTTAAAACTTTGATGTTAGCAGACGCAGACGTTATTGACGTATCGTCTCCATTGACAACAACTTTAGACGCAACAACAGTAATTGGCGAAATTGGTAGAACTGTAGATTTAATTCCAGCAGCACTTTACGGACAAGAAGGTTTACGTTTATATGTTTCACAAAAAATTGCTAAATTGTACGTTCGTGCATTAGGTGGTTTTGGTGCTTCAGGTTTAGGAGCAAACGGAACAAACACACAAGGAACACAATGGTACACAAACGGAAGTTTATCTTATGACGGTATTCCAATTTTTATGGCTAACGGACTTGGTGCAAACAATATGATTGCAACAACTGTAGACAACCTTTATTTTGGATGCGGACTTTTAAATGACAATTCACTTTGCAAGACAATTGACATGTCAGATATTGACGGTTCACAAAATGTAAGAGTTATTTTACGTTACAACGCGGGTATTCAATACGGTATCGGTTCAGACGTAGTTCTTTACGGAGTATAACATTAAATAAAAAGCGTAGGCAACTGCGCTTTATTTTATTCACAATTAAAAACAAAACAAAATGGCTTGTTTATTAACACACGGTAGAGCTGAAGTATGTAAAGAATTTGTAGGCGGTATAAAGTCAATTTACTTTATTAACTACGGCAATATGGGTGCAATTACTTACAATGCAACAGCAGATTTAGAAGACGAAATTGATAGTATTGCAGGAGTTACAACACTTTTTAAATACGATTTAAAAGGTGCAAATTCTTTTGAGCAAACAATAACAAGTTCAAGAGAAAACGGAACTACATTTGTAGAGCAAACTTTAACTTTTACAATTAAAGGTTTAGACGCAACAACTACAAAACAAATGAAATTACTTGCTTGGGGTCGTCCACACGTAGTAATTAAGACAAACGCTAACAATTTCTTTATAGCAGGACTTAATCACGGAATGGATGTAACAACAGGACTTGTTTCAAACGGTACTGCAATGGGTGACTTAAACGGTTACACAATGACATTGGTAGGACAGGAGCCAGTTCCTGCAAACCATTTGTCTGTTACTTCACCTTACACAGATGCTTTATTAATTAGTAGCTGTTTCACAGGGGCAACAGTAGACGTTGACTAAAATTAAAAAAATTATTTTTAAAGCCGTTCGTAAGTTCGGCTTTTTTTTTGTCTTAAAAAAAGAACAAAAACACGAATATTTAATTATAACTATATGATAGTATTAACACCTTCAGGAAGTCCACAATTATTTAGTTACGTTCCGCGAGTTATAGGGGGCGCAGTTAACCAACAACCTGCAACAATGGTAATAACAGACGAACAAACAAACACTTCTGTTTCTACAAACGCACACGGAGTTGGCTACGATGACTATACAAATTCAATACAACATACTTACGCTTTAATAGAAGGACATTTTTATACTTTAGAATTAAAAAATTCGAGTAACGAAATAATTTACAAGGATAGAATATTTTGCACTGCACAACCTTTAGTTACATTTTCGGTAAATAACAATCAATATGTTTCTAATTCCACAACTAACGATTTTATAGTTTATGAATAACTTACACGTACTTAATTTGTCGGCTTATACGTCACCTGTAGTATCGGAAACTAACCGAGAAAATTGGGTTGACTTTTTAACTGAAGACGGCGACCAATACTTTCAATTCTTAATTGAACGGTATAGCAATTCAACAACGAATAACGCTATTATAAACAACGTAGCACGATTAATTTACGGAAAAGGACTTTCAGCATTAGACGCTAATAAAAAGCCGAATGAATACGCACAAATGATGTCTTTATTTCACAAAGAAGACGTTAGAAAAATGGTTTTGGATAGAAAAATGTTTGGGCAATTTGCTATTCAAGTACACTACAACGACAAGCACGACAAAATATTAAAAGCTTATCATATTCCTGTTAATTTATTACGAGCTGAAAAATGCGACAAAGACGGACAAATAACAGGTTATTACTATTCGGACAATTGGGACGATACTAAAAAGTTTGCACCAATTAGATTTAACGCTTTTGGTTATAGCAAAGAAAAAATAGAAATATTATTTTCTAAACCTTATTCGGTTGGAATGAAATATTACGCATATCCTGACTATCAAGGTGCAGTACCTTATACACTTTTAGAAGAAGAAATTGCAGACTATTTAATTAACGAAGTTCAAAACGGATTTAGTGGAACTAAAGTTGTTAATTTTAATAACGGAGTTCCAACGGATGAACAACAACAAATAATTTCAAACAAGGTACTTGACAAACTTACAGGAAGTCGCGGACAAAAAGTAATTGTAGCTTTTAACAACAATGCAGAAAGCAAAACAACAGTTGAAGACATTCCGTTAAACGATGCTCCAGAACACTACACGTATTTAAGCGAAGAATGTTTACGCAAAATAATGTTAGGACACAATATTACAAGTCCGTTATTATTTGGTGTTGCTTCAACAAATGGCTTTTCAAGTAACGCAGAAGAACTAAAAAATTCAAGCATACTGTTTGACAATATGGTTATAAGACCATTTCAAGAAGAAATATTGGACGCGTTCGATAGCATATTAGCTTACAACGGAGTTGCATTAAAGTTATTCTTTAAAACGTTACAACCTTTAGAGTTTACGGACTTGGAAAACACACAGAACGCTGAACAAGTTGCTGAAGAAACAGGAACAGAATTAAGCGCACACACAAACCCGTTAATTGATTTAGGCGAAGAACCACA
>ENA-UOYL01000473-UOYL01000473.1-marine-metagenome-genome-assembly--contig:-NODE-473-length-14456-cov-2.999861_pt1 | contig 14456 bp, 10 predicted proteins | sample MGYA00238173_ERZ767189 | MGnify/ENA primary metagenome ERZ767189 (study PRJEB28943, sample SAMN06267163) | marine metagenome | isolation source: Columbia River Estuary | place: USA:Columbia River Estuary... | reverse complement strand
ATGAGTCTTTATCAGCAATTACAAGAGCGCGAACGACAGCAGAATCCTATTCGAGTTGGTTTAATCGGAGCCGGCAAATTTGGTGCTATGTATCTGGCACAAATACCTAGAACTCCGGGAGTTCATTTAGTTGGAATTGCAGATTTATCTCCAGATGCTGCCAGAGAAAATTTAAAGCGAGTTGGATGGGATCTATCTCGGACGCAGGCTAACTCGATTGAGACCGCTATTACAGAAAATAGTTGCTTTATTACGGAAGACTGGACAAAACTCGTCAACGCAGATCAGATTGATGTGATTGTAGAGTGCACTGGTAACCCAATTGCTGCTGTCGAGCATTGTTTAAAAGCCTTCTCCCAAGGCAAGCATGTCGTGAATGTCACCGTAGAGGCTGATGCCTTTTGTGGGCCACTGTTGGCTAAAAAAGCCCAAGAGGCAAACGTGGTTTATTCTCTGGCATTTGGTGATCAGCCTGCCTTGATTTGTGATTTAGTCGATTGGGCGCGCACGTGTGGATTTCCGGTTGTCGCTGCGGGCCGAGGTCATAAGTGGTTACCGCACTATGCCGATTCCACCCCCGAGACCGTATGGAATCATTATGGTTTAACACCTGAGCAAGCTGCGCGTGGTGGCTTAAATCCCAAAATGTTCAATAGCTTTTTAGATGGCTCAAAACCCTCGATTGAGTCGACCGCAGTTGCAAACGCAACGGGCCTTTTTGTGCCGAGTAATGGCTTGCTTTATCCCCCAGCCAGTATTGAAGATATACCAGTCGTTACAAGACCTATCAGCGAGGGTGGTCACCTAGAACAAAAAGGAATGGTAGAGGTTATTTCATCTCTTGAGAAAGATGGCAGAAAGATTCCATACGATATTCGGATGGGTATTTGGGTCACGGTCGAAGCGGAAACAGACTATATTAAAAATTGTTTTGAAGAATACAAGGTACATACTGATCCTAGTGGTCGTTATTTCACGCTATATAAGCGTTGGCACTTAATTGGGTTAGAAGTCGGTATGTCAGTCGCTAGTGTTGCTCTACGTAAAGAAGCCACGGGAGTGCCTTATTGTTGGAATGCTGACGTGGTTGCTACTGCGAAGCGTGATCTAAATCCTGGAGATGTATTAGATGGAGAGGGTGGATATACGGTTTGGGGCAAACTCTTACCAGCTAAAAAATCATCACAAATGGGTGGACTGCCTTTAGGCTTGGCGCATCAAGTGAAAGTAGTGAGACCGGTTCAAAAGGGCCAAAGCCTTTGTTGGGACGATGTTGCGATTGATAAAACAACCGACGCCTATCGCGTTCGTAAAGAAATGGAAGCCATGTTTTGATGGAAAAATGACTGATCGCTCTGCGCGATAGTCGACAGGAGATAACCCTAGCAAAAGGGTTAATCTAAAAGTTGGTGGAGTCGGCGGGAATCGAACCCGCGTCCGCAAACACTCTACAACAAGTTCTACATACTTAGTCTAATTATTTAATTTAACCAGTGCAACGCGAATCGACACGCTTTGCATTAGCGATTCACTAGATTTTCGTATCAACCCCCGTGACATGAATTGATCTTATCTCTTGTAAATGACCCTGATGTAGCTTGCGCTACCTGACCCAAGAGAGAATCAGTTCAGGGGCAACCGCATTTAAGCGGCTAGTGCGTAACGTTCGTCGTTAGCAGTTATTACATTCCCATTGATTTACGAGATAACGGGTCCTCGGTATGCCCTTGATGCTTTGTAATCCACGTCGAAACCATGTCGACCCCGGAATTCCTTGCATTGGGATATCAATTTTAAGACGTTTAGACTTAAATTGCACATCTTATTTTGCAAAGATGATCTGCTGAAGTTCTCGAGGGTGTTGGATTTGGTAGTTAGCGCCCCATGTACTTGGGGGCTCGTTGCATCCACAATACCCATAAAGAGCAGCCGCAGTTTTCATCCCAGCCGCCTTTCCTGAAACGATATCTCGAATATCGTCGCCTACATAAAGTGCCTTTTGCGGATTGACCTTAGTCAGTCGTGCGGCATGCAAAATGGGTTCCGGATGGGGCTTGGAGAAAGGGGTGGTGTCACCAGAAACGACACAATGCGCTCGTTGCATAAGGCCCATTTGCTCAGTGAGTGGCACAGTAAACCGTTTTTGTTTGTTAGTCACAATACCCCAAGGAAGCTTTTCGTCCTCGAGTTTTTGAAGGAGCTCTTCCATCCCTTCATAGAGTTTGCTATGAACCAGTAAGGCCTCTTCATAGTAGTTCAGAAATTCATCACGTAAGGAAATAAAATCAGGATGTTCTTTGTCAATTCCAAAACTTTTTTGGATCAATCCTCGTGCCCCCGCTGAGGCCATTGGTCGCAGAGTCTCATAGGGCATTGGTAACTTGTTCTTAGCAATTAATAAACGGTTTGCCGCAGTCACTAGATCAGGGGCAGTGTCGGCTAAGGTGCCATCTAGATCAAAGAAGACCCCCTCAAACAAGGGAATAGAAGACATCATTCAGATTTTCGTGTGGCGATCATGTAGTTCACATCAGTATCGCTACCCAGCCGATAGATCTGCGTCAGCGGGTTATAGGTCATTCCCTTGATCTCCAGTAGTTCAAGACCAGCTTGTCTTGTAAAGCCCGCTAGTTCAGAAGGTTTAATGAATTTATCGTACTCATGGGTTCCCTTAGGCAATAGCTTCAGGATGTACTCTGCACCAATAATTGCAAACAAATACGATTTAGGATTGCGGTTCAGGGTTGAGAAGAAGATACTGCCTCCAGGTTTGCAGAGGGTTGCGCATGCCTGAACAACGGAGCTTGGGTCTGGAACATGTTCTAGCATTTCCATACAGGTCACCACGTCATAGTTTTCGGGTTCTTGCTTCGCTAAATCTTCCGCAGAAATCGAGCGATACTGCACCGAGGTATTGCTTTCTAACTGATGCAGTTCTGCAACCTTGAGGGCCTTATTGGATAGATCAATGCCTGTAACTATCCCACCAGCCTTGGAGAGCGATTCAGCCAAGATGCCACCACCACAACCCACATCCAATACTTTTTTACCGGCTAGACTGGTGATTGACTCAATCCAGCCTAAGCGGAGTGGATTGATAGCATGAAGAGGTTTGAACTCACTGGTGGGATCCCACCAACGGTGCGCTAGGGCGCTAAATTTATCAATCTCGCTTTGGTCTACATTACTCATGAATCAAATCACTTAGGGTTATAAAACTACCACTATACAAAAGAAGCAATAAAAAAGCCCGGCGAACCGGGCTTTTAAAGTCTTAAGAGACAGATTACTTAACTGGCTGTGTACCAACTACTTCGATCACAGCACGGCGGTTCTTAGCACGACCTTCTGCAGTAGCGTTACTAGCTACAGGATCAGCTTTACCTTTGCTCTCGGTGTAAACGCGGGTTGCCTCAACGCCACCATCATTGGTGAGGAAAGACTTCACGGCATTTGCACGGCGTTGGCCTAGGGCAATGTTGTAAGCATCGGAACCAACGCTGTCGGTATAACCAACAATGATGACTACCTCAAGCTTCATTTTCTTGATGTCTTGAGCGACTTTATTCAAAGTAGCAACACCCTCAGACTTCAAGGTAGATTTATCAAAGTCAAACAAAGTATCTGCTTGGAGGGTAATTTTCTTCTGCGCTACTTTGCTAGCAGGCGCAGCAGCTGGCTTAGCAGCAGCTGGTTTTGGAGCAAGCCAGCCATCGCAGTTTGCAGCAGCAGTGGCAGGTGTCCAGGCAGCATCACGCCAGCACAATGTGCCGTCGCCGTTTCTCCAAGGAGTTCCGGTTGAGTTGACCCAGTTGTCAACGTTCTTTTGCTGAGCCATGACTGAACCAGCAGAAATAGTAATTAATGCTGCGAGCATCAGTTTTAGGGTTTTGTTCATTTTTTATCCTCAAACATTTAATAAGTTAAAGCAGACTAAACGCCCAAAAGCTCAATAATGCTCTTAAGGCTTAAAGCACCAACACTAATATAGGTACCAACTACCCAAATGTTAGCACAGGTTCTGTGACTGCGAAATGATATTATTTCGAGATGGAACAAGCCGCTAAAGAAACTCTACCAATATCCCTAGAAGACGAAATGCGGCGGTCCTACTTGGACTACGCCATGAGCGTGATCGTCGGCCGAGCCTTGCCAGACGTGAGGGATGGGTTAAAACCCGTACATCGCAGGGTTCTTTTTGCGATGTATGAATTAAACAACGATTGGAATCGGGCTTTTAAGAAATCAGCCCGTATTGTGGGTGATGTTATTGGTAAATACCACCCCCACGGGGATACCGCCGTTTATGACACGATCGTTCGGATGGCACAGGATTTCTCGCTACGTTACATGCTCGTGGACGGTCAGGGTAACTTTGGATCGGTGGATGGGGATAACGCCGCTGCAATGCGTTATACCGAAATTCGGTTACGTAAGATTGCCCATGAGCTATTAGCCGATTTGGACAAAGAAACGGTTAATTTCGGTCCGAACTATGACGGTAGTGAAAAAGAGCCCCTAATCCTACCGGCAAAGGTACCCAATTTGCTCATTAACGGGTCCTCTGGTATTGCCGTGGGTATGGCGACCAATATTCCTCCCCATAATTTGGATGAAGTCATTCGGGCGTGCTTGCATGTGCTCCACAACCCTGATTGCACAGTCGATGAGTTAATTGAAATTGTTCCAGCACCTGACTTCCCAACCGCCGGAATTATCTATGGCGTGCAGGGTGTGCGCGAAGGTTATCGCACGGGCCGCGGCCGCGTAGTCATGCGGGCGAAAACGCACTTTGAGGATATGGAGAAGGGTCAGCGTCAGGCGATTATTGTCGATGAGCTGCCTTATCAGGTTAATAAGAAAAACTTGCTAGAGCGCATTGCTGAGCTTGTGAATGAGAAAAAGATCGAAGGTATCTCTGACTTGCGCGATGAGTCTGATAAATCTGGTATGCGGGTCGTGATTGAGCTCAAGCGTGGCGAGGTACCTGAGGTGGTTCTCAATAATCTTTACAAGAGTACGCAACTCCAAGACAACTTTGGTATGAACATGGTGGCCTTGGTAGATAACCAGCCCCGCCTATTGAACTTGAAGCAAATGCTGGAATATTTCTTGGCACATCGCCGCGAAGTGATTACCAGAAGAACAATCTTTGAACTGCGCAAGGCGCGCGAACGCGGGCATGTATTGGAAGGTCTTGCAGTTGCATTGGCCAATATTGATCGCTTTATCGCCATTATCAAAGCAGCGGCCAATCCGGTTGAGGCTAAGCAAGAGCTCATGGCACAGGCATGGGATTCTTCTTTGGTCCGCGAGATGCTGGCACGCGCTGAGGGTGAGGCCCCTGGCGGACGTAACTCATTCCGACCCGAAGGCTTATTGCCCGAGTATGGAATGCAAGACAGCGGTCTGTATCGCCTCTCCGATGGACAGGCGCAAGAAATTCTGCAGATGCGCTTACAACGTTTAACCGGTTTAGAGCAGGACAAGATTGTTGCTGAGTATAAAGAGGTGATGGATGAGATTGCGGATCTCTTAGACCTTTTAGCAAAGCCTGATCGAGTGACCAAAGTCATCGAGACCGAGCTAAAAGAAGTGCAAAATGAGTTCGGTCAAGCGGGCGGTGATTCAGGTCGTCGCTCTTTCATTGAGATGAATGCGACGGAGCTCTTTACAGAAGATCTCATTACACCCACCGATATGGTGGTGACCTTGTCGCACGCTGGTTATATGAAGAGCCAGCCTTTGAGTGAGTACCGTGCACAAAAGCGCGGAGGGCGTGGTAAACAAGCAGCCACAACCAAGGATGAGGATTGGATCGATACCTTGTTCGTTGCCAATACCCACGACACCATTCTTTGCTTCTCGGATCGTGGCCGAATGTATTGGTTAAAAGTTTGGGAAGTTCCACAAGGCAGCCGCACTTCTCGAGGTAAACCAATCGTCAATATGTTCCCTTTAATTGAGGGAGAGAAGATCACGGTCATATTGCCTATTAAAGGCTATCAGGATGATCAATACGTCTTTATGTCTACCCAGCGAGGCACAGTTAAAAAGACCCGCTTATCGGATTTCTCGAACCCACGTAAAGCTGGAATTATCGCGGTTGATTTAGATGAGGGCGATTGCTTGGTTGGTGCAGCAATCACGGATGGCAAACACGATGTGATGTTGTTCTCAGATGCTGGTAAAGCGGTCCGATTCGATGAAAATGACGTCCGTCCAATGGGCAGAACAGCGCGCGGTGTCCGAGGAATGAACTTGGGCGAAGGGCAGGAAGTCATTGCAATGTTAGTTGCACCTGCAGAGATTTCAGAAGAAGCAAGTATGAACACGGATACCACTGCGAATGATGCGCCCAGCAGTGTCTTAACTGCTACAGAGAATGGTTTTGGTAAACGCACACCCATCGCGGAATATACCCGACATGGTCGCGGCACTAAGGGCATGATTGCAATCCAGACCAGCGAGCGAAACGGCAAGGTTGTTGCTGCAGCATTAGTCTCACCTGAAGATCAAATCATGCTCATCACCACGGGCGGTGTTTTGGTTCGAACTCGCGTGTCGGAGATTCGGGAAATGGGTCGATCCACACAAGGTGTCACCTTGATCAATGTGGATGAGGGAACGCATTTATCTGGTCTGCAGCGGATTGCTGAAAGCGACTCTGATGACGATGCCGATGAGCTCGGCGAGGAGTCCGACAATCTTTCAGAATCCTCTGGCGATGCTTAATTTCACCAATCTGAAACCATAAATCATCATGAGTTTTGACCGCCGCATTTATAACTTCGCAGCGGGCCCAGCAACCTTGCCAGAGGAGGTCTTGCAGCAGGCTTCCGATGAGCTTCTAAATTGGCATGGTCTTGGTACAAGCGTGATGGAGATCAGTCATCGAAGCAAAGAGTTCATGGCGGTTTATGAAGAGACGCTCACTGATCTGCGTGAGTTGATGTCGATCCCGGATGATTATGAGATTTTGCTATTGCAAGGGGGTGGGATTGGTCAAAATGCTGCGGTTCCCATGAATCTTATGCCTTTGGCAAAAAAGCCTAAAGCCGACTTTATCGTCACCGGAATTTGGTCAGAGAAATCAGTGAAGGAAGCACAAAAATATGGAGAAGCCCATATTGCCGCTTCATCCCTTGATGATCAATTTCGGAGTATTCCAGAGCGTAATTCTTGGAAGCTCTCTGATGATTCTGCCTATGTTCATATTTGCGCCAATGAGACCATTGGTGGCGTTGAGTTTGCAAACTTTCCAGATGTTGGCAACACCCCTTTAGTTGCCGATATTTCAAGCAATATCTTGTCTAAAAAGATGGATGTGCGCCGTTGTGGTGTTTTATTTGCGGGCGCCCAGAAGAATATTGGGCCTGCTGGTGTCACTATTGTGATCGTGCGCAAGGACTTGATGGGGCATGCAATGAGTATTACCCCATCGATTTGGGATTGGGCGAAGGAGGCCGCCAATCAGTCGATGTTTAATACCCCCCCCACTTTCCCAATTTATCTTTCAGGCTTAGTATTTAAGTGGATTAAGCGACAAGGCGGGGTCGCAGAGATGGAACGCCGAAGCCAGGTTAAATCATCTTTGTTATATGACTTCATTGATCAAAGCTCTTTGTATGAGAGTCGGGTCAACAAAAATTGCCGGTCGAGAACAAATGTTACTTTTTTTCTGAAAGACGAGCGTTTGAATGCAGAGTTTTTGGCACAGTCCAGTGAGTCAGGGTTGGCTGCACTGCGCGGTCATAAAGCCGCTGGCGGGATGCGGGCGAGCATCTACAACGCAATGCCAATTGCTGGAGTTGAAACTCTACTGGCATTCATGCAGGAATTTGAGAGGCGCGCTTAATGTCGAATGATGATCAACGATTAGCCCCCTTGCGCGCAAAGATTGATGCGATTGACGCTGAGCTCTTAACCCTTCTCTCTAAGAGAGCGAAGGCAGCCCAAGAGGTCGGCCATATTAAAAACGAATCCTCAACACCTATTTTTCGGCCTGAGCGTGAGAATCAAGTGATCCAAAATGTTTTGAGTAAAAATTCAGGGCCTTTGCTTCCCGATGGGATTGCCTCGATCTGGCGCGAGATTATGTCGGCGTGCAGAGCATTGGAATCAAGGCAAACAATTGCATACTTAGGCCCTGTTGGTACTTTTTCTGAGTTGGCTGCACAACAGTTTTTTGGACAATCGATTCAGGGCTTACCTTGCACCAGCTTGGATGAGGTATTCAAATCTGTTGAAAAAGGTGCTGCTGATTTTGGGGTGGTGCCAGTGGAGAACTCCAGCGAGGGAGCTGTCTCGCGCACTCTCGATTTGCTGTTGGAGAGCCCTCTACAAATTAGCGGTGAAGTGGTATTACCCATTCGGCATCACCTTCTTAACAAAACGGGAAGTTTGGATGGCATCAAGACGGTCTGTGCTCACGCGCAAGCATTAGCCCAGTGTCAGCAATGGCTTAGTACGCATGCCCCGCAATTACAACGCCAAGCGGTCAGTAGCAATGCAGAAGCTGCGCGTATGGCCAGCCTTGATAACAGCATTGCGGCGATTGCTGGGGATCCTGCGCAAATTGCCTATGGATTACAAATCATCTCTGCGCAAATTCAGGATGACCCCAATAATCGTACTCGCTTTGTGGTGATTGGCCAATACGCATGTCAGCCTTGCGGTCACGATCAAACCTCGTTGGTGTTGTCGGTTTCCAATCAGCCTGGCGCCGTTCATCACTTGCTTGCTCCATTGGCCAAACATGGGGTATCAATGACTCGCTTTGAGTCTAGACCGGCTCGCAAGGGCTCTTGGGAGTATCACTTCTACATTGATATTGAAGGTCATGCAGAGGATGTAAAAGTAGCCAAAGCAATTGACGAGTTAAAGACAATTGCCGCGTTTTATAAAAAGCTTGGCTCTTACCCGAGAGCTAAAAATTAAGAACATCCTAATTAAGTTCATCACACGTCAATGGCAACGAAAATTGGTTTAGACCATGTGCAAGCAATTGCTCCTTATGTAGGTGGCAGGCCCATTAGTGAGGTTGCGCGTGAGTATGGCCTAGACGAAAGCAAGATTGTGAAATTGGCCTCCAATGAGAACCCACTTGGGATCCCGGAGTCCGCTAAGCAAGCAATGTTAAAGGTTGCCAGTGAGCTTGGGCGTTATCCAGACTCCAATGGATTTGAGCTCAAGCAGGTCTTATCTAATCGTCTTGGCGTTCCTGAAGATTGGATTACGCTCGGAAATGGGAGTAATGACATTCTCGAGCTAACCGCTCGTGCTGTAGCCTATGCGGGTGATGCAGTGGTGTTCTCAAAACATGCATTTGCTGTCTATCCATTGGCTACCCAAGCGATTGGAGCAAAGGCGATTGAGGTTCTTGCGGATTCAAATTATGGCCATGATCTGCCGGCAATGCTTCGCACGATTCTGTCCTTGGGTGACCAAGCTAAGTTGGTCTTTATTGCGAATCCAAATAATCCGACTGGCAGCTACTTACAACCCGACGCTATTTCCTCTTTTATTTCTCAGGTGCCACCCCATGTTGTGATTGTTTTGGATGAGGCCTATAACGAATATTTATCTCCGGAGCAGAGGTACGACGCAATTGCTTGGGTTCGGGCTAATCCGAATTTAATTGTGTCACGCAGTTTTTCAAAGGCCTATGGTTTAGCAGGACTACGCATTGGCTACGGCATTGCTCAACCTACCTTAACTGACTTACTGAATCGAATACGTCAACCCTTTAATGTGAATAGCCTAGCGCAAGCTGCTGCAATTGCTGCTTTACAGGATGAAGCATTCTTACAAAAAGGCTATGAACTCAATAAAGCGGGTTATGCGCAACTAACAGAGGCCTTTGAGCGAATGAAGCTGCCTTATTTGCCATCTTCGGGTAATTTTGTTCTTGTAAAAGTGGGTAACGATCATCAGGCTGGTGTTCGAGTAAATCAAGAACTTCTGAAGCGTGGCGTAATCGTGCGACCCGTTGGTAACTATGGCCTGCCTCAGTGGCTACGCATCTCGATCGGCTTGCCGCAAGAAAATGCTGCATTTCTAGATGCCTTTACTCAAATCTTAAAAGATGAAAAGGTATTGGCATGAGTGCAAATCAATTTGGCACGGTTGGCATTATTGGCGCGGGCTTAATAGGCGCTTCTTTGGGTTTGGCACTGAAGCAGGCTAAAGTTGTGCATCAAATGATTGGAGTGGGACGAAGCGCTTCTAATTTGGATCAGGCCCTCAAGATAGGCGCCATTGATCGAGTGGCTGATTTAGCTGATGCCGTCAGATCCTCACAATGGATCGTCGTATGCGTGCCAGTCGCACAAATGCGCGCAATCTTCACTCAGATGGAGCCCCATTTAGGTCCGAATACTCTTATTACAGACGCTGGCAGTACTAAGTGCGACGTGATCTTGGCAGCAAAAGAAACGTTAGGTAAGAAGGTTTGTCAGTTTGTTCCTGCGCATCCTATTGCTGGTGGAGCTCAGCACGGTGCTGCGGCTGCACGAGCAGATTTGTTTCAGGGTAAGCAAACGATTATTTGTCAGTTACAAGAAAATAGCGCGGCGGATGTTACTTTGGTTGAGCAATTCTGGATGACGGTAGGCTCTAAGATAAAACGAATATCAGCAGTTCAACATGATGCGATTTATGCGGCTGTTTCCCACTTGCCACATATCCTCTCCTATGCCTTGATGGCGAGCGTTCTTAACTCTGAAGATGCGGAGCAAAAACTAGGGCATGCTGGGGCTGGCTTTAGGGATTTCACGCGGATTGCTGCATCCAGCCCTGAAATGTGGCGGGATATCTGCATCGCAAATAAGCAAGCGATTTTGAAAGAGCTCGATCAATATCTGAATATCACACAGCGTCTGCGTGAGATGATTGCCAAAGAGGACACAGATGGTTTGGAAAAGGTTTTTCAAAAGGCAAGCCAGGCACGACAGCAATGGGATGAGTCTTAATGGCAAGTCCAGCAATTCAGGTTGGGCCATTTCAAGGTGCAAAAGGTGAAATCATCCTCCCAGGCTCCAAGAGTATTTCAAATCGCGTTTTGTTATTGGCCGGTCTTGCAAATGGAGTAACAACACTCAAGCAATTATTAGATGCAGATGATACGCAGGTGATGCGCAATGCATTACGTCAGCTTGGTCTTTCGGTGGAAGATCGTGGTTTAGATTGCGTCGTTACGGGTTGCGGCGGACTGTTCCCAAATAAAGAAGCGGATTTATTCATGGGTAATGCGGGCACAGCAATTCGTCCATTAACGGCTGCATTAGTGATGCAGGAAGGTAATTACCGTTTATCGGGCGTACCCCGGATGCATGAGCGCCCCATTGGCGATCTGGTTGACGGCCTTAAGCAAGTAGGGGCGCAGATTGATTACGAAAAGGAAGTAGGTTATCCACCCTTGTTGATTCACAAGAGTAAGCTGAATTTACCGGATGTGATTCGAGTTAGAGGTGATGTATCAAGCCAATTCTTAACCGCTTTATTAATGGCTTTACCCTTAATCGCTCGCCAAGCAATTCGGATTGAGGTGCTTGGAGAATTAATTTCTCGCCCATATATTGATATCACCATAAAGCTCATGGCTCGCTTTGGAGTTATGGTGAACTCCCCCGACCAAAATACCTTTGTGATTTCTTCCACGGAGGTAGGTGCTGTCTATACCAGCCCACAGACTTTGTATGTTGAAGGCGATGCCTCATCAGCATCCTATTTCTTGGCAGCTGGAGTTTTGGGACAAGGGCCAGTTCGTGTTTTGGGAGTTGGTAAAACAAGTATTCAGGGGGATATTGCCTTTGCCGATGCCATTGAAAAAATGGGTGCTGTGGTTGAGCGCGGCGATCATTATTTACAAACTAGTGGTGTTCGTCATGGCCAGTTAAATGGCATCACTATCGATTGCACTACCATACCCGATGCAGCAATGACCTTAGCGATCATGGCTCTATTTGCTAAGGGCAAGACCCGGCTAGAAAAGATTGCGAGTTGGCGTGTTAAAGAAACGGACCGAATTGCTGCGATGGCTAAGGAGTTGCGTAAATTAGGCGCCATCGTTATTAAGGGAGCAGATTTTATTGAGATTGAGCCCCTGGACCAACAAGATTGGCAGTCACCGGCAGATGGAATTGATACCTATGATGACCATCGTATGGCTATGTGCTTTTCATTAAGTGCGTTTGGCCCTAAGTCAATTCAGATTAATGATCCAAATTGTGTTGCCAAAACCTTCCCTCATTATTTTTCTGAGTTAGCCAGCATCACGTATTAATTAAATCCCATGAAAGTAGCAAGTAATCTACCCCCCGTTATCGCTATTGATGGTCCTACTGCCTCCGGTAAGGGAACGGTGGCTATGCGCGTTGCCGCCCAATTGGGATTTCATTATTTAGATAGTGGCGCTCTTTATCGCCTGGTTGCTTTGGCAAGCGATAAAGAAGGGATTTCGGTAAAGGATTCATCCGCCCTTGGTCGTCTTGCCTCAGAAATGCAAATTGAATTTAGGGATGGTGAGGTTTTACTGGCCGGCAAGGATGTAAGCGAGGCGATTCGGGAGGAAAAAATAGGGACCCGCGCCTCTCAATTAGCAATCTACCCTGAGGTAAGAGATGCTTTATTGGTACTCCAGCAGTCTTTTAGGGAGCAGCCCGGCCTGGTGGCAGACGGCCGCGATATGGCTAGCCGTATCTTTACCGATGCAATTTTAAAGGTCTATTTGACGGCCACTGTCCAGGCTAGAGCAGAGCGTCGATATAAGCAATTGATCGCTAAGGGAATTTCTGCTAGAATGGATGTCCTTTTGCAAGATTTGCAGGAGCGCGACGCCCGCGATATCAATCGCGGCACTGCGCCCCTCCAGCGTGTGGAAGGGGCATATTTGCTGGATACCTCGGATTTATCGGTCGATCAGGCAGTTACGCAGGTTTTAAACTGGTATGCAAAATTGCATCACTAGTTGTTGTTTTGGCGCTTTAGTTGGCATCTACGGTTTATACCCGCCTTCTAAGGTTTTATTAATTTAACCCGTCGGTTGTTTGACGGCACAAAAAGTGAAACTCATGTCTGAATCGTTTGCAGAACTATTTGAAGAATCCCTAACTCGTTCCAATATGAAAACTGGCCAGGTTATTTCGGCCGAAGTTGTTCGTATTGATCATAATTTTGTCGTTGTGAATGCTGGACTGAAGTCCGAAGCATTTATTCCTGTTGAAGAATTCCAAAATGACCAGGGCGAGCTCGAAGTAAACCCTGGTGATTTCGTTTCTGTCGCAATTGATGCACTGGAAAATGGTTACGGCGACACCATCCTATCCCGCGACAAAGCGAAGCGCTTGGCCTCATGGATGAACCTTGAGAAAGCGCTTGAAGGCGCAGAGATCGTGACCGGTACTGTTACTGGCAAAGTGAAAGGTGGCCTGACCGTTATGGTTAACGGTATCCGTGCGTTCCTCCCAGGCTCTTTGGTCGATACTCGCCCCATTAAGGACACCAGTCCTTATGAAGGCAAGACCATGGAGTTCAAGGTCATTAAATTAGATCGTAAGCGTAATAACGTTGTCCTCTCTCGTCGTGCTGTTGTAGAAGCTAGCCAAGGCGAAGAGCGCGCCAAGATGATGTCTAACCTCCAAGAGGGTAGCGTTGTTCAAGGCACCATCAAAAATATTACCGATTACGGCGCATTCGTGGACCTCGGTGGTATCGATGGACTCTTGCACATTACCGATTTGGCATGGCGTCGCGTGCGTCATCCCAGTGAGATGTTGACCGTTGGCCAAGAGGTGACCGCCAAGATTCTTAAATTTGACCAAGAGAAGAATCGTGTTTCCTTGGGTATTAAACAATTAGGCGATGACCCTTGGGTTGGTATTGCCCGCCGCTATCCACCGAATACGCGTCTATTTGGTAAGGTAACGAACCTGACAGATTACGGCGCATTCGTCGAAATCGAAAGTGGTATTGAAGGCTTGGTACACGTTTCTGAAATGGATTGGACCAATAAGAACGTCGCCCCAAGCAAGGCGGTGTCTTTGGGAACCGAAGTTGAAGTAATGGTTTTAGATATTGATGAAGACAAGCGCCGTATTAGCTTAGGTATTAAGCAGTGCAAAGCGAATCCATGGGAAGAGTTCTCGCGTAGCCATCAAAAAGGCGACAAGATCAAGGGTGCCATTAAATCAATTACTGATTTCGGCGTCTTCATTGGCTTGCCTGGTGCAATTGATGGTCTTGTGCATTTATCCGATCTGTCGTGGAATGAGCCTGGGGAAGAGGCTGTTAAGGCATTCAAAAAAGGCGATGAGCTTGAAGCCGTGGTCTTGGCTATTGATGTTGAGAAAGAGCGTATTTCTCTCGGTATCAAACAAATGTCCGGCGACCCCTTTAATAACTACACATCAACTAGTGATAAAGGTAGCCTAGTCTCTGGTACTGTGAAGAGTGTG
>ENA-UOYL01000471-UOYL01000471.1-marine-metagenome-genome-assembly--contig:-NODE-471-length-14502-cov-3.237019_pt1 | contig 14502 bp, 11 predicted proteins | sample MGYA00238173_ERZ767189 | MGnify/ENA primary metagenome ERZ767189 (study PRJEB28943, sample SAMN06267163) | marine metagenome | isolation source: Columbia River Estuary | place: USA:Columbia River Estuary... | reverse complement strand
AAATTTAATGTTGTTGCGAATAGTATAAAAGAACTATTACCAATGTGGCAAAGAATTAATTACTTAGTAGGTTTAACTAAACCTGCTAATTATACTAGTGGGAATCAAAATAGTCCTAGTAATATATATTCTAAATTTATTATACCGCCGTTGGTTAAATTTACTATTGGAGATATTTATAAAAATCAACCTGGAGTAATTAAAAGCATCGGCATGAATATACCAGATAATTGTGTATGGGAAACATTGAGTGAAGAATATGCTCAAATTGACGGTAATAATTGGAATTATTTGAATGGTAAAATTCAATGGACTGATAGCAAAGGAAAATATGCACAATTTCCAAGAGAATGTGAATTAAATTTAAGTATGGATTTATTGGAAAAAGAAAGACCTGTTGTTGGTGGAAGCAATTTCGGTGATGCTTGGAGAGTTTTAGATTCTAATGGAAATTATGTTAATGGTATCGATTTTAATAAACAAGCAGGATTAAGAGAATCAGTACTAGATTCATTTTCCGATAAAATAATGGTTACTGAGAAATATGGACCAAATCTTGTTCCAACGGTACCAAATCAAAGACCATAATAATTTATGAATAGATATACATTTGCACAACAAGATAAGAGATGGGATGGAAAGAGAGTATATAAGTCATTATTATATCCTGTGATACCTGTTGCTTATAATGATTTATATGTTATAACAAATGAAGTATCTACTTTTGATGCTTTGGCTAATAAGTATTATAAAGATTCTACATTATGGTGGATATTGGCCCAATCTAATAATTTGGGTAATGGTAGATTGAGTGTGCCAGCAGGCATTCAATTAAGAATACCACAAAATATTTATAATATTATAGGAGATTTTAAGTTATTAAATTCATAAGTTATGGCAACAACACCAGATAATAGACCGTGGGCACCACATCCAATACCATCTTGGTTGATTAAAGAATTTACAAGAAGACAAAAAGATATTGGTTTTGAATATACTGCTGCGAATAATACTGTTACATGGAGTGAAAATGGTACTTGGCAAAATTATAAAGGCCCAATGACTCCTTGGGTAAGATTGTTTTCAAATGGTACGGGAAAGGTTGCTTACAATTCAAGATCGCCGAGACGAGATGGATTTGCAATGTACGGTGGACAAGGATTTGCAGAAGCTTTTGGATTTTATAACAATTCAAGTGGTAATATTTCAAATCAAACTATACTTGGATATGATTCAAAAGGAAGTCCTCATACACTTGATTTGACAAATGACGGTAATTTAGTATCGTTTCCTAATAAGTTAATTAATGACCAAAGAACTACGCAAAAATATTTACCTGCACCGGGTATAGTTTCAATTGATGCAGTAATACAAAAAGAAAGAATAAGAAAAGTTACTGTTAATTGGAAATGTTATGGGTTTTCCCAATTGGAGTATATGACTCCTTATTTTCTTACACCGAAGATCAGTATGATAGTTGAATTCGGGTGGAATCATTTCAATCCAGAATCTTTGTTATTTTTAAAAGATGAAGGTAATAATCTTGAAAAATTAAAACAATTGTTTTTAAACACGGGATATTTGTTGTATGATAAAAATATTAAAGAATCATATGGATTATATGATGTGACTATGGGTATTATAAGTGGTTTTGACTTTTCAAGTCAAGACGGTATTACATTTGATTGTAAGACTGAAATAATGTCTAAACATGCAAACTATTCAGGTGTACAAGTAAAAAACTCTGCTAATATTTCATCTGACCAAAATAAATCTATTATACAATCATCTTTTTTTGAATTTTTAGAAAAAAGACTCACCAAGTTACCAAACTGTATTGTCCAGAAAAAAAGTTTTAGAGATCCATTAGACACAGAAGAAGAAAAAGCAGCAATAGGTAGTGATGCAACTTTCTTTTTTAATAGATTTCCATTTTATATGGAAACTAGTGGCAGCACACCAGTTGCTAAACCAGAAGACAGAATTTTTACAGGAAGAAAAAGTGACTACGGAGATTCGGATTTGATGCAAGAAGTTAAAGAGTATGATTGGGATGCAAAAGATCAAAAAGATGTATGGGTTACAATGGGATTTGTTGTAGAACTCGCAAATATATTTTTTGAAAGAGAAATTTCAATAAAATATAAAGATGATGATGAAAAACAAAAAGAATTGTTTTCTTTATATAACATAAATATTGATGATGTAAAAATTGGTGGACATCCTAATTTGATATCTACTGACGGTAATGTATTATTAATACCAAATGCCGAAGCTCCTAAATTTAATATCGGATTTATTTATCCAACAACATTTCCAAATGACAATGATTATCAAAAACAAACGGATGACGCAAATCCTAATATATTTAGATCAAGTGTAAATACTTTTACAGTTGGGAAAATAAAAGATTTAGAACCAAAAAATAGAACATTATTTAAAATTTTTAAAACAGGAAAACAAGCAAAAATAAAAAAAGTAGATGATCAAAAAATTGAACCTGTGAAAGGTTCTAATATTAGACCATCTGGTGCTCAGTCAGGATCCGCATCATATTTTGAAAATTCTTTTTCTACCAATGAAACAGTTGGTGATGCAGTTTCAATTTTTAATTTTGGCGATGCTAAAAAAATATATCAAGGAATAATATCATATGGAGCTGAATTTTTTGGTACAGATGCGGGACAAGTTATTTCTTCTGCTAAAACCGCACGACCACCGTTAGCCGTATATAGAGACAATTTAGATGGTATTATAAATAGATTTAGATATAGATCAAATAAAGTTAAAAAGGGAGATTTTGCGTTTCCACAAATGGTAGATGATACCAATGACACAGGAACAGATGCAGGACATTGGGGATATTTGAAAGATTTATATATAAATAAAAATGTTATAATTGATGTTGCAAAATCATCTGATACTGTAGAGAATTTTTATACTAATTTATTAAATAAGATTAGTACATCTGCTGCTAATTTTTGGGATTTTTCCGTAGTAGAAGAAGGAAAACATTTAAAAATAATAGATAAAAAATTTATAAATGCAAAAAAGATGAATATTTATCAATTTGATATTGGTTCTTCAAATACATTTATTAAATCTATTAATTTTACTGCGCAATTATCAAATGTAGCAGCAAATCAAGTATTGTCATCTGCAGGATCAAGTCCGTCAAATCAAGAAAATAAATCACCAACTGGGGAAATAACATCAAATGAAATTCTTAATTTTCCATATGGTGACAGATTTAATCCAGACGATCCCAAAGCCAAGACAAATAGAGCAATTGATGGTAATTTAGAAACAATTAAACAATTACAATCCAACCCAGCAAAAGGATCTAATTCTTTGATAATGTCTTTTAAAACATTTGAAGCATCTCCAAATTATGCAAGAGGAGCTGCCGCCGCAGGTGGCGGTGGATTTGTCGCAGCTACGCCGTCAAAAGAAACGGGATTTAATATAGTAAACTTAGTTTTATCAAGTCAAACATTATTATTGGGTTTATTAAACGATTTGGATTATAGTAATAATACTAATATTTATGGAGGACAACAACCAGGATTTACAGTAGAAATGACATTACAAGGTATATCTGGATTAAGAACATTTCAATTATTTAGTTTAAAAAATTTACCAAGTCCATATTCTGAAAGAGAAATTTTGTGTCAAATTGTAGATGTATCTCATAAAGTTGACGCTGGCAATTGGACTACTACTATTAAAGCAGGTATTCGTTCAATTAGAGGACAAACATTAAATTTTACAACTGATGGTGTAAATGTATATACAATTAAAGGTGTAAATTAATATGATAAATATAAAAACATATCAAAATATTGGGGGTACTATATTAGATAATCAAGTATATCCTGTTTATTTTAAACCTTTTCCAAAAACTAAAGATTATTCACTGGGATATATCAATCGTTATTTTGTTCAAAAAATAAACGATTTGATAATAACTGAAGTGAATAAAAACAAATACAACGAAATTTCATCTACAGTTTATAATAAACTTTCTATCCGGTGGATAATATCCGGTTCAAAAAACAATGTTTATAAAAATAAAATATTGAATAGAATAGGAGTTACAGAACAAAATGTTAAAATATTGAATGTAAGTGAAAATAAAATGATGGGTATAAAAAATTATTTAAATAACCCCCTTGAATTTTGGGGCGGTAAATAATTGACTTTGATTTGTTATAATGTTACATTGTGTCAATGGTGTGTCTGGACAAACAATCGTATTCTAAATTCTTAGAATCGCATATTTCATCTGATTTTATTCTTGAATGTATACAATCTGATGAAAAGGTACATCCTTGTGTAGATGAATTGTGCATGGTTTTGATTCATATACTCAAATCTAAAACTACCTATGTTATCAATCTTACTCACCCAGATTGTAATGTTTTTATCAATAAAGAAACATTAATCAAAGATTTTAATAAACTTAAGGGTAAGAAATGGGTATTTGACAAGAAAAAGTGTTTACATCTATTTTCTATCAATAATCTGTATGATATCAACATCATTTTCTTTATTAGTGACGGTAAAGTTGATGATTATAGTGAATTTGATACAACTGCACATAATGTAATCAAAACCAGATTTCAAAAATATGGTGAATTGAATAAAGCAATTCCAATGGTAAAACATTTGGAAAAGTTTGAAAACATGTATGATGCAGTGTTGATTAGACTTAAATCTATTAAAATTGATGATAGTTTTCATAGTATCAATAGTACCATTACAGACAATCTTAAAATTCTTGAATACAATGGATTGAAAGTTGATGTAGAATTGTTTAATAGGCATTTTGAAAACAAAACCAGCAAAGATAGGAATGGGTTTGTTTATACTCAATATAACCTATATACCGCAACAGGACGACCTAGTAATAGGTTTGGTAACATTAACTATAGTGCATTGAACAAAGAAAATGGATGTAGGGCATCGTTAATTAGTAGATATGGTGATGAAGGTATGTTGTTTATGATTGATTATAGTGCCTACCACCCCCACATAGTTGCAAAGTTAATCAATTATAACTTACCGACAAATGCTTATGAATATCTTGGGAAGTTGTATTATGGTAAAGAAACTTTGATGGATGAAGAAATTAAAGCGTCAAAGAACCTTACTTTTCAATGTATGTATGGTAATATTCCAGTTGAACTATTAGAAATACCATATTTCAAGAAAATGAGTGATTATATTGCTCATAGATGGTTATTCTTTAGTGAACATGGTTATGTAGAAACTCCCATTTATAAAAGAAGAATTACCAAAAATCATATAAATGAACCGAGTCCAAATAAACTGTTCAATTATATCTTACAAGCAAGTGAAACTGAATTTGGTATGCAATCATTGGTTAGAGTAAATGAATACTTGAATGATAAACAAACCAAAGCTATACTATATACTTATGATAGTGTTTTGTTTGATTGTCATACCAATGATAAAAAAGAAACTTTGGTGGAATTGAAACGGTTAATGTCAAACAATCAATTACCAGTTAAATGTTACATTGGTAAGAATTATGATGAAATGATAGTAATTGATATTTAAAAACTTTGATTTTCGTGTATATAGTAATATTTATATATACGAATGAATACAGATGCAGAAATAAAATTAAAAGACTTACAAAGTAAGTTAGAACAAGTTGAAACTGTTATGCCATTGCCATTCAGTCAACAGATGAGAGAAAGTTTTCCGTTATATAAGATATTTGGTGAACAAGGAGATTATCATCCAAAAGAAAAAAGTTTACTAATAAAATGGTTAAAATTATCCGCTGACATTGAAACGATTTTAAAAAGCATTCAACAACTCAATGACGAATTAGTAATTGCATCTGTAGGAAAAAGTAAATTATATCAAAATTATGCTGATGTAAAGTCTAGAATTGAATTAGCATCTGGTACATCTGTAACATTGGCAAATATTACTTCTACAAAACCAACTGGTTTTATTCATCAAGACATCAAGAAGTTCTACGATATATTTGATAATAGTGGTTATGCTAGCAAAGATAAGAAAAAAGAAAATACTGCGGATGTAGTATTATTGTATAATTGTAGTATTGCTGAAGTACAAACTGCTTTAAAAGACAGAAAAGTATCTGGTTTAGAAGATAGTTTGTGTGAAATAACTGGTACAGGAAAGAAATTCGCAATGGTTTCTTTAAAAGCTGGTGGTGATAGTTATCGTACAGGAAGAGTCACTGCAATGATGTCAGCAATATTTCCAGATAAACGTGATTTTTCAGGTACACCTTCACGGAGAGAACCAGAACCTACAGAATCACGGAGAGAACCAGAACCTACAGAAAAAGAAAAATATTATCAATGGTTACAACCCGAAGAAAAGCCAGTTGAAAAAGATCCACGTAGTGTATTTCCTGGTGGTGCATCTGTTTTTCAACAAAATGAAAGTATAAATCCAATATTTGAAGAAATTTATATTGGTAAAACATTATTAACTGAAATTGAATTTATATCATCATTAAAGTCATCTCTTAATAGAATATCATCTAAAATAGGAGATTTATCTGCTGAATTGACAAAAGGATGGAGTGATTTCACACAAAAAGTTAAAAACACCATTGTAAAGATTTTTGGTAATATTGAACAAAAATGTCAAGAAGACATGAATTATGCTAGAAATCAATATTCTGCTATGTTTAATAGTTGGGATAATATTGAAAAAGAAATTGGTATTTTATCCGAAGCAAGAGAATCGGATGAAGAATTGGTAAAGATGACGGATTCATTAAAGAAGAATGTTGCTATATTCATTCAACAAATCAATAGAATTCAACCAGATTCATTATTTAGTATTATTAATGAAAAAGTAAGATTGATTGATAATAAGAATTTGTTCATGGTTCAATTTACAGGAACTACACCAGAAGATGTAAAACAAGTTAAGAATGCTTCTATAAAAGTCTATAATGATTATTTTAACGCATCTACTAAAGGTGATGTTCCATTGAATAAAGGTGCTTTTAGACCAATGAATATATTCAATTCTAACATTTCAGCTATTGTATTCTATGAAAAATTCATTGAACGATTTATGAATGTTGGCAATGAAGCACAAATTAAAAAAGACTTTATTCAATTTGCAAGCCAAATATCTGCCGAAGCAATTTTCGGAAACAACGACAGTCTTCCGCTTGTAGTATTTAATGGTAAAACAATTAACAGAATGGGAACCAAGAATGAATTTTCTAGTGGTAAAAAGTTAATTGATGCAAATGAAAATAAGAATTTTAGATTAAGTAAGTTTGAAGTTAGTAAAAATAAGGACGGAACATATTTCGTTGTATATTTATATATTATCTTTGATATACGAGAAGAAGAAGAAAATGGAAAAGTAGAAGTAAAACCATTTTATTCGGCAATTGAATTAAGAAATGAAAGAGGAAGTAAGTTTTCTTTCAAAACAGAAATTCACCGTTCCAATTTAAGTGAAGAAGATGTATTTTAATTATGAACCTAAAACAAATATTTTTAGAAGCATTAGAAAAGTCAAGTACCGACAATTCAATTGAAAACGGTATATTTGATATTTCTAAACAAGAACATATTGAAATACTCAGAGGTCATTTGCTGGAATCAAATATAGATTCTAAAACTGTAAATCAATATCTAAATAAAATGCTTGAAGGTAGATATCCTGACAGACAAGCATACAATTCAAACGGTATTCTCGTTACATTTCCAACTCCTGAATATAAACAAAAGGCTATTGAACGTGGTTCTCACTTTGAACAAAATCCTAGAAAAGGACAAGCTAATGTATTCTCTGGAGATGAACAACCAACACAACAAAGCGGACAACAAATTGAATTTGAACCAACAGAACCCCAACAAATTCAACAAACTCAACAACAAGAACCACAAACACCAAAGAGTGACGATAGAACTTCTGACGAAAAAGAACAAGATGCAGTAGCAATTGAAAAGGCATTGACTACTGAATATACACTTGAAGAAGCTTTAAGATTCGGATTTTATAACAAGAAAAATAAATGGTACGATAGTTCTGGCGATTTTATTGGTAATTTGTGGAATATAGATGGTAAACAACTAATATTAAATAAATGAAAAATAAACAATTATTGTGTACATTTACCACTTCCAAAGAATATGATGATGTTATTTTAGAAATAAAAAATTTCTACAATGTTATCAGTGGTAAAATATTTCTACTGTGTAATGTCAACAACCCAAAAGAATTGTATGCTACATACAATGTTGACTTAACCGATGGAAATTCAATGAAATTCCGAAATACCATCAGCGTTCATAGAAAAAAAGAAACCAACACTCTGTACACTCTGAATGCGATGAACAAATTGATCGCTGAAGAAAACAACGGTGTTTTGGATAAAACCTTCCAATTGGACTGGAATCTCTACAGAAACAGCATTATTTTAACAAGTGAAGTGTCTGTCCGAATCGTGTCCGTGAAAATTTTTGATATAATAAGTTGAAAATGTTTGGTGGGTGGTATATATTAATGACAACTTAATTGGTTGTCGTTAAATAATTCGTGTGAGTTATTTAATTAACTAATTAAACAATTAACTAATTAAAATAATTATGGCATTAGACATATCAAAGCTGAAGAGCCGTTTGAGCTCTCTAACAAATCAAGGCAACAAAACCAATTTAATTTGGAAACCAAAGCCTGGTAAACAAGTAGTTCGTATCGTTCCATACAAGTATCAAAATGACAATCCTTTTATTGAGTTGAAGTTCCACTATAACATCAATAACAAGACTTATCTATCTCCTGACAGTTTTAATCGTCCAGATCCAATCGTTGAATGGTCAAATCGTATGAAGAAGACCGGAAACAAGGAAGATTGGCTATTGGGACGTAAGTTTGAACCAAAGATGCGTACATATGCTCCAATCCTTGTTCGTGGTGAAGAAAACGAAGGTGTTCGTTTCTGGGGATTTGGTAAGAATGTTTACCAAGAAATTCTAAGTATCATCAGCGATGTTGATTACGGTGATATTACTGATCTGGTAAATGGACGTGACATTGTAGTAGAATTCCGTACCGCAGAAGATTCTGGTAAGTCATTCCCAGAAACTACTATTCGTGTTAAGCCAAATGCAAGTGTTGCTATTGATGTTGCTCAAAAAGAAATCTTGGCACAACAAACTAACATCATGGATCTATTTCCTGAATTTAGTTATGACGAACTAAAGGAAGTTATGAACGCATGGTTGAATCCAGATGGTTCAATTCCAACAGAAGGAACGGTAAACACAATTGTTGATGATGATGCTCAATCTCCTGCTCCAAAAGCAGTTGCTACGAATAAGTCACCAACAGCTACCGCATCAAAATCAAATACAGAGGATGTTTCAGCTGCTTTTGATAATTTGTTCAACAGTTAAAATTAATTGTTAGTAATGGGGTGGTAGTATATATTACTGCCACCCCTATTTTAGTTATATAAATTTATGAAAAAGAAAAATCAAGTTACACAAGATACTCCTCAAAGAGATGAGTTAGTTGAATTACTCGCAAATGAATTAAATAAAGCAAACAAAGACGGTGGTAAAATTGCTTATTTTTTAGACGAACAAGAAAATCCAGCAGAAATTAGTGATTGGATTAGTACAGGTTCGTCTATTCTTGATTTGGCCATTAGTAACAGACCACATGGTGGACTACCTGTTGGTAAAATGGTTGAATTCAATGGATTGGAAGGAACTGGTAAGAGTTTGTTATCTGCACATGTTGTTGCTGATACACAAAAGAAAGGTGGAATCGCAGTTGTTATTGACACTGAAAATGCAGCTGCTCCAGACTTCTGGAAAAGTCTTGGTGTAGATCTATCAAAACTTCTATATGTTCAATGTGAAACCGTTGAAGATATTTTTGAAAAGATGGAACAAATGATTGGAATTGTACGTAAGTCAAACAAAGATCGTATTCTTACAATTATTGTTGACTCTGTTGCTGCTGCATCAACAAAAGTAGAATTGGAAAGTGATCATGGTAAAGATGGTTATGCTACTGGTAAATCAATTATTATCAGTAAAGCAATGCGTAAGATTACTACTATGATTGGTCGTCAAAAAGTACTTACTGTATTTACTAACCAATTACGTCAGAATATAAATGCTATGGCATTTGGTGATAAGTATGTAGTATCAGGTGGTAAATCACTTGCTTATCATTGCAGTGTTCGTGTTCGTTTGAACAACACAGGTAAACTCAAGAAAGGTGAAGAAGTAATTGGCAATGAATGTAAAGCAGTAGTTGTCAAAAATCGTATGGGTCCACCACAACGTCAAGCATCTTTTGATATTTACTTTGATAGTGGAATTGCAGATTATGGTTCTTGGATTAAGGTATTGAAAGAAAACAACTTAGTAAAACAAGGTGGGGCTTATTATACTTATAAAAAGGATGACGGTACTGAATGGAAGTTCCAGTCTAAGGACTTTGTATCAACAATGAAAAATGACAAAGTTTTGAATGAAGAAATTTATATGAAAATCTGTGATTCAGTCATTATGAAGTATAAAGATCCAAATAGTATCATTGTTGATGACGCAGTTATTGACACGGATGAAGATGTTGGTGTATCATCTGAGAATGAGTAATCTATCTGACAGTGAAAAAAAGAGGTTGTTTTCTTTATTTGACAACGTAAAACAAGAAGACAGAAGTGTAGGATTGAATAGATCTTCCAATTCTGAAGTTCTAATTGTTGATTTCATGAACACTTTTATTAGAGCGTTCATGGCCTCCCCCTCCCTCAATTCTAATGGTAACCATACTGGCGGAATTGCAGGGTGTTTAAAAAGCATTGGTTATGCAGCTAAACTAATTAATCCTACAAAGATTGTAGTTGTGTCTGATGGTCAAGGGGGTTCACTGAAAAGACGGAAGATTTATCCTCAGTATAAAAGTGGTAGAAAGACTAAAATTAGGCTCAATAGAGCTTATGAAGATACTACTCCTGATACTGAAGATAAAAATCTAAAGAAACAGTTGTTAAGGACTGTTCAATATTTAGATAAATTGCCTGTAACAACTATGGCAATTGATCATATTGAAGCGGATGATACAATTGCATATTTGGCAACAGAATATTTTAAGAATAGTAATGTTACCATTATGAGTGCTGATAAAGATTTCTTACAATTAGCTGACGACAGAGTTAAAATCTGGAGTCCAACCAAAAAGAAATTGTATGGTTGTGCCGAAATTCTATTGGAATATGGCATTAGTTGTAAGAACTTTATCAACTATAGAGTAATGGAAGGTGATACTAGTGACAATATTGATGGCATTTATGGTGCAGGATTAAAAACTATTATCAAGTGTTATCCTATTCTTACAGAAGATAAACAGTATACGTTACAGGAATTATATAATTATAGTGATAGTCATAAAGGTAAACTGAAGTTATATGATAGTGTATTAGAAAACAAAGACGTTATGCAACGTAATTATGATTTAATGCAGTTGCATGATACTCAAATTCAAACATTCTCGCAATTGAGAATCAATGAAATTATGGAAAAACCAATTTCTAAATTAGACAAATTTGGTTTTGGCAAATTGTTGGTAGAAGATTGTATGCAAAATAATTTTCCAAATAGTATGATATGGTTGAATGAAGTGTTTGGAAAAATCAATTCAATGGTTCTGTAAAAAATCTTGGTTTACAGAAAAAGTGTGGTATGGTTGGTATAGATAAATTATAAAAAATTATGTCAGAAAAAATTGTAGATAACCTAAAAAAATTCGGATCTGAATTCCAAATCAAATGTATTAGTGGTTTGGTGTCGGATAAAACATTTATTGAAAGAATCAGTGATATCTTGGAACCAGATAGTTTTGAGACTGATGCACATAAATTTATCGTTAAAGAAACGATTAGTTATTTTCTTCAATATAAAGATTTGCCAACCTTGGCAGTTTTTAAGGTTAAAGTAGATAGTATTGAAAACGATTTACTAAAACAGTCAGTTGTAGAACAACTTCGTTTAGTTTATCAAAAAATCAGTGATACTGATTTGAAATACATCAAAGAACAGTTTCTTGAATTCTGTAAAAATCAGAAAATCAAGAATGCTATTATGGAAAGCGTTGATCATTTAAAGAGTGGTCAATATGATAAAATCAAACATGTAGTTGATATTGCGATGAAAGCAGGTATGGAACGTAATATTGGACATGAATACATGGTTGATATTGAACAACGTATGAGTCAAATGGCTCGTAAGACAGTTAAAACAAACTGGACTGAAATTGATACTCTAATGGATGGTGGTCTTGCTGGTGGTGAACTTGGAATTATTACTGCTTGTGCTGGTAGTGGTAAGAGTTGGGTTCTTGCTAAGATGGGTGCAGAAGCAATGAAACAAGGCAAGAATGTATTGCATTATACTTTGGAATTGAATGAAAACTATGTTGGTCTACGTTATGATGCTTGTTTTACTGGAATTGATTTCCAAAACATTCGTAACAACATTGATATTGTTAAGAAGAAGATTGCAGAAGTGCCTGGTAAATTGATTATTAAGTACTTTCCAATCAAGACAGTATCTGCGCATAGTTTGAAGTTACATGCTGAACGTATTCAAACTCTTGGAACTAAGATAGATCTTATTATTGTTGACTATGCTGATATTCTTCGTCCATCACAAAGTGATCGTAATAGTAACAGTTATAGTGAAGCTGGTGGTATTTATGAAGAACTACGTGGTGTAGCAGGTGAGTTACAAGTTCCAATTTGGAGTGCTTCACAGAGTAATCGTGCTGCTATGGATGAAGATATTATTCAAGCAAATAATATTTCTGACAGTTATCGTAAGATTATGACCGCTGACTTTGTTCTTTCACTAAGTCGTAAGATGTCAGATAAACAAGCTAATACTGCACGGTTTCATGTAATTAAGAACCGATTTGGTCCAGATGGTGTAACATTCCCGGCTAGAATGAATGCAGGATGTGGAGATATCAGAATCTTCGCAGAAAATAGCCGTGAAGGTATGGGTATCTTGAATGAAATGAGTCAAGAAGAAAATGTAGTCAAGAAAATGATAAGCAACAAGTGGAATGCTCATAGTACAGAGGAAAGCGAATAACCTATATATCAAACAAAGGAGAAAAAGTTTCTATAAAATAAGATTTTTATAAAGTTTTATTTTGGTCTTTTTCTCCTTTTTTGGATAATTATTTTTTACCCATATGAATAAAGAAATTTTTATAAAGAAGCGGAACGGAAATTTGGAAAAATTTAGTGCAGATAAAATCAATAAGGTTTTACAATGGTCAACTGAAGATATCAAAAATGTTAGTTTTGAAGAAGTCGCAATGAATGCACATTTATCATTTTTTGATAAGATGTCTTCTGGTGATATTCATACAATGTTAATTGAAGCAGCATCAAACTTGATTAGTGAACAAAAACCTAATTATCAATATGTTGCATCAAGATTGTTAAACTATAGATTAAGAAAGAATGTATGGGGTGGTAAAAATCCTCCTAAACTACATGATTTAGTTCAATCTAATATTGAATCATTGGTCTATGATGGTGAAATTCTTAATTGGTATAGTAAACAAGAATTTGATAAATTGGATGAATATCTAAAACATGATCGTGATCTTAATTTCACTTATGCTGGAATTAAACAATTGTGTGATAAATATTTGGTTCAAAATAGAGCAACTAAACAAATATATGAAACACCACAGTTTGCATATATGTTGATTGCAATGACTTTCTTTAAAGATTATAAAGAAAACCGTCTTGAATATGTAAAGAGAGCTTATAACTATTTTAGTAAGCATAAGATTAATCTACCAACACCAATTATGGCAGGTGTAAGAACTCCAATGAAGAGTTATGCTTCATGTTCACTATTCACTGTAGATGATAATTTACGTAGTATTTTCAGTAATATCAGTGCAGTTGGTTTTGCTACTGCTAGTCGTTATGGTATTGGATTGAATTTATCAAGACTACGTGCTACAAATGCTCCAATTCGTAATGGTGAAGTAATGCATACAGGCCCAATTCCATTTGCTAAAGCATTTGAAGCTACTGTAAAGAGTTGTCATCAAAACGGAATTAGGGGGGGTAGTGCCACCGTCAATTTTGCATGGTTTCATTATGACATTCTAGATATTCTTGTATTGAAGAACAATCAAGGAACTGATGATAATCGGGTTCGTAAGTTGGACTATTGTATTGGATTAGATAAACTAATCTTTGAACGTTTTTTGAAAAATCAAGACGTTACACTATTTAGTTATCACGAATGCCCTTCACTGTGGAATACATTTGGATTAGAAGGATTCAAAGAAAAATATGAAAAGGCTGAAGCTAATAAGAACATTAAGTTCAAGAAGAAAGTTCCTGCTCGTGAATTGATGGGACTATTAGCTAAAGAACGTCTTGAAACTGGACGTATTTATACAATGTTTGTGGAT
>ENA-UOYL01000470-UOYL01000470.1-marine-metagenome-genome-assembly--contig:-NODE-470-length-14520-cov-2.661289_pt1 | contig 14520 bp, 11 predicted proteins | sample MGYA00238173_ERZ767189 | MGnify/ENA primary metagenome ERZ767189 (study PRJEB28943, sample SAMN06267163) | marine metagenome | isolation source: Columbia River Estuary | place: USA:Columbia River Estuary... | reverse complement strand
ATTTTCTTTTTGTTTCAGCTTTATGTGCTTTAATTTCTTCCTCTGTCATATAGAAGAACTTTGATCTATATCTTCTCTTCTCTTTCACAACTGGTTCAATTACTTCTAATTCTTTAACGTAACGACCACTTGGATAGTCAAGAAAATAAGATTGCATACTCGTTAAAGTTTTTGACTCCTTTGCTTTATTAAATGCCAGTCTTTCCTTTAGATAAAAAGAGTAAAAAAAGATACTTCCAATAAGAATTCCAATAATCACATTACGACGCTTATTCTGCATAATTATTTATTTTAGGATATATTGTAATTTTAAATTAATTGAGTCCTAAATTAGTATTAAGACAATCAAATGTAATCAATTTATTGATTATCAAACACTTATTATTATTATTTTAATAGAGTCCCAGGTATTGTTTTTGGTGATACAAAACGCTCTTTGGCTATCTTCATTAACATGAAACCTTTTTATCTTATTTTTTGGCTAGCCTACTGTGCTTGTGTCCATAAAGGAAATACACTACCAGGCCGATGGCAAACCAGATGAAGAACCATTTCCAATTGTTTGCGGCCATTCCTGTAGCCAGATAGCAGCATGACACTAGACCGAGCACAGGAATTAAGGAAAGATTTTTAATAAATGAAAGAACGGTCATGACTAAACAAATGACAAAGAAGCAAATCATGGGAATACTCTGAGCGTAGTTTTCGCCTTTTAAGAAAATAGTATCTGTAAAAAATGCTGGAAACTTAATAATTAGAAACGTGAATATTGAAATAATTATTAAGGGGAAAATGTACTTCGCATTGATGTATGGAAGGCGAAAACGACCTTTCGTTGGCTCTCCTTCCGGCGTGCCTTTTTGAGATGGAAGCATGAGCACACCTCCACACACTAGAATAAATGCAAATAATGTTCCTATGCTGGTGAAATCAAGGATGAAATTTTCATCGGTGAAAAACATCGGAACCCCTACAACAAATCCTGTCACAATCGTGGCAAAACCAGGGGTTTTATATTTTGGATGAATCTTAGAAAATTTCTTAGGCAATAATCCATCGCGACTCATGGTCATCCAAATACGCGGCTGTCCCATTTGAAAAACAAGCAGAACACTGGTCATTGCAACAACGGCGGCTACAGAAACAATGTACAACATCCACTTAACACCCTTAAGCTGAAAGATTTCCGCCAAAGGATCAGAAACACCTAAATCTTTGTACGAAACCATCCCAGTTAGAACAAGCGCTAGTAAAATATAGGCCACCGTACAAATTACGAGCGAATAGATCATTCCTCGCGGAAGATCTCGCTGCGGATTCTTTGCCTCTTCGGCAAGGGTTGAAACAGCGTCAAATCCAATGTAAGCAAAAAAGACAGCAGATACTCCAGCCATTACGCCACCAAAACCATTAGGCAAGAATGGTGTCCAATTGTCAATATCGATATAGAAAAACCCTACGACAATGACCAATATTACGACAACGAGTTTAATCATAACCATAATATTGCTGATGTTTCGCGATTCTTTTGTCCCAACGTAAACGAGCCAAGTAATTAATACATTAATCATAACACCCGGCAAATCAAAAATAATTCGCAGGCCACCCAATTGTGGTGCTGAATTCCATGCAGAAAATCCTTCCGTTCCAATTTTGGTGGACGTGAAAGCATCATGCGCAGCTCGATAGTTAATGGTTAACCAAGTAGGTAAATCAATACCAAAACCGTGAATTAAATTGGTAAAATATCCACTCCATGAAAATGCTATGTAAATATTTGCAATAGAATATTCCATTACCAATGCCCATCCAATAATCCATGCAAACAATTCACCAAAGGAAACATAGGCATAGGTATAAGCACTTCCCGATACCGGCACACGAGCAGCAAATTCTGCATAGCACATTGCAGTAAATCCACAAGCAATAGCGCAGATAACATATAACAAAACTACACCTGGTCCTCCTGAAAAACAAGCATTACCAATGGCGCTAAACGTTCCACCTCCAATAATGGCAGCAACACCAAAGAACGTAAGATCACGAACAGTCAATACTTTACTAAGGCCTTGACCGTGGCCATCGCCTTCATCATGAGCTGATACTGTAGCCGATTTTTTACGAAATAATGACCTAAAATCCATCTTGTACCTTTTAAGAAAGCTAAAAGTAAAAAAAAATAAGATTGTTGTCCCATTTTATCGGCATAGATTACCTTTACACCCGTGAAAAGTAAAATCGTAATTAAAGGAGCACGTGTAAATAACTTAAAGAATATCGACGTAAGTATAAATCATGGCGAGCTAACGGTTATTACAGGAGTTTCAGGATCAGGAAAATCATCCTTAGCTTTTGACACTATTTTTGCCGAAGGTCAGCGACGATTCATCGAGAGCATGTCCTCCTATGCAAGGCAATTTCTCGGAAAACTAAATAAACCAGAAACAGATTACATCAAAGGCATTGCGCCGAGTATTGCTATACAACAAAAAGTAATTACGAATAATCCAAGATCTACTGTTGGTACAAGCACCGAAATTTATGATTACCTCAAACTTTTATTTGCCCGAATTGGCGTTACCATCTCCCCAAAATCAGGTGAAATAGTCAAAAAACACGTGCCTCAAGACGTTCTTCAAGCCCTGAAAGAATTTCCTAATTCACAAAAAATGGCAGTAGTTTGTCCGATACATAGCTCAGCCAGCGTAAGTGTAGATAAAAAAATTCAATTACTTATAGAACAAGGATTTAAACGAATTTATATAAACAATAAAATTATAAATTTAGATGAACTAAATTCCAGCGAAACTTCTCTAAATACCGCATTATTAGTGATTGATCGAATTGTGGTAAAAAAAGAAAGCGACGAAAACGATGCTCGCTATATCGATTCAATTCAAATTGCCTTTAGCGAAGGCAAAGGCGCTTGTGGACTTTTGGATATTGAACAAGGAAATGTTACGTGGTTTACTAATTTATTTGAACTCGACGAAATGACATTTCAAGAACCTAGCGTTCACTTTTTTACCTTTAACAACCCATTTGGTGCTTGTAAAACTTGCGAAGGATATGGTAGAGTGCTTGGAATTGACCAGAATTTAGTTTTGCCAAACAAACAACTAAGCGTTTACGAAGGGGCAATTGCACCATGGAAAGGTGAAATCATGGGCGAATACCTAAACCAACTTGTGTACAATGCGAAAAAATTTAACTTCCCCATTCATCGCCCAATTAGCGAGTTAAGTGCTGAGGAAATCGATATATTATGGGAGGGAAATAGCTACTTTATGGGTTTAAATAAATTCTTTAAATTCCTTGAAAGTCAGACCTACAAAATTCAATATCGCGTTATGCTTTCACGGTATAGAGGTCAAACTGAATGCCCAGAATGTAAAGGAACTAGGTTAAGAGGCGATGCGAATTATGTAAAAATAAACCAGTATTCCATTCAAGATATTGTGCTGCTTCCCATAATTCAATGCCTTGATTTTTTCAATCAACTTGAATTAAGTGTTACTGAAAAAGAAATTAGCAAACGCATCTTACCCGAAATCATTCAACGTCTGCGCTTTCTAAAAGATGTTGGATTAGGATATTTAACCCTTAATAGAGCAGCCAATACCCTTTCAGGTGGAGAATCTCAACGAATTAACTTAGCAACAGCATTAGGCAGTAGCTTAGTTGGTTCTATTTATGTTTTAGATGAACCATCTATCGGACTTCATCCTCAGGATACACAACGATTAATTTCGGTATTACAGCACCTAAAAAATCTTGGGAATACCGTTTTGGTTGTTGAACATGACGAAGAAATCATGAAAGCGGCAGATTCAGTGATTGACATTGGGCCATTAGCCGGCCAATATGGAGGAGAAGTAGTTTATCATGGTAAATACAGCGACCTCCACAAAGCAAAAAATAGCTTAACTGCCGATTATTTAACCAAGAAAATTGCCATTCCATTACCACAGAAAAGAAGAAATACAACTAAAAAAATAATGATTGCCGGTGCAAGGAAAAACAACCTTAAAAACATCCATGTTACTTTGCCATTGCATTCCTTAGTGTGTATTTCAGGTGTTTCAGGCTCAGGTAAATCTACGCTAATAAAAGAAATTGTATACCCAGCTATTCGAACCCATTTGGGATTAACAAGCGAACTAAATATTGGATATGATACCCTTAGTGGCGATCTCAATTTAATAAAAAACGTTGAATTCATCGACCAGAATCCAATTGGAAAGTCATCTCGAAGCAATCCCATCACCTACGTGAAGGCCTTTGATGATATTCGTGAACTTTTTGCACGACAACCCTTAGCTAAAATGCGCGGATACAAACCAGGATTTTTCAGTTTTAACGTAGAAGGTGGTCGCTGTGAAATGTGTGAAGGAGAAGGAACAATTACTGTGGGCATGCAGTTTATGGCCGATGTTGAACTATCATGCGATACGTGCAAGGGAAAACGGTATAAAGCAGAGACCCTTGAAGTTAATTATCGAGGAATAAACATTCACGAACTGCTCGCCATGAATTTAACCGATGCGTATTCCTTTTTTGCAGCATCAAACGAAAGAACAGAACAGAAAATCACAGAAAAAATAAAACCATTAATCGACGTTGGACTAGGCTATTTGAAAGTTGGTCAATCATCAAGTACCATGAGTGGCGGAGAAGCACAACGTATTAAATTAGCGTCATTTCTTTCTAAAGGTTCAACTATTGACACCCTCTTTATATTCGATGAACCAACAACAGGCTTACATTTTCATGATATCGAAAAGCTCATTATTGCCTTTAACGCATTAATTAACAAAGGAAATTCCATCTTTGTGATAGAGCATAATGTGGAAGTAATGAAATGTGCTGATTGGATTATTGATTTGGGTCCAGAAGGAGGAGAAAATGGCGGGAATTTATTGTTTTCAGGGGTTCCAGAAGCAATGAGCGAGCTAAAAGATAACTCGACAGGTCTATTTTTAAGGGATAATTTAAATAACAAAAAGACTTAGACAACAACTAATCATCAAAATCGATTGAAATTCCTATTTTTGAACATCAAACTAAACCATTGAAAAAACTCACCATAGCTATTGACGGATTTTCATCCTGTGGAAAAAGTACCTTAGCCAAGGATTTAGCGAAAGAGTTAAACTACATTTTCGTCGATTCTGGCGCTATGTATAGAGGAATTGCCTATTACGTTCTTCAACATAATCTTTTTACCAATGGAGAACCCGATACAGTACGCTTAATTGAACGATTAGGAGAAATTACCCTGGCTTTTGAATATAATCCTGAAAAATTTGAAAGCGACCTGCTTCTAAATGGCATCACAATATCAAATGAAATTAGGAAACCTGAAGTAGCTGCGATAGTTTCTAAAATAGCCGTTTTGAAAGAAGTCCGCAGTAAATTGGTAAAGACACAGCAAAAGCTTGGTGAATTTGGCGGTATTATTATGGATGGTAGGGACATAGGCACCGTTGTTTTTCCCTTTGCTGATATCAAGTTCTTTGTTACAGCAGACCCAACTATTAGAGCAGAAAGGCGCTATAAAGAACTCGTTTTAAAAGATTCCACTATTACCTTAGCGGCCATCAAAGCAAACTTAGAGGAACGTGATTTCTTAGATACTACTAGAGAAATAAGTCCCTTAAAAAAGGCTGATGACGCCATTGAACTTGATAATTCCAATTTATCGAGAGAAGCTCAATTGGCATTTGCACTCAAACTCATCAAACAACGAACGATTGACGTATGATTAATTCTATTTTATCTACATTAAGCCTTGTGCTATTCGGTTTTTTTGTGATACTTACCTCATCATGTCAAGAGCAAAAAGAACGAAAAGAAGTTTCCGTTGAAGAGTTACCGACACATACTTCAGACCTAAATTCATACGCTAAACAACACATTGAAACCGCTTTGCGCATACCTGCCACTGAAAAATATACCTTAAGTATTCACAAAGAAAATTTAGATGGTGATGATAAGCAAGATGCCATTATTTTGGTTAATCGTTACCAATTTGCCATGAATGAAGCTGTAAAATCCAATAATTCTGCAAAACAAGCAGAACTTGGCTTTATGGGTAACTATAATTACTTTTTTTACTTTGATGGTGCCTTAAACTTAATCTCTCCTCCCCTAGCCATTCCTTCCTCCCCAATGCTTCCACTAAAGGTTAGTTTTGAAAATATCAGTTCATCATCCTTCAAAGACATACTCATTGATTTTAGAATTCGAAATGCTAGCTATAAAGATTTTTACACTGTTACCAATCATACTCCTCGAAGAATTTTTCAATGGAAAAATTTTGATGGCTTAGGAACAACTGATGCAGAATCTTTTATTTTTAATTACGAACCAGGAAGCTACAGCGCATCAAAAGATATAATCATTTCTAAAGGTCAATTAGGTGATATTCCCAAAAAAGCAGATTTATACATTTATGAGCCAACAATCACTGCATCAAATAACCAAGAAACTCTTTTTAAATTCTTTTATATGACTAAGACAGGCAAATATGTTACAAAAAAATAAGAGGTGTAGCAGGAGGAGGTATAGCAGGAGGAGTGTAGCTTCCTTATTTGTAGAATGTATTGTTTAATTTTGAGGATTATAAAGTCATTAATTTTTTATTCGTTAACTTCGAACCATTAAATTACAAACCATGAGAAAAACAATTTTCCTATTTCTAGGCGCTTTTTTTGCATTGACAGCCTGTAATAAAAAAAATCAAACGCCTACCTATGAATTAGGTCAGAAGTGTCTTGGTGGAATTGTTATCCAACTTGATGCTACAAAAGAACATGGATTGGTGGCTGCGCTTTCAGATCAAGTTACCTTTGCTCAACATTTAGATTGGGGTCAATCAAAGGCAGCGTGTGAAGCCTATACGTTAGGTGGCGCTGGTTGGAGACTACCTGTACAAGCTGAATTGGAGTTGATGTATACGCAAAAAACTACCATTGGTGGATTTCAATCAAGAGATTATTGGACCTCAACTTTAGGCGGAAATAACAATGCTTGGTCTAAATATTTCGGAACACCCGGTGGAATTACAACAAGTAATTGGAAGCAATTGAGCAATTGCACCCTTTGTTCTAGAGCCGTAAAGGAATTCTAATAATTACATTAGTCTTTTATTTTTAGTTTACCTATCGATAAATTATAAGGACAAGCAATTAAATTAAAAACCACCCCTAAGCGTTAGAATAAAATTCCTACCTGGCGCCGATATGTTGGAGGCATACTGTCGATAATTTTGATCTAAGATGTTCTCACATGCTACCTGCAAACTAATAGCCTTTGTGATCGAATACGATACACGTACATTTAAAGTAAACCAGGAAGGCATTCCATCAACTGTTGCATAGGCAAAATTATCCTCGCCAATCATATTGTAATCAACAACTCGCTTCCATCCTGCATAATTCACTAAGAATTCAGTTCGTAATCGATTTACAGAAGAAATCACACTGAACTTTCCGAAAACGGGAGGAATATGATCCAATGGATAAGGAACTGAATCAGTTGCAATGCGACCCTTCGTGTAATTCACGGTTCCTAGCACCGAAATGTATTTGTTTAGCTGTCCAGCAAGTGCTCCTTCTATTCCATAGATGTAGGCTTTTCCAGCATTAACAGTTGACATAACTTGACTTAATTGACCATCATACATAATCGAATCAGCACCTTGAAACTGACTGTTTTGTGTCATCAAGCCATTTGATAATCGCGTATAATAAACATTCACATTAGCTCTTAATCCTGGGAGGATTTCTTTTGAAATTCCTACTTCACCATTAAACGTGTATTCCACCTTTAAGGTAGGATTTGGAACAACGACACTTCCTGGAACCGATTCAAAAACTTTACTTAAATCATCCACATTTGGCGCTCTAAATCCAGTAGAAAGATTACCTGTAATTCTCCATGTTTTTTCCGGAAGATAAACAAATCCTAGGTTTCCATTAAAAGCACTATTATTTTGGGTAATGTTATTAAATGGAAATGGGAAATAAGATTTATCAATAAAATTAGCATTTAAGCCTACATAGGAAAAGCGAAGTCCATCATTGATAATAAATTTATCACTAACTTCCCAAGTGTGCGTTGCATATGCGGCCGCAGACCACATAGAAGAACCACCATCAGGATAGCGCGTACCGATGGCCATTGAGGTGTCAACAGAAATATCAGTAGCAAATGCCGTAGAATTCACTTTATTGAAATAAGCTTCCGCACCATAGCGAAATTCTTGTTTATTGATTTTTTTAGCGAAATCAGCATTTAAAGTGAAAATATCTAGCTTTTCAAGATTGTGGTTTTCCCAAACAGTATTGAATTTACGATTAATCCGACTTTCTTCAATGGCTTGATAGGCTAAAATGACACGGCCTTGATCAAAGAACTTATTTTTCTTTGTAAAATCAAGCGTGTAAGCCGCCATTATTCTTTTCTGTGGACCATAATTCCATGTTGCAAACTTGGGATTAGCACCACTCATTTGAGTCAAACGGTCATAACGAGGAACATCACCAGAATTAGATAATTGAAAATTAAATTTATGCGTAATTGCCTCATTTTGCTTAAATGTAAATTTTTGTAGTACGTCATATTGCGTGTATCCTGAACCTACTTGCACATTAGTATCAGCATTCACAACCATCGAATCGACACCATTAAATGTTGCCGCATACCACGGTCTAGAACCAAAATTTCCTACATATGAACTTCTATTGGCACCTTGTCGAAGATCACCATAGTTAGAATAGGTAAAAGATGTCAATGAACCAAAACGCTTTGAAGCCACCGAAACATCCGCATGACCTGAAAACCCATTTGCCGCAGAAAAATAACGTGTGAAAGCCGATGCTTTTACTAATAGTTCATCATTCGTGCTTAGCGTTGGACTTTTAGTCGTGAAATTCATTACGCCACCAAGTGCATCAGAACCATATACAACAGACCCTGCACCAAAGACCACTTCTACCCGATCCATGATTGAATTGTCGAGCGTAACGATATTCTGTAAGTGACCACCACGATAAATAGCATTATTTATTCGAATTCCATCCACTACCATCAGGACTTTGTTCGTTTCAAATCCACGGATAATTGGACTACCTCCACCCAACTGACTTTTTTGCACCATGACATTACCTGAATTGGCTAGAACATCAGCCGTTGAACTTTGGTTTTGAAAAGCAATCTCAGCAGCCCGAAGTACTTGAATTTTTTGCGCAACATCTTTTTTCTTTTCTTCGAATTTGCTTGCTGAAACTACAATTTCTTCAAAAGAATTAATGTTTTGATTGACAAAAACTTTATAATTTGAACTTTCTATCTGTTCTATTGAATATACAATCGAAAGATAATCTGGATGCGTGAATAAATAATTGAGCTCCTTAAAATTTAATTGGATCTCCCCTTTTTCATTTGTTTTTCCAAAAACAGCCGATTTATCACTTTTTGAGACAAGCACATTCGCTACAGCTTGGTATGTAGCAATGTCGATCACTTGTATTGTTTTTTGCGCATAAGTCCATCCCATAAAGAGAATGATAAATGCTGAGAATACTATTTTCTTCATTAAAATATTTTTTAATTTATTCTAGTAAAGACCACAAGCATCAACAATCCCAAGAAAAAACCAATGTATTTTTTCACGAAGTAAATTTACAAAAATTTACACAAAATAGTTATGTAAATTCTCATTCCCCTACTCCTTTTCCCGCGATGAAGCCTGTTGTCCAAGCAGCTTGAAAATTATAACCACCTGTTATTCCATCAATATCAAGAACTTCCCCAGCAAAATGAAGCCCAGGGATTATTTTACTCTCCATGGTACGAATGTCCACATCTTTCAATGCGATGCCACCTGCCGTTACAAATTCCTCTTTAAAGGTAGTTTTACCAGAAACTTCGTAACGATCATTAATTAGAACATTCATTATTTTATTGATGCTTTTACTGCCTAGATCTTGCCACCTCAATTCCAAGCTGAGCGCACATTTCTGAAGAAGAAAATGCCACAAACGATTGCTTATGGGAAAAGGATTTAAATTACCCATCATTTTTCCACCTTGCGTTGCAATTACGGTTGACATCACTATTTGAAGCTCCATTTCTTTCTGGTCGTTTAACCAATTAACAAGCACAGCAAATTTGTATTCCTTTTCGTTTAATACGCGAGCTCCCCAAGCTGATAAGAGTAAGATGGCAGGACCGCTCATCCCCCAATGCGTAATCAATAATGGCCCTTTACCCACTAATTTTGTTCCTTCCACCTTTACGACCGCTTTTTCCACCACATTTCCCATTAATGCCGTAATTGGATTCCCGGGCATATTGAAGGTAAATAAAGAAGGTACCGGATCAACAATGGCATGTCCCAATTTTTCAAGCCAATCCATTCCACTTTTTTTAGGTTGCCCTCCCGAAGTAATGATCACCTTGTCGAATTGATAGTTTTTCTCTCTCGTTTCAAGAATAAATTTATCTTGGTCCAATCGTATTGCTTGAACAGCTGCTTGGTATTCGATTTTAATGCGTAAGCGACTAGCTTCTCTCATGAAACAATCAATAATAACTTGCGAGTCATTTGCCACAGGAAAGACACAGCCGTCCGGATAAACCTTAAGGGCAACTCCACGTTCTGAAAACCACTGAAAAGTATCACCCACACCAAAAATATCAAAGGCTTTTTTTAGATAGTTTTCACCTCTTGGATAATGCTTGGAAAGTTCAATTGAATTCCGTTGATCAAAAGTAACGTTGCATCTGCCACCACCAGAAATTTTAACCTTGGCCAAGACCTTGGTAGTCTTTTCTAAAATGATGACTTCATGATTCGGAAAATGTTGCTTTATCGATAGTGCAGAAAAAAAACCTGCTGCACCACCTCCAATTATTGCAATTTTCATTTTGTAAAAATACTTTAATTGGCGATAGACGGCTTTGATTTTGGTTCTTAGATCCATATAAAATGAACATAAAGTTATTATATGTTCATAATATCGCAAAAAAATGGACATATAATAGTATTTTATATAAAATATGGACGTATATTTGCATCATGTTCATTAAAAAGCAAAATAATGGACATATAATTTAATAAAAAATATGTACGACAGAAAAAAACCTTATAATCAACTGCCAGATTTACCTCCAAGTAAAGAAATTATTGACATAGAAGTATTGATGAAATGGGGTATAGCATCAAGAAATTTAGCAGAGTTAAATAAAAACATCCTTCGCATACCCAATCCAAGTATGTTAGTAAATACAATTGGGCTACGCGAAGCCCAAACATCAACGGCTATTGAAAATATTTTCACTACAGAGGATGAATTGTACAAAGCTATTTCATCGAATTTTAAAGAGGAAAATGTCGATACATCAACAAAAGAAGTATTGAATTATCGTGAAGCGCTTTGGGGAGGATTTAATTTACTTAAAAGTGAAGGAGATTTATCAGAACAAACCATTATATCAATATTTCAAAAAGTAAAAAATAGTACACAGAGCTATCGTCCACCACAATCACTTACTGTAATCAGAAGAGGAAATAGTGAATTCAAAGCAGGGGAAGTGATTTACACACCGCCCAGAGGTGAAGGAATAATTGAAAGTAAGATTCAAAATTTATTATCCTTTTTGCACGATGATAATGGAATAGACCCCTTACTTAAAATGGCGATAGCTCATTATCAATTTGAGGTAATTCACCCATTTACAGATGGAAATGGTAGAACGGGAAGAATTTTAAACCTTTTGTATTTAGTGGAACAGCAACTTATTTCACATCCTGTTTTATACTTAAGTCGTTATATTCTGCAACATAAGGACGACTATTATTACTTGTTATCCGGCGTAACGCAAAGAGGTTTGTGGAAACCATGGTTAATGTTTATGATGGAAGCGATAGTACAAACCTCCATATATACCAATCAAATGATTGATGAAATTATTCAACAGCAAGCAACAACCTTACAATTTGCAAAAAGTAAACTCAAATGGTACACGAGTGAATTTAATGATCTGCTGTTTTCACAACCCTACTTCAAACAGCAAAAAATGGGTGAAATATTAGGGGTAACTAGCAGAACGACTCTTGTGAAATATGCTGAGCAGCTTGTTTCAAATGGTATTGTGTCAAAGAAAAACGAGGGGAAAGAAGTTTTCTATATAAATGATGATTTACTAAGGATTATTAGTGATTCAAGGTAGAAATCACCTCAGAATTTAAGAGGGTGTAAATTCTAAGTACCTTTACACCAATTCAAGAGAAAGTTAAGCGTAATGGAACCGAAATCCTTTGAGATAAAAACCAGTAAAACACAACGCTATTTTACGCACGGCGATTTAAAAAAAACATCAAAACTTCTAATCGTCTTACACGGTTATGGTCAATTAGCGGAACATTTTATTCGCAAATTCCATCAGCTACCTGAGAATTACTACATTGTAGCACCAGAAGCCATGCATCATTTTTATCTGAACGGTTCATCTGGACGCGTTGGAGCTTCATGGATGACGAAAGAAGATAGAATTAATAATATTACTGATAATAATAAATATCTCAATAATCTAGTAGACTTCTTACAAACAGAAAAGCAATTTAGTGAGCTACTGATTTTGGGATTTTCACAAGGAGGCGCGACTGCAGCTCGGTGGAATGCACAAAGAAAAGACATTGATCAACTCATCCTTTGGGCCAGTGTATTTCCACCTGACCTTGAGGAATCATCATTTAGCAATAGTAAAAATGGAACCTTTGTAATTGGCAAGCAAGATGAATTTTATGATGCTGCTGCTCAAGATAAAGAAATAAACAAGTATAGATCTTTAAGTTTTGAAATCGTAGAATTTGATGGAAAGCATGACATTGATGCAGATACCTTAAAAAATCTATTGGACAGATAATTTTAAGCAGGCTTTTGTTTTCGCATAAGCGCTCGGAAAAAGGCCGGAAAATAGCGCTTAATGTAAACCGCTAGCACCTCTTTACCCCCCATCAAAACCTCTGATTTTTCTCGACGTGCGGCACGCAGGATTATTCGAACACATTTTTCTACCGACATACCCGAGATATGATTGGGATCGATGATTTGCGAAGCTTCCCCTTTCGCATTAAGTGCATTGAAGGAAATAGAAGTATTGATCTTCCCAGGACAAACCATTGTCAAGCAAAGCGAATCTTTTTCTTCTAAGGCCAAACTTTCAAAGAAACCATGCAAAGCATGCTTGGAAGCTGAATAAGCAGAACGAAAATGGAAACCAAATTTACCTGCAACGCTACTAATAACGATAAGTTGGCCGTAGTTTTTTTTCAAAGCCGGTAAAGCTGCCTTGGTCAGCGCCATGGGCCCAAAATAATTCACCCCCATGATTTCACGATCCACCTCGATCGCCGTATCTCTAGCATTGGCCCGTTGACTGACACCACCATTATTAACTAAAACATCTATACCACCCATTTCATCAATTACTGTTGAAACTAAGCCAATAAATGTATCCGGCTTCGCCAAATCTAAGGGTAGAACAAGATGCTTAGTTGGGTGCATGAGCTTAGCTTTCAATTCATTTAGGCTCTTGACGTTTCGAGCAGATAAAACCAAACGTGCTCCAGCTTGTTCAAATTGCCGAGCCAACTCAGCCCCTATTCCAGAGGAAGCTCCCGTTATCCATATGACTTTATTATCGTAATTTCTTTTCATTTCCTTAACACATAGCAAACAAAGTTAAAAAGAAAGCGATACGAACTCGGTGAATAATTGTTATTTTTGAGGACCAAGGATTTTTAAAATGGAAACAGCTCGAATCGATCAACACTTTGAAGAAGCTAAAAATACACTAGCGGCATTTCATATTCCAGAGAACATGGAAAAAATAGCAGAGGCAATCGGGATAATGAGTCAAGCCTTACAGCAAGGCGGCAAAATTATTTCTTGCGGAAACGGTGGATCGATGTGCGACGCCATGCATTTTGCGGAAGAATTAAGCGGGAGATATAGAAACAATCGAAAAGCACTAGCAGCCGTTTCGATCTCCGACCCATCGCATATAAGTTGTGTAGCGAATGATTATGGGTACGACTTTGTCTTTTCGAGGTATATAGAAGGATTAGGAAATTCACAAGACGTTTTGCCATTGGCCTAACCACCGCAGTTGCGTTGATGGCGTTCCAAGGCGCTGCCCACGCAGAGGTCGAAAAAGTGACGATCGCCGTTGGCGGTAAATCGCTGTTTTATTACCTGCCTTTGACTATTGCCGAGCAGCGTGGCTACTTTAAGGAAGAAGGGGTCAACGTCGAGATTGTTGACTTTGCGGGCGGTTCTAAGGCGTTGCAAGCCGTCGTTGGCGGCTCTGCTGATGTGGTGTCAGGTGCCTATGAGCACACCATTAAATTACAAGGGAAGAAGCAGTATTTCACTGCGTTTGTGCAGCAAGCGCGCGCGCCCCAAATTGTGTTGGCTGTCTCGACAAAGACCATGCCTAATTACAAAA
>ENA-UOYL01000469-UOYL01000469.1-marine-metagenome-genome-assembly--contig:-NODE-469-length-14525-cov-2.808624_pt1 | contig 14525 bp, 16 predicted proteins | sample MGYA00238173_ERZ767189 | MGnify/ENA primary metagenome ERZ767189 (study PRJEB28943, sample SAMN06267163) | marine metagenome | isolation source: Columbia River Estuary | place: USA:Columbia River Estuary... | reverse complement strand
CAGCACAAGCAGCACAAGCAGCACAAGCAGCACCAGCAGCACGAGCAGCACAAGCAGCACAAGCAATTGCGAAATCTTCGCCGCGCAGATTTTGGATTGATGCAAAGAACGGCTGAGGCCATTGGGAGACGTTTTGGATTAGGTACTGCAATTCCTATTGATGCCAGAGCACTTAATGTGCGCGTACCAACAGAACCATTACGAAGAACTGCTTTTATGGCTGCTTTGCAAGATTTAGATGTATCCCCGGTTAGTGGGCCAGCTAAAGTAATATTAAATTCAAGGACTGGATCTGTGGTGATGAACCAAGCTGTTCAATTATCACCATCGGCAGTTGCACACGGAAGCTTGACAGTCAAAATTGAACAAACCCCAACGACAAGTCAGCCTTTACCCTTTAGCCGGGGGCAAACTGCAGTGACTACACAAGATACCGCAACAATTACAGATAACGGTAAGGAAAACAGTCTTATAAGCGTTGGTAGTGGAGCTAATTTAGATCAGGTCGTGAAAGCGCTCAATATGCTAGGAGCAACACCACAAGATCTTCTTTCTATTTTGCAAGCTCTTAGAGCAGCAGGAGCTCTACGAGCCGAGTTGGAGGTGATCTAATGATTCCAGCGCTCATGATGACAACGGTTGATTCATCAACCGCTCGTTTAATTAATAAGTCTGAAGCGACTAAGAAGCCTGAAGACATTACAAAATCCGAAAAGAAGATTCGGGAAGCCGCGCAAGGCTTTGAAAGAACTCTATTACGCCAAATGTTGAGTGTTGTCCGCAGTAGCAATATCAGTGGAATTGAGACCAAAAGCAGTATGTCAATGGCTTATCTGCAAATGATGGATGATCAATTGGCAGATCTCTTATCAAAGACCAATAAAATTGGGTTTGGGGAAAAAATGGCCGAGCAATTACTCGAGCAAGCCAATATTAAGCAATTAATCAATAGTGAGAAAAAAGCCGTAAACAGTAAAGATGAAGTGGCTTTGCCTACGCTAAATAAATACATGCGGCCCAATCCACTTCCCTATAAGAATTAAGAGCTTAGAAAGAATACATGGGCATTTATTCCATTAACGAATCGGCTAGCGCGGCGCTCCAGATTGCCCAAGCAGGAATCTTGGTAACTTCACAAAACGTAGCAGGCACGTCAGTTGAGGGATTCTCACGGCGCACCGCAAACACCGTGATGAACGCTCTTGCTCCCAATTCGTTAATGCTCAATGGTAGCAGTTTTGCTGTAGAGGGATTTACCCGACAATATTCCTCTTTGCTCGGGGCTCAGTTACTCAATCAACAGGCTAAATCTACAAATTCCGAAACCTTAACACAGTATGTATCTATGATTGACAGCGTAATTGCTGATAAATCTGCTGGGCTAAGTTCTGCAATTACCGATTTCTTCAATACGATGGGGAAATATGCTGCTGAACCAACAAATAAAGCGTTAGCATCAGCTATTACCGCGTCAGCCAATGTAGTTGCGCAACGGCTATCTGGAATTTCGAACATAGTTGAAAGACTCAAAAATGATAGTAGTACGGGCCTTAATGACGCAGTAAGGCAAATTAATACGCATTTACCTGCGTTGGGTACGATTAATCAAAAAATTATAGAAGCTAATAGACCTGGAAATAGTGCACCATCGGCAGATTTGTTAGATCAACGAGACCGCATTTTGACTAACCTGCAAAAATTAATTGGTGGTCAATCACTCATTAATCAGGATGGTACAGCTACCCACCTAGTCAATGGTCTACCATTAGTTGAGAGAGGTTTAGCAAATAGTATTTCCATCAACAGTAATGGAAAAAGCCTAGCAGTTAAATTTCAACAACCAAACAGCAGCAGTAGTAGTTACTCACAAACTATTCAGAAGGTTGATAGCGGACAAATGGGAGCTCTACTCACTCTCGGTAATGAGTTCATACCGTTAATAGAACAAAGATTAAATACTACTGCGATTTCCTTGGTCAAAGTAGCAAATGAAGCAGTGGTAGATAACTCTGTATCACCAATAGCGATATTTGGATTTAAAGTTGGTTCAAATACGTTTAAGAATTTTAATGAAAGTAACCTTACAGTAGCAGTTCCGTCATTTAGTCTTAATTCTGAAATAGATGTAAAAAATCTCTATGAAAGTCTTGGTTCAATAGCGAAGAATGAAAGTACTTCGGTAGACTTTAAGCCGTTGTCTGCTGGACAAACCCTTACCATTGCAGGATTGACATTTACCGCAGGAAGTAGTGGCGCAACAGCTGCACAGGTTAGCAGTGCTTTTGCAAATATATCTGAAACGAACACCCATTCAGCTTTAAATACTTCCAAAAGTTTAAGTTCTACAGCAGGTGCTTCATATACGGGGGGAACCTTTACCAGTGGAACTGTTTCCGGATGGAACTCAGGCGCCGCAACAAATAATTTAGCTACCTTTACTAGTTCAACAGCCAGTCAAAATGTATCTAACTTAACAGCAAGTGGTTCGTCATCTGCAAGCGTATCTTTCCGATCGATGGCAAGTGGTGAGACCCTCACTATTGCAGGTTTGACATTTACCGCAGGAAGTAGTGGCGCAACAGCTGCACAGGTTAGTAGTGCTTTTGCAAATATATCTGATACGAACACCCATTCAGCTTTAAATACTTCCAAAAATTTAAGTTCTACAGCTGGTGGTTCGTATACGGGCGGAACCTTTACCAGTGGGCCTGTTTCCGGATGGAACTCAGGCGCCGCATCAAATAATTCAGTGACATTTTTAACCTCAACAGTAAGCCAAAACGTATCTAACTTAACTGCAAGTGGATCACTAGCAAGTAATTTACCAACCATCACAATGAATTTATTTCCTGCAATCATAACTTCAACAGAGGGTTATTCAGGAAATTCATTATTTTTAGTAAATAAACTCACAGCCGCGAATTTTATTTCTGTCGCTCCAACAGATCCACTTTTATATTACAGCAACAGTAATTTACAGACTCCTAAAATTAGTTCAGAAAATGCGAATACCGCACAACTAAAAAGTTCATTATTTGGAAACTTAGTAGCAGATTTAGTTACAGATGTAGGTGTTCAGGTTGCTACGTGGAATAATTCAAAAAAAGCAGACGATGCCGTACTCTCAAATTTAAAAGAACAACGCGAGCAATTATCAGGTGTAAATTTAGACGAAGAGGCAGCTAACTTATTAAAGTATCAACAGCTTTATAGTGCTTCAACTAAGATATTACAAACAGGGAATCAAATGTTCAACACGCTCTTAGCGATCATGAACTAGAAATGGATCAATTATGAGAGTCTCATCCAATCAAATTTTAGAAGCCGGCGTACAGTCGATGGACAATAGCCTTGCTGATGCTATGGCTTGGCAAAAAAAGATCAGCACGGGAAAGAACTACAGCAAAGCATCCGATAATCCATATGCAGTATCTAGGGGTGTGCGCTTAGATTTTGACGTAGCACGTTTGGAGATGTATAAAACGAATCAGAACTACGTGGCTAGTACGCATGCTATTGCCCAGTCTCAAATGGGGACCATGATTGATGAGCTAATCGTGCTTAAACAAGCTTTTGTGCAGTCTCAAAATGGAGTATTAAATAGTACAAACTTTAAGGCCCTAAAGATTCAGGCAGAACAAATTAGGGATACGATTAAATCGCAAATGACTGCTAAAGATGCTACAGGAAATGCAATCTTCCCAGAGACTGTCAATAATGTGCAAATTGAGCCAAATGTCACCGTAAAGTCAGGAGTTCAGTTTACAGATGCATTTAATGGTGGAACCCTTGCAGACCCTACCCAGTCAGATTTCTATACAAAGATTAATAATTTTGTGACCTACCTAGATCAGCGCTCCACAGGCTCGGCCCTTACAAACAGCGCTAGTACGATCGAAACCGGCTTGAATGACATATTTGATAGAATGACTACAGCACAACAAAAAAGTGGCGGTATAGCGGCACAAGTTGATATATCCAAAGAGGCGATGTCTACAATTGGCACTGAAATGGCGGCTTCGGCCTCCGCTTTATTGGATACCGATTTGGCTGCAGCAACTGCTGCGTACACACGATCACAAACTTTATTAAATGCTGCCCAGGCAATGTTTGCACGTTTGCAACAGAGCTCTTTGTTTTCAAAACTGTAGTTTTTGGTGAAATAAACGTATGAATATTCCGATTGGTTGGATCATTGCGATGAGTTGCGCCTTGGGGGGTTACGCCCTCCATGGTGGAAACATCATGGTGTTATGGCAACCCACTGAAGTGTTGACCATCGTAGGCGCTGCTGTTGGGACCATGATTGCCTCAAACAGTATGATCAATTTGAAAAAGACTTTCGCTGCACTAGGTAGTGCCTTTAAAACTAAATCTGCAGTGAAGCAAATGCACTTAGATTTACTGTGCCTAATGTTTGAGATTTTGCAAAAGATTAAGCGTGATGGATTGATGTCGCTAGAGGGTGATATTGAAGAGCCAGAGGCTAGCCCAATGTTTGAGAAATATCCGTCAGTCACCAAAGACCACCATCTAGTCGATTTCATTACCGATTACTTAAGAATGATGCTCGGCGGCTCTTTGGATGTGATTCAAATTGAGAGCTTGATGGAGCAGGAGTTAGACGTTCATCATCAAGAAGGGCATATTCCAGTGGCATCCGTCACAAACGTGGGCGATGGTTTACCGGCGTTCGGAATTGTGGCTGCGGTGATGGGCGTGGTTCACACCATGGGTTCTATTGGACTTCCTCCCGCTGAACTCGGAAAGCTGATTGGCGCAGCGCTGGTAGGTACCTTCTTGGGAATTTTATTGGCCTACGCCTTCGTATCACCGGTTGCTAAAGTGTTAGAGCAAAACCTCGAAGCAGACACACGTTCTTACATGGCTGTAAAAGCCATTTTGATTGCTAGCTTGAATAATTTCCCACCTGCAGCAGCTGTTGAATTTGGACGCAAGGTATTGTTCACCTATCAACGTCCTACTTTTGCAGAGTTGGATGAGGGTACAAAAGCAGTTAAAGGAAAATAGTCATGGCCAAAAATGACGCGCCGCCAATTGTTATTAAGCGCGTTAAAAAAGGCGGTCATGGACATCACGGAGGCGCTTGGAAGATTGCATATGCTGACTTCGTGACAGCAATGATGGCTTTCTTCTTGCTCATGTGGGTTTTAGGTTCCACCACGGCAGGCGACCTTGCAGGTATTTCTTCCTACTTTCAGAATCCATTACGGGTCTCATTATCTGGCGGCCAAGGTTCTGGGGATGCAACCCGTATTATTAAAGGTGGCGGTGACAATATCTCAAAAAATGTTGGCGAAGAAAGTCGTGCCGATGCGGATACTGAGCAACGCCGGATTAGTGATTCCTCGGTAACTGAAATTGAGAACGCTCGCAAAGATCGAACCAAGAATGAGATGGTTCGAGACGATATCAATAAACAGGTCGATTCTGATCCCGAGTTAAAGAATGCCAAGGGACAGATTTTCATGGATATCTCAGCCGAGGGTTTGAGAATTCAGGTGGTCGATGAGAAAAATAAACCACTCTTTGCCTCTGGGAGTGCAAATCCCACACCCGCTGCAAAGCGTCTCCTGCGTATTATTGGGAATGCACTAAAAAGCTCACCGAACACGATTCGTATCGAGGGGCATACAGACAATACTCGCTACAGTGCAAATGCTAGTTATAGTAATTGGGAGTTATCGACAGAACGAGCGCTCGCAGCACGACGTGAAATGGTCGCTGGCGGCTTAAATGAGTCAAAAGTATCTCAGGTGATTGGTTTTGCCGATACGATTCCATTAAATGCGCAAGACCCAAAAGATCCCTTAAATCGCCGGATCTCCATAACGATTCTAAATAAGAAGCCGATTAATAATGCGGATAAAACAGCTTATGAAAAAGCAAGAGTTGAAAAGCTTCCAGATAACGTCAAACCTGGCACGCAAGAGATACCGCCAAATTTAAGAGCGCCGGCGCAATTTATGCCCAAGGAAGAGCCAAAGAAAGCGCCACCAGCGCCTAAGGAAGAGGCTAAGAAGGCTCCACCTCCACCTCCTCCACCAAAACCAGCATCTGAGAATGTCAAGCCTGGTGCGCAAGAGATACCGCCAAACTTAACGGCTCCAGCGCCAATAGCACCTAAAGAAGAGGTAAAGAAATCACCGCGTAATCCGCAACTGGAGTTGCCAGCAAAACCAGCTCAAAAAAGCGATAGCTTGGGTAAATAAGCCATGAACATCAAGATTGTTCTGTTTGCTCTCGCAACTTTAATCAATAGTCCCACTTGGTCTGTTGAAAAGAAGTCATCGCCCCCTGAAGAGCAAGCTTACTCTGAAGCCGTAAAACCAAAAACAAAGCCTCAAAGTGAAGCTGAAAAACTGTTCCATCGATATCAACGTCTGTATGGAAAGATGATTCTGGCTATTACTTGCGTACAAAATCCCAAATGCATTCAGCCTGAAGATGAAGTCATTAAATACAATATGGCCATCATTCGAGTTACTGATCGCCTTGATGACTTGGTAAAACAAAAAGATCTTGATGCAAGTTATTACCGCGGTTTGATAGCCTATGAGCGCGGTAAATACTATGTTGGTAGAGCGACCTTAATTACAGACCCCGACTTTATATTGTCTGCTACAGTGTTTCGTCGTTATGCTCTTGACCAATTTAGGCTGGCTGAAAAGAATTTAATGATCAATGCTTCCAGTAAGAACCCTGATGCTTGCAAATACTTGGGCGAAATTGCTGATCTTGGCTATGTTGGGGTAAAGAATAAAGATAAGGCAACCGATTTTTATTACTGTGCTGCAATGAGCTATCTGGATATTGGCAAGAAGAACGCTGCGGCAGATATGTACAATGCCATGAGAAACTCAGCTATTCATAATGACCCGCGCACCATTGAGGTGTATGCCCGTCTTCATAATAATGAATCCATGTCTAATGCGCGTAAATCAATTAGCCAAACTAGTCGTTTAGATTCAGAAACAAGTAAAATTTCTCGCCAATAAGGAGAGCATCAAGATGAATCCAAAAGTCGATATGTTGTTTGGCTATCTCAAAAAGCTACTGATCTGGCTTGTAGCTCCTTTGGGATTCATCGTATTCATTTTTTTCCTTGGTGAGCAATACGAGGTTGGGCGTCTTTCAGCGGTAGCGAGCTGTGAGGGAAGTATTAATACGCAGTCGTGTATTCGTAGCAAAGGTTATTTAGCAAGTGAGCCGTATTACCCAGATTTAGGCCGTCGTTATATTGGCGGGTTTGCCCGATTAGTGGGTAGTGATCTCGGTGCTAGTTATCGTGTAGAGCCCAAAGCGGCTCCCTTAGTCAATGCTAAACCAGCTGGCGATAATGCCGAGGAAGATGAAGATCTAAAGGATTTGCCACCTAAGGCAGCCGATGCAGTAGCCCCCAAAACACCAGCTAAGAAGTAATGAACCTGTAGATTTCAGCTTAATCAATATGCGAGTTTTTTTGATTCTAGTCTTCAGTCTTTTTGTGGTCGCCTGTTCGGATTATCAACGTGCACGATCTGCCTATGAGGGTGGCGACTACCAAAAAGCATTTGCACTATTTAAAAAGCTATCCGAGTTAGGTGATACCCGAGCTGAATACGATTTATCAAAAATGTATTTACAAGGAATCGGTACTAAGCAAGATGTTGGCCAAGGCTGGTTTTGGATGATTAAATCTGCCGACCATGGCAATACCATGGCGATGGTGGAGTTGGGTGGCCGCTATGAGTATGGGGTCAATTTGGAGAGGGACGAGACCCAAGCTGCCTTTTGGTTCAAAAAAGCAGCACTTGCAGGGAGCTCGGTTGGAAGCTACAACCTTGCAAAAATGTACATGGATGGTAGGGGGGTCAAGCAAGACCCTGCTCGAGCCTATGCCTGGATGGTGATATCTGCTCAAAAGGGCGGGAATCCGATTGCGAAGGCAGAGGCAGATGCGTATAAGGCTAAATTAAGCCCTGAGCTGCAGGTGAAATCTGATCAAATGGTCAAACAGCTAGAGACTGACCCGAATTCCTAAAAATTAATATAAATCAATACCTTATTATTGTTATTCAGATTAAATTTTACAAATCAGCCTTGAATTGCACTACTTTGGGTAGCCAAATGGTAGAGGGCTCTACATTTTTTTGATATAAAGAGTGTCCTATCAAAAATTTTGGGTTTTGAGCAATGAATGAAGTACAGTTTTCTGAAACAAACTTTCTACGCTTAGTAAGTGTCATATGCCTTGGCATCGCCGATATTCTATTGGTAGCCGACCACTGGTGGATGTTTTTCAACCTATTTATTATCGTACTGCTTTCAGAGCTTTTACGTAAGCGCTTATATGAGGCAATGCTGTATAACTATGAGGTTGAGAATCGAAATCGTAAGCTTCAGCAAATGAAAGAACACGCTGAACGATTGATGCAGTTGAATAAAAACAATAAATAAAATTAGCGCATTGCACTTTTTGATCAGAAAGTATTCTTTTGGGACTCTTTAATACTGTATTAGGCGGTAAATCTGGTGCAGATGTAATGTGCCAAGCCTTATTTAATGTGGTTACTTATTTGCCTTATTGTTCACGTGCTAACTACCAGGACTTTAATGAATTTTGGCATGCCAAGGTCAAGAGCGCTAATGGGGCAGAAGAACGCCTCAACCAAATCTTCTTTAATTACAGCGCCCACTTTACAAAAGACGAGCAACTCTTAAAACAGCTCTCTCAAGCCACTCTTGAGATTGAAAAATACTGGATTAGCAAATATGGCTTGTCGAGTCGATCAATTGCTTTGTTTTCAGTACTTAAAAAGTTGGCCGATCAATATCTTCCAGATGGAACAAAAGCGCTGGAATCCGATTTCATGCATGGCGCATCACATCCCAATCCTGAGACAAGGGTAGCGCAATGTATGCTTGATTTAAAGGCCTTTGAGGCTTTATTGCCCGCCCTAGCACCCACTGAGATCTCACCAGAAGAGCGCACTCACTTTTTTGTAGCTGATTTATATGAAAATGCGGTATCGCATTACAAATACAGCGGTAGTGATTTAAAGGTTTACGAAGAGGACTCCTATTTCATTGATAGCCAAACCTGTTGGGGCCGATGGGGCTTATTTCGAAACAGTACGCTTTTAACGGATACGTGGATTGTCTTAATCAAGAACGATGTTCCTACCGTTCAAAAGATCGTGATTGCTAAATCGGATGGTGATTTTAATTTGGACGAGGAGCCTAAGAAAATTGAGATCGACCCGGAGATTTTGGCGGCAATCTCAAAAACTAAGAGTACCGGAGTGGAGAACGCAGCCTCTTTTGGGATGCCGCCTAAGTACCTGCAAATGATTGCAATGCTTGAAACGATTCATCCAAGTACAAACTAGCGATCAATGATCGGGTTTGTCTTTATTCTTTTTTAGGAAGTGGGGTATAAAAATGGTAGTCATTTCACCCACTTTCTTGGAGATGGACTCTCTTGCCTCCTGATCGCCAGCCTCGCCTTTGCGAGCCCGAATTCGTCCCAAGCGGTAATCGTCCAGGATACTTAGTTTTTTTCCTACCAGACCAGTGAACTGGTTAAGGTTGGGGGCTTGGGATTTTTGGGCTGCCCGCGCAACAATCTTGTCATGCACAAAACGACCAAATTCCATAAAGTTATTGGAAACTTCCTCATCAGTCGATAAAAATAAGAAGTCGTGATAGACATACTCATCGATATTGGGTGCAACGAAGATGGGCGGCGCAATTAAACAATTATTTAAAAACTCTAAATTGGTAAACGAGGTGGCAGGGGAGAAGGTTTTATCCACTCTACTGGGGGCTACCAGAATTAGCTGTTTGTTGTTTGAGAACTTGGAAAGGTAGAGTTGAGCATATTCAAGGATAAATATTTCTGTGCTGGCCATTTCAAACTTGGCGGTCGAACTGGGTACCAAAATGATGTCAAAATCTAAGAGAAACTCATAGGGAATGGCGTGTGTCCACGTTAGATCAGCAATACAAATATCAGCGTTGAGCGAAAAGTTTCGTAACATAGCGCGGGCATCTAGAAGAGTTAAGCCACTATTTTTGTACTCAAGGTTAGCTTGATGAATCTCAAGACCGATATTTGGTGCCTTACTGGCCCAGCGCGAGGCAGATGATTGCTTGTCAAAGTCAATTAAAGAAACCTTTTTGCTTTCTTGGATCGCCAAATACGCAGCCAAATTAGCAGAAATCGTGCTTTTGCCGACTCCGCCTTTTTGATTGGTGATGAGTACCTTAATCGTGTCCATGTCTATCAATCCAGTTTTAATGCATAGCTTAAGAGCTAATACTATATAAATAATTGATTTAAAACAAGTATTTCTAGGCAATTGCTTGTAACCGGCCTCAGGAAATGCCTTATCGTCTTTACGACTTACGGTTATTTACCCCTATCTGCTTAGGCATTGGGGATAATGGACACTAAACTAAGCCGCAAAATAGAGCCTTGGAGCCCAATTGGCCGAAAATCAAAACGATTCGCAAGAACGAGAACTAGAACCGACTGAGCGACGGATTCAACGCGCCCGGGAGCAGGGCCAGCTTCCGCAATCGCGTGATATCACCACGTTTGCTTTGCTCTTGGGGTTTATTATTTTCATCCTGACGGCTGGCCCCTTATTAATGCGTCAGCTTGTCATCATGATGCAATCTGGCCTGCAGTTTTCTAAGCCAATTACCTTGGTAGACCATATTTCGGAATGGACCTCTGGGGCATTTCTCATTGTGTTATTCGTAACGGGAGTAATCCTGCTGATCATTTGGATCATATCGATCTTCGCATCTTTATTTTTGGTTAACTTCAAAGCGTATTTTGCATTCCGATTTAATTTAGAGCGCTTAGATATCTTTGCAGGCCTAGCCAGAATGTTCTCAGTCAATGTTTTGCTAGAGGTAGTAAAAAATATCTTTAAGACAATTTTGATTTTAGGTGTTAGTGCAGCCTATCTCTATGGATTATTTACTTTTTTGCGATCGATTATTAATCTTGATTTCAATTTGGCACTAGAAAACACTAGCTCATTTATTGTCAGTGGATTTATTTTATTAATGGCACCATTGCTAGCAATTGCAATTGGTGATGCGTTCTTGCAATTATTTAATTTTCGCAAGCAAATTAAAATGAGTCCTGAAGAGATGAAGCAGGAGCTCAAGGAATCAGAGGGATCCCCCGAGATTCGAGCGCGACTACGTCAGCGTCAGCGTCAGATTGCTTCTTCGCGCATGATGTCTGCGATTGAAAGGGCAGATGTCGTTTTGGCTAACCCAGAGCATTATGCCGTTGCTATTCGCTATGATCCTGAGCGTATGAGTGCCCCGATAATCTTGGCCAAAGGTGCCGATGCACTTGCTCTCCGAATTAGGGAGGTTGCTACCGAGCATAAAGTACCGATTGCTCAAATACCGCCGTTAGCACGCTATCTTTTTAATCAATTAGATATTGGAGAGTCGATACCTGCGCCTTTGTTTGAGGCGATCGCAATCGTTCTAGCTTGGGCCTATGAGGTTAAAGATGGTGGTTTTACTAAGGATTTGCCAGATGTTCAATTTACCCCTGAACTTTTGAAGCCTGGGCGAGCGCTTCTCTAGTTCTGAATACTTTTAGCAAAGGTGGCACCAACATCTTCAGGGAAGTAATAGATCAACATCAGTTCATTACGGTTGTTAAGACTGCGTCCAATCTGAAAAGCAACTTGGCCCTTCCCAAATACATAGGTTTTTGTTTTTCGTAGACCGGCCTTAAATGCGCTTTCTTGACCCTCCGTAGGCTCATAATCAAGTCCATATTTAAGGGTAAACCGCTCAATAATCTGTTGTGCTTGTTCTGCATTGAAATAACCTAGTTCCCGCTTGATCACAATGAGTCTATTGGCCTCATTAAACATAATCCAGACGTGATCTTCTTTGTCATCCACTTTTATTTTGCAACTTAAGGTGGATTCATACTCAGTACATTTGTATTGGTTCTTAATTTGATCCTTGGAACCAGTGAAGCTAATACCGTTATGCGCTACCAAGGGCAGTTGTTCTTCTTTGGTATCGGGTAGCCAATAGCCTTGCTTACTTTTTTCAGTATCGTTTTTACTGCATCCACTTAAAACCACTGCAGTCATGAAGACCATCGCAGCCCATAGGTATGAATTGGGGACTAATTTTCTGGTCATGGACTAATTTTAGGGTATCCCCATCGTTTCTTGAGATTTCATATGTAAACCCTAGCCAAGATTAGTATTTACCCTAATCTAACGCGTATTCGTAATCAATTTGACCTACCTTTAGGCTTAGAATGAATCTCATAATAAAACTGCGGAGACCTCTATGTTTAATGTTCCAGCTAAGCATCCATCCACCCCAACCAATTTGGTATTCAATAACATTATTGGCGCAGGCTCGCTCATTCAGGGTGATCAGGCTATCAAAGGGCACCTGCTCATTTCTGGGGAATGTGTTGGCAATGTAAAACTGGATCCCCTTTCAGAAGATACCGTTGTAATCGACACGACAGGCATTTTACGAGGCGATATCGTTTGTAAAAATGCCATTGTGATTGGCCGAGTGGATGGAAATTTAAGAGTAGAGAATCGTCTCGAGATTTATCCAACGGCAGTGGTTAATGGTGATATCAATTATGGCCAGATCTATATTCATGCAGATGCGAGGGTAAACGGGCAACTGACTTGTCTTTTAGAGGAAGCAGTTCCCGAGGTACTTAATGTGGCACTCGAACCGGTTGTGAAAAAATTGAAAGCAGTTTAAGTGCTTATAAGGTTTGATTGCCTCTGTTAAAAATATCGATCTAATATGCCATTGCGATTTATACCCTGGGCCTTAAGCGTTGTTATTGCTGTTCTCACCGGGCTTTACTGCTTTATAGGCCCTGGCGGCCATCTCATTTGGTTGTTGTTTGCATTATTTCTGTTCTTTTCATGGGTTGGATTTCGGGATCTGACGCAAAACCAGCACGCTATTTTGCACAATTACCCATTAACTGGGCACCTACGCTTTTTATTTGAATTCATTCGCCCAGAAATTCGGCAGTACTTCCTGGAGTCGGATAACGAAGAAATTCCATTTTCTCGGGCACAAAGAGCCTTGGTCTATCAGCGTGCCAAGGGTGATTCCGACAAGCGACCATTTGGAACCCTCACTAATATGTATCAACCCAATGTGGAGATACTCTTGCAAAAAGGGAGTCCTTCTGCCTCGCCGGATCTTCATTCCTTGCGAGTGACCGTTGGAGGTAGTTCTTGTACTCAGCCCTATGCCATATCCTTATTTAATATCTCCGCAATGAGCTTTGGTGCTTTATCTGCAAATGCGATCATGGCGTTAAACCGAGGCGCTCAAAAAGGCGGGTTTGCGCATGATACTGGCGAGGGTTCGGTATCGAGTTATCACCGTAAGTATGGAGGTGATTTAATTTGGGAAATTGGCTCAGGCTACTTTGGGTGCAGAACGCAGGATGGGCGCTTTGATCCCGAGCGTTTCAAAACAGTGGCCCTTGAACCCCAAGTCAAAATGATTGAAATCAAGTTATCTCAAGGGGCCAAACCTGGACATGGGGGCGTTTTACCAGCCTCTAAAGTAACCCCAGAGATTGCAGTAACACGCGGAGTTCCTCTAGGGGAAGACTGTATTTCGCCAGCGAGCCACTCTGCCTTCAAGTCTCCTTTGGAGTTATGTGTATTCATTCAAGAACTGCGTAATTTGTCGAACGGTAAGCCAGTAGGCTTTAAGCTTTGTATTGGTAATATTGCCGACTGGTTTGCTATTGTGAAGGCAATGCTAGAAAGCAAAATCTACCCCGACTTTATTGTGGTGGATGGCAGTGAGGGTGGAACCGGTGCAGCCCCGGTGGAGTTTGCGGATAATATTGGCATGCCAATGCGCGATGGCTTGCGTTTGGTTCATACATCGCTCGTTGGTGTAGGCTTGCGAGATCAGATCCGAATTGGAGTTGCTGGAAAAATTGTGAGCGCATTTGATATGATGCGCGCTCTTGTGATTGGTGCGGATTGGTGTAATTCTGCTCGAGGCTTTATGTTTGCGATCGGTTGCATCCAATCTAGATCATGTCACACCGATCATTGCCCTACCGGCGTTGCGACACAAGATCGTTTAAGACAGTCGGCTTTAAATCCAATGGATAAGAGCGAACGCGTATATCGTTTTCACCATGAGACCTTACTTGCTTTTGCGGACATGTGTGCGGCCGCTGGAATTAAGTCGCATCAAGAGATCGATGAGGATTTAATTCTGCGCCGCAATCCACAGGGAAAGTTACAGGCTTTGGTAGAACAACTAATCACAATCCCACCCGGGGCCCTTCTGGGGGATCAGGCTAAACAGATTCTTGATGAGCAAATGCCCAGATTAGGCACGCAGTGGCAAGAGGCTAAGCCTAATGTTTGGTAATAACGCGGCACTATTCTGCTAATTGAATTACCATTCCATCATCATGGTAAAGAAAAAATCCTCCGCAATTCGTTTTC
>ENA-UOYL01000468-UOYL01000468.1-marine-metagenome-genome-assembly--contig:-NODE-468-length-14530-cov-2.704906_pt1 | contig 14530 bp, 14 predicted proteins | sample MGYA00238173_ERZ767189 | MGnify/ENA primary metagenome ERZ767189 (study PRJEB28943, sample SAMN06267163) | marine metagenome | isolation source: Columbia River Estuary | place: USA:Columbia River Estuary... | reverse complement strand
TTTATTGGATTCCGCAAAGTGAACAATACTGCAAAATAGGCGAGTATGACATCTCTTAGAGACAACAACGACATGAATAAAAGCAAAGGTCCCGTCATAAGTGGAACACACCAAAATTTGATTTTTAAATCCAATGCCTCTAAGTATCTTTTCCCAGATGAATAGATTGCTAGTAGTGCAGAAAGTTGAAGGAATTTAATTGCCAGCATTGCATTAAATCCAGTCAACGAAATTAGATAGATCGGCACTGTGAGCAAATAACGCAACCCAATGACTCCCTCGAGACTGAGACCCTCTTGGGGCAGGTTATAATCAATGATGCGAAAGTGAAACAACTGGTCATTTGAATAGAAATAAACTTGATCTTCTTTGTATTTTGCATAGATTATGACGACCCCGATGAGCCAAATTGAGATCAGAGCAAATTGGTAGAGATCAGTTTTTTTCGAGCGAGACACGACAACGACAGCAACGAGCGCAAAGAAAACTGCCTGCATGGAATAAGACGCGAGTTCGCTCATGGATTGCAGTTCACTCTCACGGTGTAGTAACGAGCACGTTTACGAGAAGTGCTTGTTATTGGGCCTTTGCTGAGATAATTCTACTTATGACTGGGCGAATCCAGGATGGATGCGCGGCTTCCCATTCGCCTAAATATGTGGTTATCTGAGCACCGGTTCCATTTTTAAAATCAAAGCCGCCCTTATTCTTCTCAGGGTCAATTCCACCCAATTCAAGAGCGGTGCAACCGCGAAGCGCACATTCTTGAGCTAATGCAATGAGTGTGCGGTGAGATGAGTATGTCTTACGACCCTCTGGAGTGGTCACCGCAATAAAGTCCCATGCAGTCGCTTGCTGGACAAGGGCACCTCGAACGGAGAGCACGTTGCCAGCCTCGTTATCCATACGTATGAGCACTAAGTCGCTTCCAAAGCACTCTTGGACACTGCGGATATCCGAAGCAGACATCTGCAGCTTCACCCCATCAACCTTTTTGTATTCATCCATAAGCCGATAGGCATTTTCAAGTTGGTCTGGACTGGCGCTGCTCCAAACATATGGTGCAGTGGTTGAACGAAGTGATCGTTTGTGGTTGCGTTTCCAATTACTTGAGGCTGATGACAACATCGTCTCTTCATCTGTGTGAATACTGAGCAACATGCTCTGTCTTGCGCCAATTGGGTTTGTATTCTTTTTAAAACCGGCACCTGTTAAAAGCGTCATTTGCTCTTGTGTGGAATCAATCATCATTCCGAAGCGAATGTAGAGAAATCGTGCAAGAAGAAGTTGTTTGAGCAGTGATGAAAAGTCGTTGGTCAGAAGTGCAAGGTCGCCTCCAAAGCCACCGGGGGCCCATGCCATTGCAGTTCCGAAAGGCCCTCTTCGAGTTAGGCACTGAATTGCAATGTGTGAAGTAGCAGTTGACTTAACAACGCGAACAGGAATCCATCCAGTAGAAGATTTGTGGCGAGCCCAATTCGAAGCCTGGTAAACACACGTTTGACCAAGTTGCTTGAGAAGATCATCCCAGTCGTGGTCGCTGCCTTCAAAAAGCTTCCAGTTAGTGCTCACAGGAAATTCACCACCCAAACATTGCGGTAGAAGTGATTGTCGGCAACACTCACGGCATCGGGGAGATCCGGCCAGTGGATTATCTCAACTGAAAGGCCGTGTAACTGTTTGCGCACCTGCTGAACTGATGCGCTGTCGCCGATGAACGCAAAACCATATGGAGAAGTACCAGCGTTTAAGTGATTGAAAATTGGTTCAATATCTAAACTCTGCACGCGTGTAAGAACCTTGTTGAATAGTTGTTGGCGTCGCAACACTTCGGCGTTTGTATCCAGTGATTGGATGAGCATCAGAACAGAGCCGTGCGGTGCAGATGGAATCGGAAGCTCGGTCTCGCTCTCGCGAGTGGATAGAGGAAGACGTGATCCAGTAATAACGAGTCGCACGATGCGAATTGCAAATTGAAAGAACGAAAGTGTGGGGATACCTGTCGATCGTTGAATCTGTGCCGAAAGTTTGCGGAGTCTGAAACCCTTGGACACTCGGCTATCTTGAAAATCAAGTTGATTCGCAGTAAGGCCCGGATACTCAACGCTCGATGCATAAAGCGCAGCGCCGTTAGGCAAGCGAAAAGTTTTGCGGATACTGGTTATCCCCAGATTTGCTCGAGTGCCAAGCAATTTTCCAGCAGAGTCCTTGCTGAGAAAGCCGTGAGCGTTGTCCTCAATGAGAGTGGCACCGGATGTTGAGCAATACTCGCGAAAGGGGCTTAAATCTTGTGCAAATCCGAAGTAATTGACGGCCAGTACGGCCTTGCATCGTTGGGAGTTCAGCAAATCCACTGGAGAAAGTGTGCGATCTACTGAATAGAAAACTGGAGTAGATCCAACAGCGTGAATAGAACTTAAAACGTCTCTGCAGATAAATTCGGGAATGAGAACGGCATCGCCCGGTCCACATTTGCAGATCCGTAATGCCTCAGTAAGCGCATGTCGCGCATAGGCAAAATATCGAATATCGCGTTCGGTTTCGATAACCGTAACGCTACTTGCTTTTTGGTGTAAAAAATCCCATCAACGAAAGCGCGACCGCTGCGTATAAGCGCAATGAAATAGGCCAGATAATCAGTGAGCGGGCGTATTTCTTTAATGCAAGAAAATGCTTACTGGTTCGATGTAAAGAACGGCCCGCACCGTAATACGCCAATGCCGTTCGGCGTCGTTGAGCGATCATATTTTCGTATCGTGCATTTGCAGAAAAGTGCTTCGAAAGGAGTGCTAATTCAGCCGCCAAATGTTTCTCAATGTTTGCGCTGACATTGTTGTCGTGGCGATGGTATTCCCCAAGTGGTTCGTCAATGAAAGCGAACCTATTTGACTTTGCAGCTAACCGAATCCACAGGTCGTAATCTTCGGTTGATATCAATTCAGGTGAGACATCAAAACCGTTCACTTCTTTTAGCAAAGTCGCACGAACCATCGTTGCAGACGTGCTGATGCGGTTGCCTTTATAAATCAAATTGTGATGAGTTGCGGCTTCACTTGGGCCATAAGCAACCAGTCGTGATTTCCCGCTTTCATCAATCCAATACTCGGCATGGCAGACAAGGTCTGATCCACTTTCCAACGAGGCAACACATTTTTCGATCTTTGTTGGGAACCATGTGTCATCAGAATCCAGAAACGCGACGTACTCTCCAGTGGAGAGTGTGATTCCCTCGTTTCGAGATGCACCAATTACTCCGTTGTTGCGGAAGTTGACGCATTGAATTCGTGGATCATTGAATTTAGCTACCACGTCAAGCGTGTTATCTGTTGAAAAGTTATTCACCACAATTGCATTCCAATTTTGGTAAGTCTGTTCAATCACGGTCGCCAACGCACGTTGCAGCATGGGAGCATGGTTGTACGTCGGTATGACAATAGAAACGAACGGAGAATTACTCATGATTGGTGGTGCAATTCAATCATGTCAAGAAACTCGTCTACCTCGTCAACCGCGTTTTCGGTGAGTGTGAATCCGGTGTTCAGTAGTTTGTGAATATCAAAGTTTAAGTGTTGAGTTTGCGTATCTGTTGGCTCAGGCCGGTGTAGTGGAATTTCCACACCGAACTTGTTTTGTGCCCGTTCTTGAATCATGTTTGCCATTGCAAGCAGAGTCTGCGATTTCGATCCGCCCAAATTGAAGAGTCCGTTACTGGCATCAGTCGTTGGAAGCACTATCAGGTGGTGAACAGCCCGAGCGATGTCGGTCTTGGTAATGAAATTGCGCTCCTGTAGACCGTCGGTGCGCATCTCCATCCGTTTTTCTAACACCGCTTGTCTGCACAGATCACTAGTCAAAGTCCGCCAGTCTGCGGCCTCATATGCCATTGGTCGGCCGTATCCATTGGACAGTCGAACACGAATTCCCAGTAAGTCGCCACGATCGTGAGCAGCGCCAACAGCCGACTCAGCTTCTAAATGCGTTGTGGCGTATGGGTGAACGGCCTTCGTTGGCGATTCCTCAGTGAAGTTTCCAGTCAGAGGAGCGCCATAAACATGTGCTGTAGAAAAGTAAATGAATCGTTCGATGCCGTTATCAACTGCATTATTCAAAAGTGCAGATGTGCCCTCGACGGTAACTCTGTGAGCGAGTTCTGGATTCTGTGCCGAATCAACATCATTGGTGCCAGCAAGTTGGATGATGCAATTCACCGATGTTGGAATATTTGAAAAAGTTGCCGGATCAGTGAGATCGAGTTGAATCGTCTGAGCACTTTTTGCCCAGTCCGGTGCATTTTGTTTCTTGCGCGATGCAAGAACGATGTGGTGATCTTCTAATGATCCAAGATGCGCGGCGATTCGCCCACCTAGGTTTCCGAATCCTCCAACCAGGAGGACAGTGGCACTCATTTGTGCTTCAGCGCCCAGTCATAAGGAATGCGAGTATCTGCAGGATCACAGCGGTCAATTTCGTCGGGATCGTGGGGGATTGATGCACAGTTGGCAACAAGTGATGCGTCTGGGCCAACTCCCTTGAATCCATTCCACACCATTGGGGGAACGGTGACGAGCACGTAATTATCTGGGCCCATAAAGATTTCTTGAATTTCACCGCGTGTCGAGCTTCCTTCACGATCATCAAACAATACGAACTTGATTCGTCCAACTGGCACGGCGTAATTCAATGTCATCTTTTTATGGATATGCCAAGCCTTCACTGCATCAGGAAAAACTGTAGAGAAATAGATTTCTCCGAACTGAGTGAAATGTTCATCAGTAGACCTGAGCATGTGCATGACTTTGCCGCGCTCGTCCAAAATCTGACGTAATGGTGTGATAATTACTCCATCAATCACGATTGCTCTTTTCGTATTCGTCTAAATGTTTTTGCGTTACCGATAAAGCAGGAGTTCCTTGATGAACAGATTGATACCAAGAAACAGTTTTATCCATTGTCGTAAGGAAGTCCCACCTTGGCGACCAACCCAGTTCAGTGCGTGCCTTTGAACAATCAAGTTGCAGCAGAGTTGCTTCATGAGGATGATTCTGGTTGTCGTCAAGTTTGACTGATCCATCTCCCCACACTTTGATGACTTCGCGCGTTACATCGTCTACCGATCGAACTTCATCTGCCCGGGGACCAAAGTTCCACGAACCCGAAACACTGTTATCGCCCTTGAGCATTGCGCTTCCAAGCATGATGTAGCCCGAGAGTGGCTCGAGCACATGTTGCCATGGGCGAGTTGCGTGTGGATTGCGAATGACGATCGCAGATTTTTGCTGCAGGGAACGAATGCAGTCTGGAATAATTCGATCTTCGGCCCAGTCACCTCCACCGATGACGTTTCCGGCACGTGCGGAAGCAGCAATTAAACCATCGCGGTGGGTAAAGAACGAAGCGTTATATGCAGCAAATACAAGCTCAGCCGCACCTTTTGAAGCGCTGTATGGGTCATTGCCGCCGAGCACATCTTCTTCGGTGTATCCGGCAACTTGTTCAATATTTCGGTAGCACTTATCTGAAGTGATGAAAATAAGTGCTTGGACCGATTCGGTGAGTCGAACACATTCCAACACATTTGTTGATCCACCGATATTGGTGTCAAATGTTTGCACTGGGTCGCGATATGAAAGTCGAACAAGTGGTTGTGCTGCCAAGTGGAACACAGCGTGAGGCTGTACTTCTTCAAATCGCTTTTTCAGGCTGGCAAGATCACGTACGTCGCCATCACAATGATCAATCACTGAATCCAACGCCAAATCGTTGAAATGTGAATGGGGGAGTGCTGGAAGCGCATAACCAAATACTTCTGCGCCATGGTTGTGCAGCCACAAACTCAACCAAGAGCCTTTGAACCCAGTGTCTCCTGTAATGAGTACTCGTTTTCCACGGAACGATTCGAGCGCGTTTACCAAACTTTCCATGGCGCCTTTTCCTGGTCAATCATTGAGTTAAGTAGTTGCCAATCGCGGAACGTGTCCATGCATTGCCAAAAACCATCGTGTTGGTATACAGCAAGAAGCTTCTCGCCGACCAAAGACTGCATCGGAGCCTGCTCAAAGACAAGGTCTTCTCGGCTATTCATATGAGTAAACACAGTGGGTTCACACACAAAGAAACCGCCAGAAATCATTCCGGCACTGGCTTGAGGCTTTTCATTAAAGCCGGTTGCGGTTCCATCAGAACCAACTTGAAGCTCACCGAATCTGGCCGGTGGTCGCACGCCAGTTACGGTGACCGCGAGATTCATTGAGTGATGATACGCAAGGAGTAAATCTAAATTGATGTCACTTAAGCCGTCACCGTACGTGAGCATGAACGGTTCATTGTTCAAATAATTGCGAACTTTATAAATTCGTGCACCAGTCATCGCGTCTTGCCCAGTGTTGGCAAGAGTTACAGACCAATTTGCGAATTCGTCAGAAGCAGCAAATTGCACATGCTCGGTGTTGGCATCAACCGTGGACAAAACACTTTCTGCGGACATGGCTGAAAGAAAGAAGTCGCGGATGACGTCACCCTTGTAGCCCATGCACAACACAAACTCTGTGTGTCCAAATGATGCGTAATATTTCATGAGGTGCCAGATAATGGGCATACCGCCAACGCGAATCATTGGTTTCGGTATATCGTCAGCGACATCTCGAATTCGAGTACCAAGTCCTCCACACAAAATGACAGTTTTCATGGAGTCCTCAGTGCGCAACGCTGATCAACGAGTCGCGTTGTAATCCATGAACCAGTGAGTTGGTGAAAATAATGCAAGCGGAAGTCGCTCTCCCTGCTGGAGTCGCACGAAAATATCTCTCTTATTATGCCCTGTTTGTAGGGCAATTCTGTATGTGGCATGGCTGAGATACGACAGAGAACAGGAAACGCGCTCCCGAGGCTCTTTTGCGCTGTCAGTAACAGATACCGCTTCTCCCGATGCCGATAGGGCAGTCGAATCTGGGAAAAGACTTGCAATATGGCCGTCGTCGGCAACTCCCATTAACGCAATATCTGGTTGTCCAATTGTGGCTAACTGTTCAGAAAATTTCTCTGCACCGAGATACGGACCAAGTTCTGCAGGGATGCCATGTACAACAGGGCGATGAACTGTTGAAGCCGATTCAATGAGTGCTGTGAGCGCAACGTCATTGCGGTCTACATGACCGACGGGAACGCAACGTTCATCAGCAAGCACAAGTTCTACATGTGACCAATCAATGTCGCATTGGAGCGCAAGGCGCATTACTGAATGGACAGATTTACCTCCAGCAAGCACAACAGTGCAAGTGTTGCGCGCAGCGATGCTGGTTGAAATTGCATTCACGAGTTGGATACTCGCTGCCTGAAAAGCTTCGCCTTCTGTTGCAAATATCTCAGGCGCAATGAGCGAACGTACAGATTCTCCACTCACGTGTAAAAGACTACTCAGCGCAGATTAAGCAAGAAGTTTTTTCCAGCGAGGTGTCGCTGGGTCGAGAATCAAGAGTGAACGGCTCTGTTGATCTCCAGAGTGAGTATCCGTGAGTGCGACATCAAGTTGTTCGCTGGATGTAACAAACACGGCTCCCGAGACTCCGCGCAAGGGGCTTGAATGTAAAACTTCTGGATCAACATACGAGATGGTTTTTACACCAAAGACGAAGCACTCAAGTGCCGCCGTGCTTGAGTTACAGGAAATGGCTGTGTGAGTGCGAGGAAGCAACTCGTCTAAATCGGTGGTTGATATTCGAACACTTGGAAGTCCCGAAAAATCTGGCAGTTTTGGATTCATTGGATGCGGTTTGAAGACAATCTCCAAATTGGTGGTGCGAATATGTTCAGTATTTCGGACCAAATTGATGAGCCGGTCGTTGAGATGTGGGAAGAAGTCACCGACAATGAGCAAGATATCTTTTTGTGCACCTGCGGTACTGGTGGCAATTAAGTGGTTGAACATCAACGACTCGACTTCAAGAATTCGATCTGCCGGTGCTTGAGCGATTTCCATGAACGAGCGCGAAATTTCGCTATTGACCGCTACAACAGAAGGAGTCGGTTTACGTGTTGCATGTTCTTGGTTATCACGGAGTGCGCGGGCGAGCGTGAAATATCGGAAGTCCCAAAATCGAATGGGTGCGTGTACGACGGCGGTCAATTTGCCGTGACCGCACTTATGCCACGCATAGGCTAAAGCGGTTTCCCATGGCTGGTTTTCACATAAGAACAGACCATTCTTTTGCGAAGGAAGTGATTTGAGCACAGCCTCTTGCTGTCGGAGAATGATTAGGTGACGAGTAGCTGTGCTTCCGCAGAGTGATTCGTTCCATTGCTCTACAAATAGGGCGGAAAAATCAACACCAGACCGCGCATCAACAAAAAACGAAGAATGTCTATTCGATACACGAGCAACGCGACGAAGTTGTTTAAGTTCGCGCAGTATTGGGAACACCTGATGTGCAGAAAGTCGAGACTCAAATTGTGCGTGTTTGTTAATGGACTTCTCGTTCAGTGTTGTGAGTAATTGCTCAGTTGCCTGAAGCGAGCGGAAACCAGGAACAAAGTGATGCATCCAGCTAATTCCGTGTTCAATTGTCGGTAATACATTGTCCAATGCTCTCCAGTATTGAGAGTCGTATCGACCATCTTCAATAACTGATTCGTTAAATCGAACAAAGTGGTCGACGATTAACGTTCGAGCCTGACTCTTGCTTTCAAGTGCCTTGATCCGCCGATGCGTAACCGCAAATTTTCCAATTGCGGCAGCTGCGCGAAATTGAAGCAGTCGGAGACTTGATTGGTTACGAAAATTAGGTTTCTCTGTTGTCGCAATATTCTTTGACTTGCAATATGTATAGATTGCCGCAGACACCTGATCGTTGGATAGACGGATCGAAACCTTGGTAGCTGAAATCTGCGAACAGATTTCGGCAAATGCCAGCAACTTCACAGCATGAGTGATGTTGCTTGTTGGGTCCCACCTAGTGGACGCAAAAAGTGTCATCCACCAATAACTGAAGTCTTCACGAATAAGTAGAAGCTCCGAAACGCTCCCACCGCTAAGCGGAGTTTGTGCGACTTGATCTATGAATTCAGCAAAATGAAGACGTAGTCGGTCGGCATGTGCTTCAACATATTCGGGAAGTGAAATTGCATCTTTGCGAGTCGAATAATCATCCCAAAGAACGGTGAAATCTGCACCTACTCGTAATTCCGACTGGTTAACGACTACGTCAACACGCACAGAGTTCGTCATTGAGCAATTGCACCCAAAGCATGTCGAAATTGATCCACAAATTCTTCGTTTGGTGGAACCATTACTTTTTCAATATTCGCCTGTTGGCCTACTGGAAGGATCAGGCCAAGCTCCGTGGAGCTGTTCTTTTTGTCTTTCAACAACGCATTCATGGAGGCATCGAGTGGAATCTGCACATGCGCAAATGACTTGTAGTTCATCTTCAATGCAGTTCGCATGCGGGCTGACTCACTGACTGGCAGAAGGTTGCGTGAGGCAGCAATCTGGCAGGCAACATCCATGCCCATCGTGACTGCAACTCCGTGTGGAACTCCAAAGTTAGTTGCACTTTCAATTGCGTGACCGAAACTATGTCCGAAGTTGAAAATATTACGAATTCCCTCATCAAATTCATCGACTTCGATATATCGTTTTTTAATGGAAAGCGCAGATCGAATAAATGGCTGCAGTGCATCTAAGTCTTTCGTTATCTCATCCAGCGATGAAGCGACGCGATTAAACGATTCTGCAGAGTCAATTGCATGGACTTTAAGAATTTCACCGATTCCCGAGTGAATTTCGTTCTGGTGCAATGTTTGCAGGAAATTCTGATCAATATAAATCTTTGTCGGTGGGTAGAAGGTGCCGACAATGTTCTTCGCATCACCTACGTTGATAGAACTCTTGGACCCGATGCATGAATCTGCTTGCGCAAGGAGAGTGGTGGGAACAAGTTGCCAGGAAACTCCACGGAGAAGTGTGCTTGCAATGAAGCAGACTAAATCTTGAATGATTCCGCCGCCGATGGCGACCAGGTGATGGTTGCGGCGTGTTTTTTGTGCGACCAAAGTAGTGATTATTCGAGATGCTGATTCGAGACTTTTGTTTTGCTCGGTGGCATCTACGAGAATCACATTCGGATGGCTGAGAACACTCTGAAGCTGCTGTGAATAGAGGCGAGCAATATTGCTGTCAATGATGAAGTGAGGTTCTCCTTCGAGCAACACCGATGGGTCGTTCAGTAAGTCGGGGGTGAAGCGAGCCTCGTATGTTCCCCGGTGCGACTGAATGGAGATTGAATCAGGCACGGGTGAAACCACCATCTACCGCAATGTTTTGACCAGTTATATACGTGTTTGATTCGCTTGCAAGCCATACAACAAAAGTCGCTATTTCTGCAGGCTGGGCAAGTCGGCCGATAGGCACAATCTGCATCAACTTGTTGATTCCCTCGTCACCCAGAATTCCACGTGTCATGTCGGTATCCACAAAGCCCGGCGCAACACAGTTCGCCAGAACATTGTGCTTTGCATACTCAATGGCAAGTGCCAGAGTCATTCCATCGAGTGCAAACTTGCTCGCAGAGTATGGAGCTCGTTGCTCTTTCGAAATCTTGCCCCACACCGAGGAAATATTGACAATACGACCCCAGTTTTGCTTGACCATGTGTGGGATCGCTGCACGACAAATTTCCATTGGTGCGAGAACATTCACCTGCTGAATTTCTAGAAACCTTTCGGAATCAATACTTTCAAATGAGGACGGGGAATTGATGCCTGCATTGTTGATCACGATGTCTGGCTGAACGTCATTGACGAAATCTACGCATTGCTGGATGCCATCACGCTTAGAGAAGTCTGCTGCGCAAAAACCAGAAAATCCCGATGGCACAGAACCTGTTGTTGCTGTGCCAAATACTTGTGCACCTTGGTTGAGAAATTCTTTGGCAATTGCAAGGCCAATTCCTCGTGATGTTCCGGTGACGAGAACTTTTTTGTTTTGCACACCGCTCATGTTTGCTCCAGTGTTAAATGTTGAAATCAGGATTAGGAATTGAATATGTATCACGCCATTTTGGATCGGCGTAGTAAATCTTGTGAACTAACTGCATCGTCATGAGTGCATCATGGGATGTTCCACTCTCAATCGGCAAGTTATTACGCACAACGTCAGCGAATGCATCAATCTCTGCTGTCCACGATGGATCGAAACTGTATTCCTGTGTTGACTCTTTTGGATCGCCGTTATCTCTGTCTGGGTTGGCGAACACGGTGGTCATGGTCTCAGACCCGTAACTCTTTGACCCACTCAAGATTCCTCGCAGAATGATGCTGCCTCTTTGGAGGTTGATATCGAGCGAGAACTGGTGGCGCCATTGTGTGGCGGATGAATTGAGCATCGCGACAACTCCGTCTGATGTTCGCATGATCGCGTAAGCGTTGTCTTCTACGTCGTAGTTCCAATGATTATTAGAAACAAAACTGTGTACATCGGTGAATTCACCTGCGAACAGGCGCATGAGGTCAACCATGTGGATGCCTTGATCAAGCAGCACTCCGCCACCAGCCATCTCGCGTTTGGCTCGCCAATCGGCTTGATCAAATGTGATGAGCTTCGACTTGCCGTACACACCGCGCATGTTGATGATCTTGCCGAGTGAGCCGGATCGAATGAGCTTGAGGGCATCCTGTACAGAATCGTGGTATCGGTGATTAAACCCGTACATGAGTTTCAGTTCAGGTCGTAATTTTTCGGCTGCCACAACAGCGAGAAGCTCGGCCATATTCCGAGCTGGCGGTTTTTCGCAGAACACATGTAGCCCGCGTTCTAGGGCAGCAATAGTGATTTCTGCAGCCATGTCATTGCTCATACACACGAGCACTGCATCTAATTCATGACCGAACAGCTGTTGGTACTCGCGTGAGTACGCAATGCCGTCATCGAGTGTTCCATCATCGGCAAACTTTTTATCGCATACTGCAACGGTGGTCATAAATGGGTTTGCATCTACGCATCCGCGACGACGCTTTCCGATTACTCCATAACCTGCAATACCAATGCGAAGTTCGTTCATAAACCGCCCTTAGCGCAGAGCGCTACTACGAACCTTCCGAGAAACCGTGCGCCTTGAGCCAAAACTCGACAATCGGTACTTGCCACTCATAGTCAACGTCGCATCCGCCCCAGTTTGGAATGGATCCAATGTGTTGACCCATCCACTTATGGGGAAGCAATCCATCAGAAATGTTTTCAAGCGAACGAGGGCGAATCACGATGGTTGAACCGTCGGTGTAATACACATCACCCTGAGAATCACGACTGGTATTAAACGTTGAAGGATCACCGATGGCTTCAAATGGTACGAATGGTTTGAGATAGCCATCTGCTCCCATTTTTCGTGCGCGAAGCGGGCTGTACATGTTGTAGATGGAAGTGGTTGCCGCTCCATCCATTTTTGGATCGTTACGCAACATTTCGATGCCTTGATCAATGAACTCAGACTTAATCGTTGCTGCGTTAGCGAACAATAAAACCAAGAAGTCGAGCTGTTGTCCCTCTGCGGCCAAAGTCTCTTTAATGACCCCAAATGCATGGACAAATACGTCATCAGACAGCGCGGTGCTGGTGGCCAAATGGGCAGGTCGTTCAATATGCGTGGCGTTGTATTTTTCGCCGATTTTTCGAATTTGATCAGAGTCTGTGGAAATGAAAATTCGGTCAACGTTTGTGGATCCCGATGCAGCCATTAGTGGGTATTCACACAGTGGTCGTCCAAGAACCAAGGAAACGTTCTTTCCTGGGAAACCAGTGCTGCCGGCACGGCCGATCATCAGAGCGGCGATCATGTCATCAGTCTATTGGTTAGATCAATCCGCGCTTTCGAAGTCCATTGACCAAATTGATGCTTGCCTCAACTTCCATAAGGTCGCGGGTTTCGCGCGCGTATGAACCCATATGTGCAGTGACCTGGACATTGGGAAGTTGCAGCAATGGGCCGGTGTAAGGCTCATCTTCGAAACAGTCAAGTGCCGCACCAGACAAATGCTGAGATTTCAACGCCGACTCAAGAGCTGACTCATCAATGAGACCACCGCGCGAGACATTCACAATGATTGATCCAGGCTTCATTTGTGAAATGTTGTGCGCATTCAGAATGTGATGAGTCTGATCATTGATTGGTACGTGCAAAGAAATGATGTCGGCTTGGCGTAGCACTTCATCAAGCGAGAACAATTCAACAGAGCTATGCGAATTCACAACTGGATCAAAAGCAATGACGCGTGACCCAAATGCCTGCGCAAGTTTGGCAACTGCACTGCCGATTCGGCCAAGACCGATTAGCCCAATTGTCTTTGTTGCCAGTAGCGAACCCATTGTTGGAGTCCAACTTCCGGATCGCATGTTTGCATCGGTAGTTGAAATATGTCGCAACGAATTCAACATGTGCGCAATCGTGAGTTCGGCTACTGCCTGAGTCGGTGCATCAGGAGTATTGAAAACATCAATTCCGAGTCGACTAGCCGCTTGTAAATCAACGCTGTCCAGTCCTGTGCCACAGCGAGCAATTACACGAAGCGATTTCGCGTTTGACAACACACGGTCAGTAAGCGGTTCAAGTCCAGCCAATACCGCAATCACATCGTTGGCGACGAGGTCTGCAACTTCATCTTCGCTGAGACGCCGACCGTGTGGGTTCATTTCAATAGAGATACCAGCGTCGTGGAGAGCCTTTGCCTGTGCAAAGTTGCCCAAACTGAATGAAGAAGTGGTGATCAATACTTTTGACACGATGGTCAACCTATCTGATATTTAGTTGTTCAGAATTGCAATGCTTTCGCCAAGAACCGAACGGGGTTTGAAACTGTTCGTGCGTATTGGTCGGTGAATTGTTTACGGGCTTCGAGTGTTGGAGGTGAATTCCACCAACCATCAACATCATCCCAAATGGAGTTAATAAACGATGCCGCTGATTCTGGTGTGCGATGGAAAATGCCAACTCGCTCTAATGAGAGAAAAACGTGTTCGGCACTCTGCCTGACCTTCATGTAGGAGTCGCTCCAGGTGATAATTGTCGGCGCGTGTACTGCGATTGATTCTGGAACGGATGTTCCGTTGTGTGCGATGAGCACCAAGCGACTTTCGGCAAGTTGCTTCTCGAATCCAACCTCTCCAACGTTTTGCCTGATATCTCGGCTATTTAATTTCCACCAATCAATCTGCGATGACCCAGCATCTTCGTGAGCATGGTGTATCCGAAGAAGAGTCTTTGAACGTATCTCCGGGAGCAGTCCATCAATGGTTGACTTCAAGTGGCCGAGATATGTCGAACTTTCTGGCGTATCTGAGAATATCGATCGAGGGTATTTCCAAAGCTGATCAGTGATCACGAGCAAATGGCCAGTGGGCTGTGATGAATGTAAGGCGCGACCGATTAGGGGTAATGCGAATCCTTTATAGGTGGGACCGGTGGAACTCCATCCCCAAGTCACATATCGGTCGGCTACAAGATTTTCATGACGTTCAGAGAACGATGGAAATTCAGATATTCCG
>ENA-UOYL01000467-UOYL01000467.1-marine-metagenome-genome-assembly--contig:-NODE-467-length-14536-cov-4.836296_pt1 | contig 14536 bp, 18 predicted proteins | sample MGYA00238173_ERZ767189 | MGnify/ENA primary metagenome ERZ767189 (study PRJEB28943, sample SAMN06267163) | marine metagenome | isolation source: Columbia River Estuary | place: USA:Columbia River Estuary... | reverse complement strand
TCTACTCCCTTTGTGGTAGCCGTTGAATTGCTGAATGTATACGATCCTAATCTAAATCTAAACTCATATTCATATAATGGATTTAATCCACTTACATTAGGTAATGAATACCAATTTTGCTCTGTTGCTGAAGTACCATTACCTGCTCCTAATATTGCTGCTGAAGTAGTACCGCTTACTTTAGCGTTTGTATAGTATCCAGCTGGAGATGGATTCCACCATGCACCAAACCAATCATAAGTCTCAATGTTATCGTATTTTAATAACGTTTGAGAAATTGACGAGAAACTAATCAATATTATAAATATAGTTCGCATAAAAAAGGGCAGTCATGCTGCCCGTTTAAAGTTAGTTAATTCAAGGAAAAGGAGGAGTTTCAACATCAAATGTTTCGGGTGTTCCCAAAACTACATTGAGAGAATCATCGTATCTTATATACCAAAAAATAGGGGTGTTTAAACTTGCTTCTTGATATTCAACCCAGTTCTGTGTAATGTCATCAGGTGAAACAGGAATCCCGTAGTAAGTATCGCATGATTCCCTTGCATCAATAGCTGCTTGTTCATTCGTGTATTTGTAGCCTGTTACTTTCATTAGTAGATTGAATAGAATGTGTTAATGTTATTAGATATTCCTGTTAAATCACTCAATTTATCTGATGAGTAAAGTATAATTTCTGTATTAGTTACACCTGAAAATTCAGTAGGCCCTCTCCTACCTATTACATCGAATCCCGTTCCACTATTAGAATCAGTTCCTGTTGACGTAGTGATAGCAGAATTATTTATATATATATTCTGTGTTGATCCCCATCTACTTGTAAGAAGTATGTAATTTGTGGTACTATTTGTACTTGTTATTTGAGTAGATGAATTATATGTACTCATGAAAAAAGTTCCAGTAGTATTATATAAAATAGCAGCATACGGTCTCGTTCCTGATCCACTTGTTTTCTGTGATATCCACTGACTGCTTGTGCTGCCACTTGTTCTTTTCTGTGCTACAAATGCCGTATAATTAGCAGTAGTTACAAGAGATGTCAAATCAAAGAAGTCGTTTGTATCATCAAATGTCAAACAAGGTTTACCTGCGGATAGGCCAGCTTGAGTATTAACTGTTCCACTTGTTACTATTTGTGGCTGATTGGCAGCAGTTGATTGAACAGCATGATTTGAGTTTCCACTTTGATCATACCATTTAACTACAAATCCATTATTAGCACCTACAAATGTAGTAAGTGCAGATTCGTCTAATACATTGCTTCCGTCATATCCTATGTCTTGCTCTGTGTTATCTGAACTCCTACGCACACGAATTAATGCACCTGTATAAGATGAAGATAATCTACGAGCAGCAGAATAAGCTACAGCAGCACCAGTATATGTATCAAGTATTCCCGTGAAAGACGGAGCAGAAACTTTACCTGCTAATCCTAATAGTCCGTAGTACATTATGCTTCAGTTAAAGACGCAATCACATCAAACTTATCATCTGTAGAATTGTAGATACATCCTACATAAGTAGTCTTACTAATCGTTGTAGTAGTAGGAAGCGTAACTCCTAAAGCACGGAATTTAGCACCGAATGTAATAGAACGAGCAGTACCATTGTCTTTAATTCTATAAATCAACGCTTGTCCTTCAGCGAAAGTTCCCGTAGGATTAGCCAAAGTTAGACCTGCTGCCTGTGCTGTAATCTTTACTAAATCGTTTGTAGAAGTAGCAGTAACGGTTGCAGAACTTGCAACAGACTGAACTCTTGGATCACGAATGTTTGCACCTGTAACGCTTTTAGTAACATAAGTACCACCACCAGCATCTTCAGATACTACAAGCAAATCCGTTTGAGCAAGTGCTGCGCCTTTGGCTGTTAACTGACTAATTTTCTTTTCTGCCATTTTTTATATTTTATCTTTCAGGAATTGTATCTCCCCAATATGAATAATCGTATGCTTCACCCCATCCATTGTCCGCACTTGTCGGGGCTTCGGTAACTAAGAAATCGTCTGCTTCAGTCTCTAATAGATTAAGTGCAATCTCATCTATAAAGTTGTCCCCGTCTTCAGATGGTTTACCCCATCCAATTAAGTTACTTACTGCTGCTCCCCATCCTATGTCGTTCGCCATCTTTTTCCGCTTTCTGTAAGTATAACTTTAACTTCTTTATATTGTTGTCTTTCGGTTTGTACTTCTTCATAGTTTATTTATTTACAAAACCCAGCCTAAAAAGTTATTATCCGTTCTTGGATACATATCTCCATTGGAATTGGAATTGTATTCAGGGAATAGGTTATTGTTAAAACTCATATAATCCACAAAGCGTTGTGTATAATGCTGTGCTATTTGTCTCTCCTTCTCTACTAAAAAGTCTACTTCGTTTTTATCTACCGTAGTAGCGTTTTCTGATTCGTGTTTATACACCCCTTTATTAGCTATTGTATAAGCTGCAAATGGTAAATACTCTACCATAGCCCAATGTATAAGCATAGGCTTAATATAAGACGTTAGAAGCGTTAAATATGGATTAGCTAAAGTACTTGCTACTATGTCGGCTTTGATTTTGTTTAGTAGATCAGTTCCCAAGATAGACTGAACGTGTACATCCTGCGCAATCTTTACAAACTGGATAAATTTATCTGTATCAACGTTACCATTTACCGCAGTAAACTTAACTACGTCTGTTCTCGTTATTAATAATGCTTCTGCCATTATTTATTTTCTTTTGGTAAAAATCCTTTGTTAGGCATATCAATAGGACGAGTAGAAACTAAAGATGGATTCTTTACTACATAACCATATTGCTCTGCTTTTTTCCCCGCTATAATTTTAGCTTTAGGGGAATTAACATCTATACCCACTCCTTCAAAACTTGCGTATACTCTTTTATTCCATCTGTGATGACAAGCACCACCACCTTTGTATAGCCAAATATCGTATGTATTAGCACCTCTTGGCCCCCATCCTTCATTTACTACTTGCTTAGACATAAGTTGAATATCCTCTTTACGATAAATCTTATTGGCCGCAGTCATATTCTTACAGAACTTTCTACTTTTTTCTGTAGTGTCACCAGCGTAAACGTAACGAGTAATAAACTTTACTCCGTCTATTTGTGCATCTTGCTCTGATTTTGCGTTACCTCTTGCCGTTCCTGTAGATACAAGGTTTACTATTTTGTCGTATAAGGGTAATTTAATGCCTTTAGAGAGCATTTCGTTTTCTAAATGGTCATTATCATAGTCAACTTCGAATTCGTCTATTAGAAGCCAATTTTCATTAGGCTCTTCACCTAAGTCTATAAGAGCATTAGAAATTAAATCATCGTGTGAACTTAATTCTGTACCTGTTTGCTCAATTACTTGTTCTTGTGTCTGTGCGTTTTCAAGATCATTAAACTCAAGTGGTTTAAGAGTTCTAAAGAATAGATTAAGGCTAACTCCATTATAGGCTAAAACTTTATCAATAGCGTCTAAAATTACTTCTTGCTTAGGTCTAACAACTAAGTTATCAAATAGGATAAAAGAGTTTTGTAACTCGTCAGCATTAGAACTAAATCCATTTGCTGAAGCAATACCAAAAAGCAAAGGAGAAGTAACGTTATGCGATAGCATTATCTTACGCATGCATTCTTCGCTCAAAGTATTGTACAAATCAGGCGCATCGTTTACAGGCATAGCGTCAACTGTAGTCTTAGACTCTGAGTTGTTATTGAATGCTACGATAACCTTGTGTCCGTCTGTTCCTGAAAGTTGGCTTAATACCTTTGATTTAATGATATCTTGTTCTTCAGGTGTAGGAACTCCATTGTTGAAATTTACGACTATACGCCCCGAAAATCCTCGGTTCACTTCGTTTATCAAATAATTCGATATGTCTTCTTCCAATACTGCGTAAGGTATACCACCTTGATAATCTACGTAGCTAAAGTATTTCATCCCTACAGAGTAAGGCTGAACCATTAGTATCTCTACTTTATCATTTCCAAATCCAAAAGCTGGGATTCTTTCAGGTGCATAGTTGCGTGTATCTTCCCAATTATTAGAATAGTAATACGCTTCTATTTCCCCGTCTTTATTACACTTTTCAGGTGCTAACAAATGCACAGGAATATGATAAAGTTTTTGTACTTTCTTTCTGTCAGCAGTATAATGTACTTGGAACGCTGCTTGTCCTAACATCTCAAAATCTAATACTACCTTACGCAAGTCTTCAGCACTACACATAGCTTTCATCTGAGCGTACTCATTAGGCTTTTTGTTAGCATCGGTAGCACTTAACCCTTTTCCGTAGATTAGACGGGAGATATTGTTTATTATGGCATTGTTAGTTGTGGAATTCTTGTAACGATCCATAAGGAAAGTATAGTAAGAGTTGTTCTCACCATAAGTTACCCATTCATTACGCTTTGATTCTTCTACTACAGGCGGTTCGTATTGCGCCAGTTTAAGTACGTGTATATTACTCATATAAAATAAAGTCGTTATTTGACGTATTCACTACATATTGTCCATTGTTTACGCTAAAGGTTGGTATAGCCTGATTAGTACAGAATATCTTATCCTTGTAAACGATGTCCGTGTTTTGCTTAAGTGTTAAAGTATAAAAGTGATTTTGCTTTAAAGAGAAAGTAGCCGTGATAGTATCATAGTAACTACCCGTAACGCTTGACGTAATAGTTACGTTTGTAGTAACACCCGTTTGCTCATCCGTAATTTGTAGCGTATTGTACGCACTCGAACGAGGGATGAAACTAAAAGTCTGCGCTGTTGCCGTCTCTTGTAAGATAATCATATTATATTAACTTTAATGTACTCAAATTGTTTTGTAAAAGAAAAGGGAGACCGAAGCCCCCCTAATCTAAACACTATGAAAGAAACACTATGAAGTGACAATAGATGCTGAAGACATTACGGTAACAAGACCTGCTTCAGTTGAACAATTCAAGAAATTCGCTGGGATGTTCTCCATACCTGTGAAAGTAAGTGTGTATCCGTTTAAATCTCCCATTGCAGTACCATTAGAGATAACACCGGTAGCCATATCCATTCCACGCTCAATACCAGCAAGGAAGTATTGACCTGCACGTGTTCTAACGATGATGTGAGGTCTTCCGTAAGCCAACAATTTAACCAATTTGTGTTTAGCAGCAGATTGCTGTTTCAACGTAACAGTTAAAGTTTGCTCTACAAAAGTAGTTCCGTTATCACGGCTTGAAGTAATAGTTTGCTCGAAAGAGTTTGCACCCTTCAAGTCAAACTTGTACATAGTAGCTACACCATTGATATCATCAATTTGATCCGTGTTAGTAGCATTGTAAGTAATATCGGTAGCTGAATAATCTGCATAGTTAATTAGATACAAAGCATCCAACCCACCAACTGAAGACTTACATGGTTCTGCTACACCATTTGAAATATCGCAAGACATTTTTTTAAGTTTTAAATGTTATAAAAAAGGGAGGAGCGTATACCCCTCCCCGATTATTTAATTAGCTAATATTAGTTAGCAGAGTTAGTGATTCCGTAAGTAACGATATCTTCTGCAAATCCGTATTTCGCATCCAAAGTGAAACGCATAACTACACGTACATTTTCTGATCCATCAAGATCTCCCATGTCCAAAACTTTAACTTGGTTCAAGTCAGAAAGAAGACCTGTAGCAAAGTGTAGGTTAGAAGATGGAGTAAGGATAGCTTTGTTATTATCCATTCCGTTAGCAACGAAAACTTTAACACCATCAAAGTAAACATCACCAAGAACTTGGTTAGTACCTTGTGCGTTAACACCCGAAGCACCAAGACCTGAAGCACCAAATCCACCCAAAGCACGTACATAAGCACGGTAGATATTTTGAGAAACATACAAAGTCAAATCAGGCTGATTGTACAAACGAGCAGGACAAGCATCAAGGATAGAACCCAATTGAGCAATAACGTTAGAAGCAGTTACCGAAGTACCAGCAACCTCTTGTGCAGCAGGAAGAGATGCATCTGTAGCCAACTGACGGTTGATACCTGCAATTTCTCCAGCTGAAGCGTTGTTACCATCCCAAATCATAGACTCAACGTTAGAAGCAACTTTCTCTGCTGCGTGAGCAATAAGGAAGTCAGCAAAAGATTTAGGAAGAACATCGAATGCTCCGTAACCCATCTCTGCAGCCTGCCATGTTTGGTGGAAGTCTTTTTTACAAAGTTGTAGATTCACTTGGAATTCTTCAGGATTCAATACCTTTTCAGTCAAAGTAACTGTAGAAGTAGCGTCGAAGTCACAAGTAGCGTTCTTAACGATTCCATCAGTAGCAACTTTTTGAATAACTTGTTTGTACTTTACGTTAGGGTGAATTTGGAATCCACCTTTTTCTAGAGTTGGTGCAGACAAAAGTGCAGCAGCAATGTACTTACCTGCGAACTCGCCAGCATAAGTAGTAGTAATTGATGTAGTTGTAGCCATCTTTTTTTATTAATTAAGTTTATTTATACATTTTTGCAAGTACAGAATCCATAGTAGATGCTCCTTTTTTGGTAGCAAATTTGAATCCTTCTACTTTATTTTCTTTCTCAGGGTTGAAAGTGATAGGTTTTACTTCTTCGAGTTCAACTTTTTCAGTAGCTTCTTCAGTAGTAACTTCTGTAGTAGGCTCAACTTTAGAAAACGTTTCCAATTTAGCTTTCAATTCTTCGTTCTCAAGTTTCAATGCTTCCATTTCAGAGAAGAACGTTTCTTTAATGATAGATTCTACCGTCTTTTTCGGATTAGTAACTTCAACTTCAGCTTCTGCTTCAACTGGCACTTCTGCTTCAGGTTGTTCCATTGGTGCTTCTTCTTCAGCAGCAGGAGCTTCTTTGATCTCTGCAATGATACCTTCTACAGCAACAACAAGAATACGACCATCTTCTAATTCATACTCACCTACAGGTAGAGGAATTTTTTGTTCGTCTTCAGTTACGATAACTACTGCCATTTCAGGGTCAAAAGAATCTGCTTCGATTATAGTCATTCCGTCTGCAAGCTTCATCATTTCAAGCTTAACTTCCATCCCAAGAAGTTGCTTAATTTGTGTTAATACATTTGTTTTCATACCTTATTAACTTTTGGTTATTTAGTCTGTTGTATTTTTTAATTAATCTGTCTTACCGTATTCGTGTTTACTACGTTGCTCGTTACTTGATTTACTATACTTCCTACTCCTTGTGCTTGTAGTGTTCCGTCACAACATTCTGCCTTATACGTTCCGTCATCACATAGACATCCACGCTTACCGCCTTTAGGCGATGTCTTACTTAGTGTTTTTTGTTTTTTTGCCATATCTATTAGTTTGTATAATATATTAGCCATTATCCGTCTTTTTAATGCTTAATGATTAATATATGAGTCGTTATACTTCGTTTACTGTTAAAATTATACTTGGAGTTTCAGGATAAGGAACCGTTGTGTTAGCTGGATCGTATTTGATATCTATTGCATCATCTTGTGTCCACATTAACTCGCAATATTGACCAGCAGTTAGCTTTATGAAAAAGTTCCACGCTGCTACCAAATAAATAGCATTCGCTTGTACTGCTAAGTGAGTTGCCGTGTATGCTACATCAGTTCCGTTTTTTCGCATCCATATTACAACTTGTTTAGTAGCACCACCACTTCCTCTCTGTAACTGAGCAGAAAACATAATGTTATATACTCCAGTCTTAGAAACAGTAATACGTGTAGGGTGTCCGCTTCCGTTATTTACTATACTTACACCACTTGTTGCGGCAGAATCAACAGAGTTAAATCTCATAGCTTCAATACCACCACTTGTGCAAGTTTGCGTAGTAGTGTCATAAAACGAACCACAATCTTTTGTTAGAAATGGTTCAATGATTGGCGCTAATCCATCTGCAAAGTCTTGTACGCTTACTCGCTTTATTACGTCACTATTTACATCGTCTAAATAAAGTAAGTCCGCTGGATCAATAGTGGTAAAATCTTTATATCTTATGAAATATGGAATCTCCATTTATCCTTGTCTTGTATAAAGTTTCTTGTAATTTTTACTTGACTTCAATTTACTTGCTTTCGTCTTTGCGTGAATACCCGGTCTTTTAACCTTTGGTTTTTTAAGAAAGTTAGTAACGTTAGTTTGCTTCGCCATTGCGGATAATTTCTTTTATTTTTTCAATAAGTTCGTCTTCTGTTTGTGGCTCACTAATCGTATCTTTTAGGCTCATTTCGTATTTGTCTGCAAAGTAACCTTCTATTGAAAATCCTTTAACCTTACCTTCTTTTACGTCTTTCCATACCTCATCATTATTTACCTTCATAGAAATCATCCACGTTCCTACTGGCAAATCAAAACCATATAATCGGCTTTTATCCGATTTCTCATCGTCAATAATCCAACTTTCTACTACACTTAGACCTTCTAATTTATCTTTGTGTTCGTAGGTAGCGTTATTCTGATTTGAACGCATAAGGAAAAGTTCGGAAGCCTTCTTAACTGTCTGCTCACTAAAGAAAATGTAATACTCTTCTTTCTTTTCGTTAACTCGGTAGATTTGTTTATTAGGGATTAAAGCAGCACCCATTAAGATACGTTTCTCTTCGTCTATCTTTTTTAGTTCTACTTCGTGTTTTCCTAATGCTATAAAGTTTTCCTCTATCGCAGGAGAACTAACAACTGAAACGGCATCTATACCGCTCATCTCATCCTTTTCGTCGATCACCAATTCTATAATTTTCATATCCTAATAACTTTAATCTTATCCGAACGTTGCGTAATTAATTCTATTCCTATCTAAATTCTGTGCTGTAGTAACCTCTCCACTCACTACATAGGCTTGTATAGGTTGGTTGCCTAATCCAGCAAGTGGGTTAGTAGCTTGTGCGTTTCCTACTATGTTGAAGTTAGGAGAAATTACAGAAGATGTACTGGCAGTATCTGTTCCTCCTCCATTTGGGCTTGAAGGTGTGGCGGGAGATTCAAATGTGGTAGATGCAATTTTTTTTATATTAAGCAAACCAGCAGTAATGGCAGCAGCAGCGGCAGCAACAGCTAATGCTGGACCAACTACAGGAACACCAACTACTGATTTATATGCACTCTGAGCAGATGAAAAAGTATCTATAGTGGCTTGTGCAATATTTGCAGCCTTTTGTATTTCAAATGCTTTTTTCTGTTCTTTTTCACTTTGTCCAGCAAATAACATAGCTAAATCAGCAATTCCTTGTAAAGATTGTTTTACTGCATTTAACGTTTTTTGTTGGTTTTCTATTTTCTTGGTAGCTTCCGCATCGCTTATTTGTTTTCTTTGCTCAGCATATCTCGCCTCTATAGCTGCTATTTCACCTTCAGTTAGTTCTTTGTTTTGTAATTCTTTTTGACGTTGTAATTCAAGTAAATCTAATTTTGCTTGAAAATTATTTTGATTAGCTATTAATTCTGCTTGTAAAAATCCTTGAGCATCTTTAAATTCGTCTTCCCGTAATTTATTAATACGTGCATTTTCTTTTTCTTGTAATTCAACTTTTGTAATAGATGAACGGGCTATAATTTCATCTTCTTGTTTTACTCTATTCTTTAATATTTCAATAAGATCTTCTGATTGTTTTTCAGATAGTTCTTTTTCTTTTTCCCATTTTTCTTTTCGTTTTTCTAATGCTTCATTTGCTGCCTCTGTAGCAGCTTTTGCTCTCTCTTTGTTTTTTGCTATTTCATCATCTGCTAATTCTTTTTCTTTTAAAGCAAATTCTGAACTTAATACACTTGCTTCTCTTTTTAATTCAAGTTTTTCTTGTTCTGCTTTAAATATTTCAGCATTAGCTTTTTTTATTTGTTCAGCGGATGCATTTTCATTATCCCTTATTTTAGCATTGGCTTTTATACGTTCACTTGCATTTTTCCACCTTGCATCAATACTTTTTTGAGCTGCGTCTAATTCTATGTCAAGCAATTCTTTTTCTGTAGCCCCTCTTAATTTAGCATCAGCTATTGCTTTTCTTGAATAATCAGTTAATTGTTTAGTAGAAAATTCTAATTCATCATTTAATGATTCTGTAGCCTTTTCTAAATTTTCCATTTCGGCTGCTGCTGATTCAGCTGCTGCGCTCATTTCATTTATTGCATAAGCTACTGCTGCAATAACTAATCCTACTCCAGTTGCTATAAAAGCCTTACTTGCTGTAGTCATTGCCCCAAAAGCATTTTTAACTACACCGCCTAATTGCTTAAATGAATCAATGCTCTCTCCTACACCCTGAAGACCTTGTGAAAGTGCCATAGCACTTTGTACCTTCAATAAAGTTTCTTGTAATGCCTCTGATTCTACCCCAATTAATCCTAATGCACCTTCATAAGCCTGAAATCCATTTAATACACCACCTATAGAATTACTTAAAGCATTGAATTTAGCGTCAGGGTTAAACGCATCAGTTAAGTCTTTTGCATCTGCAATAGCATCTTTTAACTCAGCGGCTCTTTTTGCTGCTTGTATAGCTTCTTGAGATGTAGCACCAAACTTTTCAGCAAGTGCAGTTACTTCCGCTTGTGCTTCTCTTAATTGGGCTTTAAGTGGTTTTAACGATTCCGTCTTTACCTCTAACTCTATTACTTTCTTTTCAGCCATTACTTATAGTCTTTTTCTTTTAACTTACGTTTGCCCTGTTTGTATGCTTCCTTAATACTCTTAGGTATTTCGTATCTTCCTTTAGCTATGTCTATGTAGTCCGACTTTCCGTAAAAATCATCAAGTTTTAGGATGTCTAATATGTGCTTTATCATAGGTCAGATATTACAAATGGATAATCTTCTTTTTCTGTAGTTCCGTCTTCGTATGTATACGTTATTACAATAGTTAAAACGTCAAATGTTCCTTCTTCACTTCTTAAATCAAAGAAATCTTCTGTGTCTAATCTATAGCTATCTTCCGTTATTAGGTAGTATGCTGGATCAGGATTAGCGGGAATATTAAATTCTACATTTGTGTCTACAAAGATTCTGTTAGGCGTTGCCGTTATTCCTGTAGTGCCTACGTCTATGTCAGCTTGTACACATTTGTTTGGTAGAATAACCGGAGACTTAAAAATTCCACCAGCTTTATCTATAATAAATTTCGGTTTCTTACGAATGAATCTTCTAAAATCTAAAAGCAAAACTAAGTTCACTTCTCCCGTAGTCAGGTTAGAACTCATCTCGTTTATTACGTATCGTTTATCTCGTATTACTACACGGTCATTTAAACGAATAGAAGCAAGTATAGAAAGAGGTAGATAGCATTTAACATATACCAATCTATTCTTCTTTACATACAAGTTATTTATGTAATTAGAGTAGTAGGTATTAAAGATATGGTTGTTAATTACTATATCACGTAAAGAACTAATCTCAGGCCCAAAGTTTAAGCTATAGTATTGACCATTAGCATACGTGTCTTGTCCGAATGGTATATAGTTAGTTAAAGTAGCTACAGATGAACCGTTGTTAAATTTAAAGTTACACGTCTTTTGCTCCGCCATATATAATAACATAGGTTTAGGAATATACTTACCCCAATTACGATTAATGCAATAGCCTACCTGTAGATCAGTACCAGTAAATTTGTTATGTAATAAATTCTCAAATGGAGACTCTACTAAATATTCTGCGCCATCGTAATCATAAGTCTGCTCCAAACTTCCGTATTCTCTTCCGAATGTATCTGAAAATTGACCATTCATAAAAGACTCGCTCTGCTGATATTTAAACGATATGCGCTTATATAATGGCACTCGTTGAATATCTATACTATCTATATCCGTATGTTTTGTTATGTCTATTATTCTGCCTTTAGAATACCAATCTTCCAATGGCATTAACTCAAAAGATGTTTGTGTTATAGGAGCAATAGTTAGATTAAACTCTTTAAGTACTCCTTTAACAAAATCTGATACGGTCATATCAGGGATGTTTCCGTTTATATCTAAATTAGCAACCAACGTAAGAGGAGCAGTAGTAGCGGTAAATATGTATAGTAAATAAATAGTTTGTAAATTACCACTTCCATCGTCGTAATATTCGGTTCTATATTGATTGTAATATATATCTATATCAATTGTAATAGCTGCATTTGCCCTTACTACAAAATAAAAATTCTTGTCTAATCCTATTTGATTTTCATAGGTTAGCGTGTCAATACTTCCAGTTCCTTGTCCTTGTATTGTTGTCTCTAAAAATCCGTTATTATATACGTCAATATAATAAGTTGCTGAAGAGTTTGAAACGGAATTGCATATAAAATTAATATTGTGCGTTCCTAAAGATGGGAATATATCTTCTGAATCGTATTCTATATGTAAAGTATCGTCTGTAGTGTTAAATACATTACGGGCAATATGTGAAGTTGTATCGTAGCCACTATAGTACGTGAAATTTATTTTTTGTGGCTCAGTAGCAAATTCAAAAGACTCCGTGTTTTTCAAATAAAGGAATGCTTTGTCAAATCTTTGATCTGTTAAGAATGTTCCTTGAAAGTCTACACCATACTTCGTTTCTATAGCATCAAATACCCTTCTAACTTTAATAGCTGGAAACAACTCGTAATAGTTCATACGTGTTCCTGTATGAAAAATATCCGTGCTTGTATTGTCGCTATAAGACCATACCCTCTCCGAACTAATTAAAGGATAACGAATATCGTAATCTGTAGTGTCTGTAATTCGTGACTGCACCTCTGCGCCTGAATAACTGCTCGTATAAGGAGAGAAATCTAATACCGCTAATTTGTCGTCTCCAAAGTAATCTTGAAGCGTTCTAACATCACCATAGAAAGTAACTGAATAGTTTTCTGCTCTACCCTTTTTTAAGTTCGCCTTTTCTAACTGAATCTTTCCCGTTCTAAAAGTGACTAAGTCTATCTCTATCTTTGCGTTTCGTCTTAGCTGATGATCTAACGTAGAGTCTACATCTGTTTCGTAGAAGTGCTGGAAGATTTGGTTGTTATGTTCTGAAGCCGGTACGGTAAAACTTTGCGAGAAGTCCGTAAATACTTTAGCTATATCCTGAACATTTTGAACGCTTGAAGTAATTTGTATCTGTTCGTCTTCAAATAGTTCTAACCTTTGACCTTCTATATATACTTGTACCTTTCGCATTATACTACGTTGTTGATTATATCAGTTGCGTATTGGAATTCTAAAGTGTAGTTAATCATCTTAGTGTTTATCTGTTTGAATAACTCAGTAGCTTTCGTGTTTATCTTAACCGGTCTATTATCTAAAAGAATTCTCTCACTCGTCATTAACTCCTGTAAGTTATTAGAAAAGTCTTCGCTTACCCAATCGGTGTTTACAGTAATAACCTCAGTATAGTTCGTGTTAAACGTTTTACGCTGACCTTCTAATACATCGTAATTAACCAAGTTAGACTGAAGCAAATTATACTCCGTGTTCTCTACATTTATATTGCGTTTAGAAGCCTTGAAAAAGTATTCTCTTTGCCAAGCACCATAACGATTAATAAAGTCGCAGCAGATAGGCTCATATTGGCATTCTGTCTTAGGTTTAAATGTAGCTTCCCAAAGAACGTTATTAGATGCATCTGTAATCTGCGTTAAACATCCGTTGTCGTAGTAGTTAGGGTTTACTCTATACGAAGTAACAACACCGCTTGATGGAATGGTAACCGTGTTTGTAGTGCCTGTAACCAACTCCGTGTATTTAACCTTATATCCAGCTGTTGCATTCCAGGTTATACTCCCAGCCCTCTTTAAAGTGTCGGTAGCTAAAACCGCAGCGGAATCATATAGAAAATAATACGTTTTCGCAGCTAATAAAATATCTCCTAAGTCTTCGTTATATCCTTCCGTGTAGAGCGTATACCCATCAAACGCTTTGTAAGTAGTAGTAGATCCTACTTGAACAAACGATGTGCTTATTTTCTTATATCTCTTCACAGACACATTACACCACTCAGTAGTAGTTAACGCTTGGTTGCCTACGTTATAGTTATTCTGAAACTCTACGTGTGATAAATACTCTTTGATATATGGCGATATATTGTAAGTAGTTCGTGTTATGGTAGGTGCTGGAATCAACTTACTCAAAGTATAAGTAGGAGATGCAGGTGCTGATCCCGTACCATTCCAAATAAATAACTCTACCTTAGTTTCTATCTGTCCTGTTTCGTTTATTTCTACTATGAAAGGTGAACGTGCAAATATATTCGCCATTATTTAGGTTGTTTAATTATATCAAAAAATAGTTTACTCGCTTCTAATCCGTATTTATCTATTAACTCGTCAGGAAGGTTTTTGTATGCTGCTTCAAATGGCTTCGTAAAAAACAAACTTGGCTTAATCCCTTTTGAATATATACTTTTTGTCATTAACCAGGCTGTAGATTTATATGACATAAACTTACCCGTATCTCTGTTTTTAAATTGGATTCTCCGTCTTTCTACCCATTTCTGCATTGCTTCAGTAAGTCCACCTTTTCTTCCGGTACCCGAACCAAACTTAAAAGGGGAGTTAGGTGCTTTAGCAGAAGAACGCTTACCTCGTATACCTTGATCTTGGTACGCTCCGTACT
>ENA-UOYL01000465-UOYL01000465.1-marine-metagenome-genome-assembly--contig:-NODE-465-length-14553-cov-3.411440_pt1 | contig 14553 bp, 28 predicted proteins | sample MGYA00238173_ERZ767189 | MGnify/ENA primary metagenome ERZ767189 (study PRJEB28943, sample SAMN06267163) | marine metagenome | isolation source: Columbia River Estuary | place: USA:Columbia River Estuary... | reverse complement strand
GATTGAACTAACTTTTTAAACTTGTCATCCTTTATTAATCTTGGATTGTTAGGATTTGGAATAAGTTTGTTTATGCTTATTTTTTCTGATTTCATTTTTGTTTGATTATGTCTAAGTAAAGGTGAAATAGTTTGTTGTCTGCGGTAAAGTTTGAAGTAAACTGAGGGCGTTTTATAATTACTTTCGCCTCTTGTTGTCTACTCAATAAATCGTGGTCGGTTCTTTGTCTTGGCTTCATGGTTTTTTATTTATGTAAAGCTCCAAAAACTCGTCCAATTTTAAAATGCTAATCCATTCGCACCCTCCTGAATAGAACGATACATATTCGTAACCGTTAACATCGGTGTACTTTGAGAAGTTATCCATTGTAAGAAAGAATCTTGAAACGATGTTACACTCTGCTAAATCATACCAGTCTTGGTCTTCTTGTTCTGCCGTTAGTTCAAATATTTCAATCCACATATTAGTATATTTGTTTAGTAAAGTAGTCTATTCGTTTGTTATGTACTCGGTATTGTCCGCCATCCCTTATCTCTACTCTTGCAAATCCTAAATTATGGCGCATATTGTGAGGATCGTATGAGGGTGCTAAAGTACAAAGGCAACCCGTTGAGTAAGTTGTTATCAATGTGCCGTCTAATAAGCTTTCAGAGTGTTCACTTGTTTGGTGGCAATGTCCTATTAACATAGAGCCTTTTAACTTGTTAAAGATTCCCTTTGATGGGTTCACTGGACTAAATGCACCCCTTACTAATAAGTGACCATGTGTTATTGGGAGTTTACCTGCCATAAATATTACATCTTGGTCGTGGAACTTAATTCCTTTCTCTCTTAGCTTAAGTCTTGATGACATAGTATAGTAGGCATCATTGAATAAGATAGGGGCTTTTTTCATTAGCCATCTCTTATACCAATTATCGTGATTGCCTTCCGTCCAATGGATAGGTACGTTGAACTCTTTAATCAACATATCTAAGAAGTCTTCTGCCATTTGAAACCAATCAGCAACTGCGGTCAACTTTTGGGGTGGGGCATCGTGGTTTGTGAATGGTTCGTTGTCTAAGATATCTCCATTAAGAATTATGCAATCAATGTTGTTTTCCTTTCCGTATATTAAAGCATTCCTTAAAGCTTCGGCATCATGATTAGGAAAGTGTATGTCTGAAAGGATTAAAGCGTTTTTAATTGACTTGTCTAAATGGTAGAACTCTCTTGACTTGCCCTCTGACTTTGGTAAGTTAAATTGGGTTTCTATTGCAGGGGTGTGGTCTAACTGTTTGTATTTTCTCCTTCCATCCCCTTGCGCACCTGTTAACTTCCTAATCATTGACCTGGCATTCTCAATGTTATTAAAGTGTGTTGGGTAGGTAGCGTGTAAGTATCTCGCTATTGCCGACTTGCTCATCTCAGGAAACTTGTTTATTGCATCCTCAGTCAATTTGTTCGTTTGCGTTTTAGGTACTCCCATTATTTATAATATATTGTTTTTTGTTTATAATTTCTGAATGATTGCCTCAATCTGATATTCACCGTTGCCGTGTTCTTCGGGTTTGTCCTTGTTATTTGAGGTGTCATTCGTTTCAATGCTGATTATTTTGTACTTAAAATTCCTACAACCAACTTCAATAAGATGTTTAAGGCTTCGGGTGTCGGGCAAGGTTTCTTCGTCAGGCATTATAAAGAATTTGTGGTCTTTATTCCATTTGCTCGGCATCTTTGTTTTACGCTCATACAAATCTCGGTGTGGAACTGCCATGATAAGGAATCCGTTAGGCTTAGTTATGCGCATCCAATTCATTATCGCTAACTCGGGGCGGTCAAGGTGTTCAAGTAAGTGAGAATTGTAAACTAAGTCATAGGTATTGTCCTCGACTGACTCCATTAACTCAGCGTTGCCGTTATCTTTATCCCAAGTGTCGCACCAATCAGTTAAAGGGTCTGAGCCATCGTGAGTGTCTATTCTACCTACTCCGATGTCAATGACCTTACCTTGAACATATTTGTCAAAGAATCCTGAAGCTTCTCTGCGTGGTCTTGATTTGCTTGTTTCTGCCATGATTATAATTTTTTAGCCGTTATTTGTTCGTGTCCGACTTTGTGCCTATCGACTTTCAAGACTTCAAAGCCATGTCCGTTAAGTAATTGTTTTAAATCCTCAATGCCATAAATCCAAATGTGTTCTAACCCGTTGAACATCTTGTCATCCATTTGACAATCCTCTAAGATAATTGGACTTTGAATAATTAAGTGTCCACCCATTATCATAAGTCGATTGCACTCTTCTAAGAATCCTTTTGAATCTTCAATGTGTTCAAAGACATCTAAAGCAATTATGTTGCTGAATTGATACCTTTCCCATTCTTTTGATATCTCAGGGAAAAACCCAAAGTGTAACTCAGCATCTTTAGAATACTTTTGTATTTCGGGTTTGTATTTCTCGTCAACTTCAATCCCTAAACACTCAAAACCAAGATTTGACATTTCTCCAAGCAAGATGCCAGGACTACAAGCAATCTCTAAATTCATCTTTGGTTCAATGTGGCTTAAGTTTTCAATGACAAGTCTATTCTTGTCTACTACATTAGATACTTGTTCGTCTATGGATGACCTTATCGGAGTTGACCAGTAGTTATCCGTATAAATGTCTTTAGGGTTACCAAACACTTTGCTCTTGTAACTGTTGCCTATTTTTTCGTATTCGCTTATCATATTAATATATCTTTTAATTCGCCCGTTAAATAAACCTCGTTAACCATTTCACGAACATAAACAAGTAAAGACATTTTAGGTAAATTCTCTAATTCAATTATATCACATTGTCTTTTGTATCCTAAAAGGATATCCCTTTTGTAAAATTCTAACCATATTCTATAACCTGGTCTTGCGTGTGGTTTATTTTTTCCTAAATAAAACCCCCTAAATGTAATTGTATCTTTTGCCTTGTCTTTTATAGTCATAATACTTTGTCTAATATGTTTTTAAATTGTTCGTTGGTGTGAAAGGTAAACCACTCACCACCTTGAGGGATTACGTTAGGAGCATAAAGATACTGTTCTAATATACGTTTGACTTTTAATTGTTCTGCTATGCTAAAGGCTAAACTCTGACCTCCAATAAATAACTTGCAACCATTAATCGCTATTGCCATCTCTAAGGCGTTTGAAACTTTTAAATGAGTTATCTTATCGTTGTGAATTGCAAACCTCTTAAACTCCTTCTCAGTACCTACAAAGTAAACATTATCGTATTGCTCTAATTGTGTGTAATCAATAAAGAAGTTATTATAACGGGTAGTTCGGTTTACTATGATGTAATTGTTGCCGATGTTCTCAGGCAGGAATACACATTGCTTTGATAGGTTCGGTCTAAATTCGTGATAGGCGTTTGCTATCCAGTTTTGAATATTACCTGCTGACAAGTTCTTATATTCTTTTCTGAATAGGTCTAAGTCATAATCTACTAAAACATTTTCATCTTTGCCGACTTTGATAACCTCATGGATATAAGGTTGAGCCTTTAATAAAGGTTCTAAAAAATCATACATGAAGTCATTCATCATTACCGCTCCCGTTGGATGCGTTTCATCGGTAAATCCACTTGGCACTCCTATTTTAATGTAGTAGACTATCTTACACTTATTGTCTTCGCAGTATTGGTGCATACTACTCAATGAGTAAATAATATCTCCTGCATTGCCAGAGTGCTTAACTTTTATATAATTTTTCATATTCTATTACTAATTTATTTAAATCGCCAAATAAAGCCTCTGAGTATGCCAACCCGTCACATGAACTACACTTAGGGAGTGGCTCAGTTATACCTAAGTCCTTTCTTAATACGTTTGCTATGTGTATGTCATTATCGTTGTAAACCATAAATCTATGCTCCATTGTCAAACGGTAGCGACCTATTGAGTCAATAAGTAATTCGTATTGCGTTTGCGTTAGCTCCATAAATACCTATTAATTACTTTTGTAAAAACAAACGGTAAGAAAATTAACAAGGGATCGAAAAGAATAACCGAACCAAATAAACCCAACCAAAAGGATAAACAAGTCGGACAACTAAAAGGCTTTTTAAGTTTTCTATTAGGAAACTTGCTGATTAAAAATTGGAAAAATTCATGCAATCCAAGAGAGCATCCGCTAATCCATAAGGCTGATAATACTGTCATATCTTAATTTATTAATTGTTTTAATGTTATATTTTTCTTTAACGTATTTGTGAAGCTTTGCCCCAAGTTCAATTCCTTTCTTTGGGTTGCTGATTAAACCTTTCATTACGCCATCCCAATCGCCTTTCGGGGTTAGCACTAAGCCTTGTTCAATAAATTCTTTGTAAGGCTCTACATTACTGCAAATAATCGGTAATGAGAACGCTCCTGCTTCCAAGACTTTAAGATTTGACTTGCACTGGCTAAACTTGTCAGAACCCAAAGGAGCTAAAGCGCAGTCCATTAAATTATACATTAGTGCATAATTCATTACATCCATCCACTCAACTCTTGTGTATTGGTTAGGCGGTCGCTGAAAATTAGATGTAAAGTAACTTTCGATTAATTGATAGTATTCGCTTGAACTGTCATTGTAACCGCCTAACAAAAGGCAATGATTCTTATTCTTAAGTAACTTGGTAAACGGTTCTGCCAACTTCTTTAAATCTAAATGGTGGTTGTTTGCTCCTATCCATCCTATAGTATATTTGTCTTGAGGTTTTTTATTCGGTATAAACTGCGGTTGTGTGAAGTCTATGCCGTTAGGAATATAAACAATATTGGAATGGTAGTCTTTTAAACACTCCTTAAGGTATTCAGAGGCAGTCCAAATGACATCTGCGTATCCAATGGCATCTAATATTCTTTGCTCTAATATTGAATCTTTAACTCCGTCTTTATGATGGTAGTCAGGTAGCTTAATCCAATCGTCTATATCCAGGATAATCTTGCAACCGCTATTCTTAGCCTTGAGTAAATAGTCCTCATCATGTTTATACATTCGGTTCAAAACCACTATATCAAATTGGCGTGGATGAAAGTCTAAAGTAAAGCCATTAGTTCCCTTAATGTCCAAGTCCTTATAGTCCTGGTCTAAGTTTGCAAAAGGTATTTGCAATCTATGATAGCCGACTCCTGAGTCTTTTTCGTTAATGTATATTATTTTAACCATTCTCTTAAGTGTTGTCTATATTCTTTTATAGCGTGTCTTACTGATGTGTAAGGAATACCAATATCTCTGCTTAATTGCTTTGTGTTAACTCCAGTTATGATAAGCTCGTTAAGTAACCTTGAGTGATAAAAGTATTTATTGTTTTGGTCTAACATATCCGATTCAATTTTCTTAACCACCTTTTCCGTGTCTATAAACTCTTCGTCTATATCGTGGGCATCGTAATCCTTAACATCAAATATCGGTAGTGATTGTTTATTTTGATAGTGGTTCTCTATGTAGATTTTACCTTTGTCATCGTCAAAATTCTCTACTAAAACTAAATTCTCTCTATTGCCAAACTTCTTACGGAACGCAGTCCAGTTGCAATGGCTAACTTGAAATTTAAGAATCTGCAAAGCGTAAGGGGTTAGATAATTATTTTCTGCAATGGTCTCCTTTTTATGGTCGGGCAGTTCTAAAAGGATAGATAAGACTTCGCTCTTTAATTCTTGGTGGTTATTATGTCCGTACTTACGACAGTAGTCATTAAATATCTTTGAGTCATTAAACTCGCAAAGCAGTATGTTAAACTTTTCACTCAATATATTTTCTTAAGTGTTCAGGGTAGGTCGCTAACATCATACACCGTTCTAACTCTACATAAGTCACAGTCACTACCGTTGTGTAATTAGGTCGATGTATCCAAAACTCTACTTTTTCAGGTTTACGATTGCGAGAACATCCGCCCTCTTTTTTGGCGATTTTCTCAACTAAGTTGTCGATATAATTGTTGATTAACTCTGACATTTATTTTACAATATTAAATTTTAAATTTGAATAAACCTAATTATTTTTAAATGAGGTCTTTTATCTTTTGTTTATAAAGTGTTTTAAGTTCCTCAATTTCAGGTATTGAGTATTGTTTTTTTATGCCCCTCGATTCTATTAACTCATTATAGTTATCAATACCAATTCTCCATGGTAATCTTATTGAATATTCAATTAGGTTTCCATGTAAGAAAACATTGCATTGTTCACAACTACCATGTACATTAAATTCATTAAACCTTAATGCAGGATGTGAACCAACCGAGAAATAGTGAGAAGCTTGTGGTGAATCCCTGAAGTCACAACCACAAGAAACACATGGTTTACCCTTATCTCTAAGCCGAATATACTTGTTAAAAATAGTTTGCAATTCCTTAAGGTGTTCACTTTTGGTCTTCATTCTTTCCTTTTTAACTTTGTTCTCTGCCTTAACCACCTTTGCAATCTTGCCCCTACTATAAGCCAAAGCGCAGGAATAAGAGCAGGTAACCATTAAAGCTCTAACAGGTTCAAATTGATTCATACATATTTTGCAGGTCTTCATTTTAAAATAGTTTAGTTTGTTTTATAAATGGCTCAAGTCTTTTATTTGCTATCTCTACATATTTTGGATTCATTTCACTCCCAATATATTTTCTATTAGACCTTAGACATGATTCAGCGGTGCTTCCTGTACCCATGAACGGGTCGTAAATAACTCCACCCTCAGGGCATCCTGCAAGAATTGGCTTCCTTATAAGTTCTTCGTTATAAGAAGCATAATGTTCGTTTGTTGATGGCTTTGTAGTTATCGCCCAAAAGTCTGAAACATCGCCTGGATTTTTGCCTTTTTGATTATTTTTATTTATGTCATCGGTTTCAAATATTACATCGGTCATTTTATAATCCATTAATTCAAATTCACTGTCCCAATTATCTAATAAATCTTTTATCATATTCCAATGTTCTATTGATGGAAATGCAAAACCTTTAACATCATTTCTATACCAATGCTCAATAGTCGTTTTTGGAATATCAACGCTATCAATTAAAACATTCATCTTTATTCTTTCTCTTAAAAAATTTACAAACTCTTTTTGCTCTGGTAAGTTTGGTCTTTTTTCAATTACATTTTCGCCCCTATTTTGGTGCATCCCTTGTCTATGTTCTTTTTCTATATCAATAGTTTGATATTTGCTTTGCGGTATTAAATGTGATTTATTGCCTTTAAAATTACTTGAGTTACCACCCTCTTGACCTGTAAAGGAATATTTGTATCTCTCTAAAGAAATTTCTTTTATAGGGTCTCTAATAGAATCTAAATCAAAATAATATGATTCTGACTTAACCATAAAGAAAAAATACTCATGTTTTTTAGTAAACCTATCTTTGCAGCTTTCAGGCATTCCATTAGGCTTTGCCCAAACTATATCATTTCTCATAGTCCAACCCCTATCAATACAACCAATAGCAAATCTATGAGGTATTAATAAAAGACACTTGCTTGACCTTTCATAAGTATCGCCCAAATTTATCCAAACTGTTCCTGATGGTTTTAAAACTCTATAAATTTCATCCATCATACTCCATAAATTTTCAAGATATTCGTTAAATGTAGGTTCTAAACCCCATTGACCATCATACCCGTAATCTCTTAACTGCCAGTATGGAGGGGAAGTTATAACGCAATCAATACTATTATCTTGCATTTTAGCCATTGTCTCTAAATTACTCTCGCAATATATTTTATTGGTTTCCATTAGTTTCAGTTTGAGTGTTTAAATCTGCAATCTTAGTTAAAATAATTTCATACTTTGCTCGATAAACTTTATCATACTGCATATTATCTTCGTGCATACTTATGCTATGAATCAGCGTACTATGGTCATGGTTTGTTTCTAAAGTCCCTGCAATCTTTTTTAAACTCATCAAAGTGTTATGTCTTACCCAATAGTAATACATTGACCTTGAATCTACAACATCCCTTTGTCTTATGTTTACATCAATATCGACTCCTAACTCATTATTGATAATGTCCTTTACTCTTTGCAAGTTCGTTGGTAATTCTATTCTTTTAGGGCGTTCTATTTTAGCGGTTAAAAGCTTGTTTTCGTTTAGTTGTTTAGTGTACCTAATCTTTAAATTTTCGTGGTCATTTAAAAGTCGATTGTATAATCGTTTATACTGGCTTTCGGTGTACTGTTTGGAATCCGTTGCGGTTGTCATTGTTGTATGTTGTTTTTTTATAATGTATCTTTAAATAATTGTTTGCCCTTTTCAAATTGAAGTCTTATGAATCCGACCTCTCCGTTTCGATGCTTCAAATATAGTACTTTAATTAATGGATTATCACTTTCAGGTTCTTCATTGTGTAATGCAATAACAATATCAGCATCTTGCTCAATAGCTCCCGACTCTCGTAAATCACTTAATCTTGGTTCTCCGTTTCTCTTTTCAACATCTCTGCTTAACTGAGCCAGTGCAATGATTGGAATGTCTAACTCTTTAGCCATTGCCTTTAAAGTTCTTGAGATAGTACTTATTTCTTGCTCTCGGTTGCCCTTTCCGTAAACAGTCATTAACTGAAGATAGTCCACAAACACCGCTTTAATTCCCCATTTCTTTTTTGCCTTGCGTACTTTTTCTTTAAAGTCTAATAAGTTTAAAGATGCAGTATCGTCAACATACAAAGGTAAATTAAAATCCGTACTTAATAAAGTCTTCCAATTACCCTCATGAATTTCTGCCTTAGTTAAGTAGTTTGAATAGATGCCCGTCATTGAGCTTATTACCCTCATGGCTAATTGTTCGGTCGACATCTCTAAACTAAAGAACGCTACGGGTATATTTTGTTTTGCTAAGTTAACGGCTAAGTTCAAAGCAAATGCAGTCTTGCCCGTCGCTGGTCTTGCTGAGATAATTACCAAGTCAGGACTATGCCAACCGTTTGAAATAGCATTTAACCTGGAAAACCCCGTGTCTAATCCTACTATCTTATTGCCACTTAGTTGCATAGTTTCAATTTTTTTAATCATTTCGTGAGCTACTGTTTTAAACTCTTTAAAATCCTTTGCGTTTTTAATGCTAAAAGTTTCAATCTCTAAATTTATTTTTTGTATCGTTTGAAAAACATCGTTGTCGGTATTGTTTATCTCGCTTATACTTCTTTGGCATAGCATCATTAATTCTCTGCTTATGTACTTCTGAATTAAGATTGAGCAATGATATTCTAAGTTCGCTTTTGAGGCTACCTTAGAAGTAATTTCAACTAACTCATTCAGTAACTTACCTCCAGTCTTTTCGTTTACCGATAATAAGTCAGTAGGTTTGTTTTGACCTGCAAGTTCTAATATTGCTTTTAAAATAACTTTATTAGCCTGGTCAAACATCATCTCAGGTGTAACGGTGCATCTACTTAAAGAAGTAGTATCTATCATTAGCACTCCGATAACTGCGTGTTCTATGTCAATTGCGTTGTTCATCTTGGTTTATATTCTTTAAGGTTGTTTGTTTTAGGTTCTAATATTTGTTCTTGTTTTAATTGGAATACACCTGCCCAATTATTCTTAATTGATTGCTCTAAGATTAAAATTTGTTTATGCTCATCTCCAGGTGCAAAGTTATTCAAATCTTTTTTAATTAATTCCATTGCTAAATCGGTTGCAGGTTTTTTAATTTTTACCCTCATGTCTAAATAACTTTCAAAGGTTAAATCAAACAAAGTTTTTGGCTCTTTTTCTTTGTCCTTATCCTTGTCTTTATCTTTATCTTTATCCATAGCACCTTTTAAGGGGCTTCTAAGGGGCTTAATTTTATATTTATTTAATATGTCTAAAACTGATTTATGAACTCTATTATCAGGATTTAATTGACCATATTGAAACTCTACAAAATCAAAAATAAACCACTTATTGCCGTTGTCAATTACTTGGATTTGTTCTTTAAAAAGTTCTTTAGCAATTTCAAAATCTAAACTTTTATCTACTCTAATTTTAGCAACATCTTCGTCAACTTGCCATACTCCAGCATGGTCGCAGTCATCTAAAATATAAAACCAAAGGAGCTTATAAGGTGCATCTAAACCCCTTACAAAGGGTTTCTTCCATTTCTCGGTATCAGTTAATCGTTTTGCCATGTTTTTGTTTAATAAAAAAAGCCACAACCCGTAGAGTTGGTGAAGCAATCTCTACTGGTGTGACTAATATCTTTGTTATTTAATTGATGGTCTTCACCCCATCATAACGGTGCGAATATACTATTTATATTTAACTTTGCAAATTTAATTTATAAGTAAATTCTTTTTTATCCAAATTGCCAATTCTTGCGCCTACTCTTTCAATCTTACCTTGCTCGTGTAGAGTATTAAAACTTCTCCGATAAGAGGTTATAGGCGTTCCGTGTGGCAATACATTGGCGTTATACATTAGCCAAGCACTGTTCATACCGTTAGGCTTAAAAGCGTTTAAAATGATTTGGTCTTGCTTTAATGTTTTTTCTTTTGAAGAAGCAAGGTCTTGTCCTTTTTCTTTAATGGTGTTGAAGAACATACCGATTTTTTTAACTGTTATGTGCATTTTGAATTTTATTAAGTTCTTTTTTGATTGATTTTCTCCACTTAGCAAAGTTCTTAGAAGTAAGAATCTCAGCTCTGATATTGTTAAGATGTTGCAGACAAACACCCTCAAGCATTACGCCTGAGGTTTGTTTGTTTGGGTTAGATAGTAGTTGTAAGTTCATAAGATTAGATTAAAATGGTAAATCTGAAATATCCTCGTCTTTAATTGTCACTTCCAATGCAGGAGGCGTGTCGCTCCAAACTCGTTTAAGGTTACCTAAGTAAACTTTTTTAGTCTTGGCTTGTCTTTCTTCTTGAGTCTGCGAGATGGTAAGTCCTGCGACATTGCCGTACTGGTCAACTTCATTATTGATTGCGATGTTGATGTTTAAAAACTTAGCCGTTGAGCCGTCTTTCAAAGTAACTTCTTTGATGTTTTCTTTTTTGATTAGGTTCAAGTTGATTGAACCGCTTAGGATTTCTGCCATGATTATAATTTAATTTGTTTAATTGTTTCGGTTAAAAGTTCTTTGTCTTCTTGAGGTACTTCAAATTTAAAGATATTTAAGTCTATAAACTCTTCGCCTGGTATTATGTAGGGTATCTCTTCGTTTGTTGCTGAGCCTAACCAATAGTATTTGTAAAGGTCTTGAGCATCTACGTTCTGAGCGTGGTGTTTGATTATTCCCAAGTCATCTTCATAAGGACAGTACACAATAAGCTCAGCAAATTGTTTCTCTAAAAGGATACTATTGCTTACTAATTGCCAGTAATACTCAGGTCGCTCATATTTTAAAGTTTCTATATCTTTAATATCGACAAGTTCTACAAACGATTTAAGAGTAAACGGACACTTTATGTCAATAACTGAATCAATCGTATAACCGTCAGGACTTCCGCACCAATGAGAATACTCAGGATGTTTAATAGTTTCGTCTGAGACTAAAGAATATTCAAACCCTAATTGATTAAATACAATTCCCTCCAGAAGATGCCCCCAAGATGTCGGCTTGGATGTTGTTTCGTTGCTCAAGCTTCTACCAAGTCTACGCTCATAAGATAACTCCGTTAAGTAGGTTTCTCTTGGCTTCTTAGCACCCATTAATTTATGGATGTTGCTTGAACTGATATTGCCGATTCGGTTTTTGTTTAGTTGTATGCTCATAATTTAGATAAATAGTCGATTGATTTTTGATAAGACTTTTTTTCACTTCCTTTAACGATGCGATCAAAATGGTCTTGCTCATTCAAAGATAAACTTTCTTTTTTAATTTCAAACAATTCTATTAATTGTTCTTTAAGGTCTTCAGGTGTAACATCGATTTTAAACGCCATTGTATCTTTGCGGTTAAGGTCACACCCAAATAACTTACCGAAGTGGTCACACGCATCCTTAATAGCCAAAGTCTTTGCAATAGGATAAGCCATACTCAAAGCTCCGTTGTTGATATTTGCTAAGTCAGCAGGAGAAGTCCCTTTTGCAGTTTGTAATTGCACCGCCCCAATGCCATCGTGATACATCATTGTAGCTTCCGTTGGATGAAAGTAATGCACTCGAACTGTTACCCAAACTCCGTTGAAAGAAGTCCCCTGGTTAGTAATCTCAATTGAATACTTTTTGAATATCTTGCGGAGCATAAACTCCACCTTATCGATTGGGATGTACTTATGACCTTTAACAAATGGATGCTCCTTAACCCACTCCTTTTTAGGTTCTTGATTAAGGAGTAGGTTAAGTTGGTCATTTTTGTAGCTAACAAGTGCATTCTCTTCGTGCAGTTCTTGTATAGTTGGTAGGTTGCTCATTAGCTTAAAGGTTTAAAATTAATTTGATTTCGTTAAGTTTTAAGTTAAAAGTTTCTTTACTGATTTCAGTCACTCCGCATACGGTAGCAGTTGAAATGTAAACCCTTTTAATACTTGGATTGTCAATGTTTATTTCTAAAGCATACTCATCATACAATAAAGCATGATAACAAGAACCTGACTGCCAGTAGTTAGGCAATTCGATTTCTTCTTTGATTGTTTTTATTACTGTAAATTTCATATTATTTGTATTGTTCGTGGTTAACATATAGTTCGTTCATTAAATCGCAGGAAAGTAACTCAAGGCACATTTGGAACTCAATGTATTCTCTTGATTCATCTGACCAAACCGCTTGGTCTTCTTGGTGTAACTTTCTAACGCCTGAGAATTTAACTCCTTTAAATTCAAAGTCATAGTTAAAGTGTCCGAATGCGTTACAGTATAGATAATTGATAAAGATATTTTCGCCTGAGAAGTCATATTCTTCCTCAAGTTCTTTGAACTGCTCTTCAGTAAAACAAGTATTAACTACATTGTTAAAATGCCAGTTGTTTTTAGGTGTGTATGTCATACTATTCTGATTAAAAGGTTGAAAACATAAATGAATAGTAAGGCAAGGGTGAAGATGCCTAAGGCGATTGTTTGTAGTTTGTCTTTCATGATGTTATTTTTAAAACCTACTGATAAATTCAAATTGTCCGTCGTATAAAATTGATTTAATTTCAGCAATTTTACACTCAAGTAAAACATAATCAACTTTGTTTGATTGTTTAAATTCAGTTGCTTTACTTATAATTTTTTCTTGTAATTGTAATTCTAATCTTGCTATTTCTAAATAGCTAATAAGAATTTCTCTTGTTTCTTTGGTTAATTTTTCCATAATATTTTTACTAATTGTATGGGGCAAAGATATACCGATATTTGACAATTTAAAACTATAAAGTAATTATTTTTAGTAATTAAGTCTAACTATGTGTAAATCAAACAATTATTTTTTATATTGAATCATCTTGAGCGATGAAACCCACACAAAGAACTGCGCCAAGTAGGTATAAAGATAAATAAATCATAGGTATGAGGGGTTGCGTTCGCACTTATCCTGGCATCTGCATTCAAAATGTGAAGCTTCGAAGCAAGTGTGTTTATCTATTTGCTTATAAGTCCCCTCATTTACTATCATGTGAAGTAAGATTGAATAGTTCGCAAGATCCAAAATGCTATCCGATATACTTTCGTTGTTTACTTTCTCTGAATGGAATAAGTTTCCTAATCTGGAAACCTTAACTGCAATTAAGTCTAAGGCAATTTGTCGGGCGTTAGTCCCTGAGATAGCTCCGCTTAGTTTAAAGTTGCTTAACCGGTCAGCATTTGCGTAGTCATCGCCTTTACTAAATAAGGTATGCTCCATTAGTTTGGTCAACTCCTTAAAATGTTGTTGTTGTTCTTTAAGTGTCATACTTTGTTGAATTTATAGGCACAATAAAACATCGCAATTGTCAAAAGGATTCCAAAGATTAAACCGACTTTAAATCGATTCCACCACTTAACAGGTTGCTTTAAAACTTTGGTTGTAAACTTATGTTCAAAGATAGTATCCTTTTGACTTACTATTTGTCTTACCTGGCGTTCTCGCCATTTAATTATAGTACTTACTTTAATTCCATTCTCTATGGTTATTAAAGTATCAATCAATGATAGAGTATCAAACTGAATTATCGTGTCCCTTGACCAACCTCTAATCGTGTCATAACGAGTTATTGTACTGTCGGATAGGTAACCCCAAGACTTGAGCTTGTTTATTTTTCTTTCTGCCCGGTAACTTTGGCACGATGCCAGTAAGCAAATTAACCCGGTAATCCATAGATTTTTTTTTGATGTCATATTAATTTATATTTGTTATTTGTGTCTTTATTTAATTTATACCCTAATTCTTGAAACAATTTTAAGTATCGGTAGACACTTCGTTCACTTATTTCTAAATATCTTGCCATTGAATTAACTGGTCTTGCTTTTACCTTTAAAAAATCAATTAATTTAATTACTCGAAATATTCTTTTTTGATTCATCTGTTTATTTATTTGACTGTATTTATACTCACAGTATAAATTTCGTTGTAATATTGTTCGGCTTGGTCAGTTGTCCATTGAGTGTGTTGATAATTGTCAAACACTCTTTGACCTTCTATATGCGCATCGATTATCTGCTCTTTCTCCATTTCTTTGGCTTGTTCATATTCT
>ENA-UOYL01000462-UOYL01000462.1-marine-metagenome-genome-assembly--contig:-NODE-462-length-14580-cov-2.929946_pt1 | contig 14580 bp, 30 predicted proteins | sample MGYA00238173_ERZ767189 | MGnify/ENA primary metagenome ERZ767189 (study PRJEB28943, sample SAMN06267163) | marine metagenome | isolation source: Columbia River Estuary | place: USA:Columbia River Estuary... | reverse complement strand
CGCCTTCTCTTTCATTAATGCCCATGTTGCCCATCCTTTAACTGCAACAAGAAACGTTCGTCGTCCCTTGATTCTGTTTAGTTCTTTTTGATACTTAGCTTCAGTTGCAAGTATCACCTTATACATACCTCTCTTCTGCTTGGTGGACTTAATGCATTCGTTGATGAAAGTAATATCCTGGTCAATTTCTCGGCAAAGACTAACAAGAGTTGAATGGTTATATCCGCTGAAGTCATCAGCAACTAGGAAGCTTCTGTTGACAACTTTACTGGCCCAGCCTTTCACAATAGGCTTGTGAGAGTTTTCGCAAAGTGTTTGCACTGTTGCTAGTGTTTCCATTAGATTTTAGAGATGAAAATAACAGGAGTAGTTGGCAGGAATAGTTGGGGACTTACAAGAAAAATGTGCTTACTACGGGCCTATCACGCTGTGTCCCACGCTGTAACCACCCGTAGTCTTCGATGAGACCCTGTACAAAATAGAGGCTAGGATAAACAACTGCACCAACAATTGTTTTAGTCCACCACTTGGCACGAGTAGTGGTAAGCATATTAAGGGAGCACATAGTTAGGGGATGACTAATCCCCCTCTCTGCCCCATTGATTAACAGTAAAGGGCGATGCCGTTTGCTTTGATGCTTACCACGCGCTCACAGTCAAAGGAACGCCAAGCACCTTGGCCTTCTTTGCGAGCAATGGAGAAGTCACGGCAGCGAACGATGCTGGGCGCCTTGAGAGCGTAGCCAGTACCTTTGATCTCCTGGGTGTCACGAGGGTTGAACTGCAGCTTGCGAAGGCTGCCATCAGCCTTGCGGAACTCTACGGAAACAATGGAAGAACCAGCATCAAAGATAAAGCTTTTGACGAGGTCGGTCTTGGACTGAGGCTTAAGAACGCGAGACATGGTTGGAAGGAAAGGAGAGGCTTGCGCCTCGTGAAGGAACAATACCCTGGATTCAGCCCTCGTCGGTGGCTGCTTCATACTCTGTAACAATGTCCTGGAGGGTTTCGGCCAGCCCTTCCAAGCCACGAGCGCCGTCATCAATGGACTGCAACACGCCTTCCAGCGCCCATTTAGCATCTTCAACGGTTTCAATGTCCAGCTCTTGGTCGCCGTGAACAACAGTGATCATGGTGGTTTCGTGGGGATGTGCCATTATTGCCTGTGCCATTGCCCTCTGTCAACCCTGGAGCCCCTTTACGAAGAATTGTGACAAACGGCTTAGGCGGAGCTTGTCGGGAGCTACAAATTGTGCGGATTTTGTTCCAAGGTTTTGAATCTTAATCAGTTCAAAGTTACTTTTCTGCGTGACCACTTTGTATTGTCCCCGCCAACCAAATAGGTCGTCATTGAAGTCAACAATGGTGCCAACGGGAAAAGTCAATTAGCTCCTAAATAAGTGATGGCGCAGTACCTTTGCGGGTGTAGCTGAATGCACTTGTCATAGGCCAATGTGTCTTTTGCGGGAGCTGGAATGCTGATAATACTGGCGCCAATGATTAGAGAAACGCCTGCTGCAATTGAGAAAAACGCAGTAGCTGAAGGAATGTCGCGCATGGTGGAAAGGAAGACAAGAGCACATTACAACACGAGCCGGACCCTGCAAGGGGAAAGAAATTCCCCTTTACAAGGCTGGCTGGATCTAAAAAAGCCGTTGCAAGAGCATTGTCTTACACTTCGGCAGGCGTTTCGATTTGAATCATAGGGGGAATTTTAGGAGGCTGAAATTTGCGCATTGAGGCACCAGTTACGTGCAAATTAAAACAGCGAATAAGCGACGCTAATGTAGCAAGCCTTTGCTGGTTCATATTGCATTTAAGGAAATTATTGTTGACATATTGTCTATAAGCGAGAATAGGTGAATTGTTTTCTAAGTCAGCACCGCTAGCAAACATATCAGAAAAATCAGCAAGCTGGTAGTGCTCCCACCCCTTATTGGCTGCAAGATAAAGGAAGGTAAAATAAATAGACTTAGAAAACGTTTTGAATTGACTGTGTACAGACGATGCAGTGTTGGCACACCATTCACATTGCTCTTTACTTTGTTCCCACAAATCAAGGATTTCTTCGTTGGTAATTCCTTGAGAAATTGCAAAATAAGCCTCTGGGTTTTCAATAAGAGGAATAGCCAGTCGAAGCCCTGCTGAAACAATGTTTTGATGTTGCTCACAGCCAGCAATCTTCAATACATCAGTAGCACTTCTTGCACGTCCGGTGTCAAACACGGAAAAAGAGTCTTCATCGCAATTCCATGCCACCACCATGGCTGTTGAAATGCCACTTTGAACAACAGCACTTAAGCGAGTTTGACCGTCGAGCAATCGACCGTTTGCAGCCACGGAAATACCTTGTCCAGTTTTGCGCCACTTGCCCTTTTCAATTTGCTTGGCAAACGACTTAGCGCGAGTTTTGGAAAGGCCACGGTTGCTGGTGTTGGAGCGAAGAAGATCTGTTGCCCATTCGGGCGTCATCTGCACAAGTTCAACTGAAAAATCGTTAGACATGGAAGTAAGGAATGTCTTGGTGACCATCTAAGAGTACATGGCGACCCAAACGTGGTCAAGGTATTTGATGATAAGAATTTTTTATCAAAAAAAAGGCGCCCCCTCCAGCCGAAAGGGACGCCTCAGATATTTCCTCAAGGATCATACCCTGGCAAAGCACACCCTGGCAACTCCTTGGCCAGGACTAGCGATGCGAGAAAATGCGCCATAGCTCAGGTCCAATGACCTGCCTGCAATGAACGGCCCACGATCAGTAACAGTGACGGTCACGCTCCTGTTGTTGGCGGGATTCGTCACTCGCAGGCGTGTGCCGAAAGGGAGCGTCTTATGGGCGGTTGTAAGGCCATGAGCATCAAAGCGACTGCCGTCTGCAGCGCGTAAGCCGTGGAAGCCATCTCCAAGCCCATAAAAGCTTGCATGAGCGCATGAAGAAGCAGCCTCCACTGCAACAGGCGCAAAAGCACCAAGAGCAAGGGAAGCGGAGAGAAGAATAGTTTTAAGCACTTGTTTGGAGAAATAGTGAGCAAGGGCTACCAGTCTCCCAGCAGCAAATCCAACGTTACCACAATTCCTCTTGCCATTGCTCCCCCTATCCATGTTATGCTTTCCAAGCAAGTCGGTCCTGGAACTTCGGTTCCGCTCTCGTAAGGGAGCCCGTGAGGGTGGACGGTGCTGAATGGATGGACTCTTCCGCAAGGATTAGTCGGGCGCTCATGGTTTGCCTGTAAGGCATCCATTCCCTTTGAGCGAAGCTCAGGAGCCGCATTATCGGAGATTTGCAAGGAGAAGGGCCGTAAGGCCCTTTTCTTTTGACTTGTCACAAAATGCAGGACGGAGACTTGACAACAGCAGTCGAAACTTATTGCGGTTGCTGTAAATCTCTCCACCAATCATGACTAACTCCTCTTCCTTTTTGGCAGTCAAGTTGCCCTGGCCACCAAGTATTAGATTTCCTTGCATTGTCAGACGCAGAAAGCACTACGAGATTCGATGGCACGTGAAGTCCGCACATAAAATCACTAGTTAACGGGTAAATATGATCTACATGAAAATTTTCGCCAGCAGCGCTTGTCATCCACTGAGATAAAGCGTAAATTTTTTCAATTTCGCGACGATCTTCTTCTGTTAACCATGGAGGAACAGCCTGCCTTTCGGTAGCTCGTCGAAGGGAGCTGATAGCCAAACGTTTATGAGGATTAAGATTTGTCCATCTCTTTGAATTTTCTTTTCTTTTATCAGCGTTGAGACGAGCATACTCCCTGTCTTGCTTTCTCAGTCGTTCAATATTTTCACTTCTATATTTATTTTTGCTAATTCTTTTGCATTCGGAACACGCCCAATTTAGTGTATAACGTGGGGCAATGTGCCCGCTAGAACAAGGTTCTCCAGTGAAAAATCTTTTTGCTCCGACCCGTTCGGCTTCCTTTCTGCTAGACGGCAAGTCCACGGCAAGTTAATCTTTTATCTAGAATAGCTCATTTATTTCCGCATCGGAAGACAGTAAGCTCCTCTTTTCTTTTGTCATGATATAGTGACAATGGTATGGAAGGCAAGCATTCTTCAAGCTTGTGAAGCAATCAGCTTCTCGGAGCCCCAGGAATCTCGTCGCCATTAAAAAAGGGCTGCAAGGCCCTTTTTCTTTAGAAATCAACTGCTTGCCGATAAAGAATGTAAATGCGCCATTCATAGAGTTCTTTCCATTCCTCCATCGTCAGGGACTTTCGTTTGCGCCCATGTGGTGTCGTAAGGGATGGGTTCAGTGGCGTATTCGTAGGAGTCATAGTCTGAGTCGTTGCGTGGGTCATAAGCCAATGCACTTTGAATTTCAGCTAATACTGTCCAATAGTCTTTGCCGTTAGTCCATCGGTCCATGAGCTTGGCGCATAGTGCGCGGAAATCAGGTTCTTTTGTCATGACAGAAAGTTAATACGGAGCAATGCGTGCGTCTTGAGTGGCAAGTTCCTGCTTTTCTGTTTCGTTCATGAAGCCACCATATTCTTGATGTAAGGCAAGACGAATGGCATCAATAGCTAGTCGTTGATTTTCATACTGATCCGCATCAATGGCATGGATCAAGCGAATGCAAAGATTATGAAAATTAGTCATTGGGCAATGTCTCTAACGCCTGACGGATGTCGTCTCGTTCGCTTTCAAAGCCAACAAGTTTTGGGATTACTTCCAAGGCGTTAAGCGCCTGCTTCTTCAAGCTCGGCGGCTTGGGGCGGCGGGCGGCGCGCACTTGAGTTGCTAGTAACTTGCTTGCCAAGAAGGAGACTTCGGCACAACACGCCTCCAGCTCCTGGTCGGCGCCCCAACGAGCGGCTTGCTCTGCTATATAGCTTTCGTAAAACCATGTTTGTTCGTCGTACTCGGTGCGCTCCATCCATTGGCGCACCAGCTCAGGCGGTGGAGTGATTGAGTTAGCCATGATTAGTTCTCCTCACTAAAGGGTTGGGACATACACAATCTGAAGTTGTCAACGGCGTACTGGAGTGAGTCGCAACCAAGGACGGGATGCCACCACTCACCATTGACGAGTTGAGCACCATCCATGGATCCATCGCCTGGCTCGTAGCCAGGGTGCAGCAAGCCTTTAAGTATCTGGTCTGCCATTAGTCCTCCTGGTTAGTGGCGTTGGTTGCAGCGGCATAAGCTGCGAGATACTCTTGGAAATCAACAGCAGTAGGCTCTTCTGTCATCTCAGTGTGCTCTAGCTGAAGCTTTTGATGAGCATTTTGCAAAGAGACTTGCAGTTTCATCAAAGAGAAACGATGGCACACGGGAATAACATCCATGATTTCCTCTAGCGTAGTGAGGCTTTCTTCTAGCTTTTCCAAGCTGAAGCCCCAATTCACCATTGGAGAATTATTAAGCATGACGAGCCTGTCGTTGCTATTGAAAGCAGTAATGCCAAATTCAGTCTTGTAAACGGTTGCCATGGAGTCCTGTAGGGGAACTCCGTTATTGTTGCAGGGACAATGGCAAGCGTCAATGCTTTTGACTATTAGCGCTGCTTATAGGGCTGAGGGGCAGGCTTCTGCTTCCAGCCAGTGGCAATAAAATGGCACGGTCCTAGAGGCGCTAAATGCACATGCCTACCAGCGCGTTCCACCATGGTCTGGAATGCCTGCCTGCGGGTCTTGTCGAGGCGTCCGTCAGGCTCTACTAGCCAACTCCTAGCCCAGTCTGCCACCTCTTCAATGTCGCTAATGTCATTAGTGCGCACCAGGAAGTGCCTGCCACGCTGCTCTAGCTTGCGCCACACGGGATGCACCATAGGCTCCTGAGCGGCAATAGCTTGCGCGTCAGCCTTTAATGCTGGCGGAATGCACAGGCTTATCAATGGGGGGAGAATAGTAGTGTCAATCATTGTTTTCGTCCCATTCATCAACTTTATGCACAGCGACGATGGCATAATTAGTCGTTAGTTCTTGGGCAGTGAGACGAGCCATGGTGGCATCACGCGCCATAAGGGAGAATTTATCTCCATTAGCAAAAACCACTGTGTACACATCCATCACGTTTCCTTTAATCATCGGTCTGGGTTAAAAATGGAATCGAAGGAGATGCCTTTCTCTTCAATAGTTTCCAGGACTGATTGGCCAACGATAGTGCGTAGCATTTTGCGCCAGTCATCATCACCACCAAAGCTTCCCACTTGCTCCATGATCATGAGCACAGTAGAAAGCTTGCTGATGTCGCTCATTACCATAAGCATTTCGCTTGTGCCATCGTTTTCAATGTGCTGCTGCAGCACTTCACAATGTATTTGGTGCCATTTACCAAGACAGAACAAAGCAATTTGCCTGTAGGTTTCATCACCATGAGCTTCTAGGAGGGCTTCAATGGAAGCGGCTAGCTCTGGGGGAATACCTACGGTGCCTGGATCTTCCATGAAGGGCACTAGCTGGTCGTCAATGGCTTGACGCTTATCTTGCTTGGCAGTGGCTGCCTGACGCAAGAAATCACCAACAGAAGAAAAATCCATAGAGACAATGGCTACGAGAACAGTATGACGAAGATTAGGGCTGCTGTCAATAAATTGGCAATTGTTTACATACTGATCGTGACCAGTCCCTCAGAAGTTTCAGGGGCATTATCGTCGTCTGCCACTTTGAAGGTGGCATCAATGGCTTTTGCGTTGGCAGTCTTTTCGTTTACGTCACCAATAGTTTTAGCGAGATCATCCAGGAAGCCTTTATAGCTTTTCTTTTCTTCCACTTCTGGCTTGATGTCGTAGAGGCCAAGCACTTTTGCTTGTTGCTCTAGACAGTTCCTGGCGACGGTTAGGAAGGAACTTTCACCAGCACATTCCGTGATAGTTACGCTTTCGCCACGGTCTGACATTGTTGTCATCTTGCGCTTCTTACTTGCCTCAAAGTTCATCAACGCTTGCTCTTTTAATTCCATAGCTTCATTTAATATACGAGCACGATGAACGTCTTGACTTTTTAATATACTTTCTGTCCACAGGCTTCTATTCTGCTGCCTATCAGAATTAACAGTTTCTTTGCTTAGTTGCATCACGCGAGATATTTGTGAATTACTAAGATTGGCAGCAAGAAGCTCTTGCACCATAAACCTACGCAAGCCAGTAGTCTCTTTGTTATATGGAATCTTGCCAGGCCCGTTGCCCACTTTCTCCCGCATCTTGTCAATTTGCTCTGGCGTGAGGCCAGCTTCAACTAACACTTTCAGCCCATAACGAAGTTCAGCCTTTTCGTCGGGGAAGTTAATTTGCGGGGAAGGCATTGCAACAACTAGCGTTTCTTTACAGCCTATGCTAATGGCAAATCTCCCTTGCCTATTAAGCTGCGTGTAAACAATGCACTAAAGCGTTCTTGCTGCTCTGGCACGACGCTTGCGGGATTGTGAGAGATGGCTTTGCGCAAAGCATTAAGCTCATGCCACTCTCGCGAAGAAAGCAGAGGCGATGGCAAAGAAACAAGCAGGCTCAAAATGTCAGGGAAAGCTCATAACATCTTAAAAGAAAGGCCGCCCCAAAGGCGGCCCTCGTAGCGGCTCTAATCAGAATAAATCCTTAGGAGCCGTATATACCAAGCTTTCCTTAAAGCCTAGTGTTTGATAGTCGCCCATATCATCAGCCAGCTTCTTGGCTTCTTTCAAGGCAATCTCCATGCCCCTAATTTCCCCGCCATAGTCCTTCTCTGCTCTGCGCTGGATGCGCACAGTGCCATAGGGGCTTTCTTCCTTGTCAATGCCATTTTCTTTTAGCAGTGCCATTAGCTCTTCTTTACAAAGAACCTCCTTTTCGGCTAGTGCTTTTTGGTTTGCCTTGATGGCTTCTAGTTCTTTGAGCAAATCCAGGAAGTCTTCCATTGTTACTAACGATTGATTGAAACAACAATAACCGTCGCACAAATCAAGGCAACGATAACGACAAGAGCATCAGCTATTGCCATGATCAAACGCCAGAAGCGAGAGGAGCAGTCTTAAAGCCGCGATCAATGAGTTGCACAATCTCTTCAAAGCTTCCACGCCAGTGACGCTCTTCTTTTGCATCACGAGCACCATAGAGAATACGACTCTTAGGAGGATGGCCGCGATCAGGCGTTGAATAGCCGTGATGGTTAATCACAGTAACTGCGATGCCGTTGTGCTCTAGCGATGGAAGTACGTCAGGAGCTTGTGGAGATGAGGGCATAAGAAGCCTTAAAGCATCACAAGCTTACCATACGTTGCATGATGACAACAATAGAAAACGAGAGAAGTATTAAAGAGCACCTATGAAAGACGACCTTGGGGGTCTACCCTCTCGTACGGTGCTCAGCGAAGGAAGCCTAACCCCCTTTTGCCTTCCCCATCGCTCCTCTCTGTCGGTAGCGCCGCAGGGTAGGTGGCTTCAGGTTTCCCCAGGCGCGTAGATGCACGTGCCAATGAACGGGACGATTGTAGTACTTGCTAAAAGTTTGAAAGTGCCAGTCAAATAATTGGCACAGCTTGACTTTGTGATACCATGAGCGAGTCCTTCCGACCAACCATGCCCGAACCTCGTATTGTCAAGCTCCCTCGCAATGGCCCTAAACCTGGCCAGAGCACGTCTGCATGGCTCTATGGCAAAGACAGGAACTGTCAAGCCGAGCGCGATGCAGCAAAGTGGCAGCCCATTAAAAAGGCCCCTCAAGGGGCCAGTGAACAGCTCTAGCTTCCGAAGCCTTTGAAGGTGAAGCCACTCGCCTTCTTTACTTCCTCGACCAGCTCTTCCTCTTCATCAGGGAGAAGCTCTTTCACGGGCTCTTCAATGACGATGGGCGCGTAATTAGGCTCTGGCTGCTTGTCCCAGATGATGACCATGACACTATGAAGAGAGGGCTGGTCTAATTATAAACCAGCCTTGATCTTCATTAGAACCATTCTTCTGCAGGAACGTTGTCGTCTACGGCGGCAAGTTTGGGCTTGTTCTTGTCGTCTGAGACGACGACAAAGGGCTCCTCCTCAGAAGAAGTCGTCTGATTAGGCGAGTCATCACTCCCCTCTGTACTCACGATGGGGGAGTTATCACTCCCGATGGGGGTGGTAGGTTCAACGCTCCAATCCTGCTCTTTGTAGTCAAACGAATGGTAGAGCCTAACTTTCTCATCATTAGGACCATCCTGGAAGGTGCTCTTGATGAATCCCTGTCGTCTGGCCACTTCCAGCATCTTGCCAGTAGAAGCAATGTCGTAGGAGCCTATAAGACTTGCCACTTGCTGCCTGGAGAAGCGTTCATTAGGACGATTGACAATGGCATTGATACAGCCATCAAGTTCCTGAATAGAGCCCCCTGCAGGCCCTTGATACTCCCAGCCGTAGTTCAATGCACTGCGCTGTAAATTATGCTTACCCGTCAAACCACTTCTACTCTTCAACCATTCAAAGGTAAATTGATTAGGGTCGGGGTTATTTTCTGGGCGAGTCAGCTTTACCACTTCACTCACGTTATCAACGAAGCTAGTGGAATCTCGCAAGCCTCCACTCTTATTTAAGTGGTGAAGAATGACGATGCTACAGTTAAATTTATTGGCAATGTCTCGCAAGCCATAAAGAACGTCACCAGCATTGCTCCTTACTAGGTCTACGTCCATGCCCGCAAGGCAAGCAGTTAGAGAGTCAATGGCAATAAACGAAGGGCGATTCTTGCGCACATAATCTTCCAACTGCGTCATGTGGGCAAAGCGCCAAGTTTCCCAGAATGCAATGTCGCCTGGCTCAAGGCCAGCTTCTGCATAGCCAATCACACCAAGCTTCTCGCTGGTATCCACTAAAGGCTCGTCGCTTTGAATGATCAGGCTCTTACCTTTCCTGCAACGCCTCTTGCTCCATGGTTGCCCTAGGGCAATGTTCAGCGACCAGTTGTAAATCAAAGTGCTTTTGCCAGTGCCTCCTGATGCAGCCAAAAGCATCACGCTTCCTAAAGGCAAGATGCCAGCAATAAGCCATTCCCTGCACTTATCATCTTTGGCAATTTCCAAAGCATCAATGGTGTCAAGTTCTTGGCGGCCATACACGCGCTCCTTGCCTTCATGGATGAGCTTATCAATGTTGGCCTGACTCATCTTTACGCCACGAGCTTCTAGCCAGCTAACAGTTTCGTAAGCAATGCGAACGTCGCTGACGTATAGCCCAACAAATTGTTCAATGCTGGAGATAATCTCTTCGTACGATGGCTTACCATCTTGCCCCTTATGCTTACTCTGGGAAATGATGGAAGCCAAAAGGTCATTCTGCGTGGCACCATCTTCAATGTAATCAGACAGGTCTAGCCCATTGCCAGTTGGTAGATTTTGCCATTCCCAAGATTTAGGGTCGGCATAAAGCCATTGTGCGCCAGGGTTGTCGGCCTCAATCTCCTTCATAAAGGCCACGCCCTGCTCGTCCCTGTCAGGAGCCAGGACGAGCTTCAGCCCCCTAAAGAGCTGCGTGTAGTCGCCATTAGTGCGGTACTGCTTGCTGCCTCCTAGAAAGGTGATAGAGGGCAGGCCGACGCTCCACACTGCTTCGCAAGTAAGCTCCCCTTCAACGACGATGATGGGCAAGCCCGTCTCATTGCTCTTGGCAACGGCTTCGTCATACTTATATGGAAGTATGCGCCCCTTGATTTCCTGAAGCTGGTTCTTATGGTCAGAGGAAGTTTTGTCAATGGTGGGAAAATCTTGCCAGATGCGTTTGGTGCCGTTTGAATCATCACGATTCACTACTACTACTTCCGCTCCCCCATTGTCCTTATAAGTGAAGGTGTAACGACCAGGATCACGCATTGGTTTCTCCCATCGGACCATGGGCGCAAGCACGTTACGAATTTCAGAACGGTGACTTGCTGACGAATCATGCCAGCAGGTGTAGGCACCATTATCTTTGTTAACGCTGAAGTCGTTGCCGCCACATGCTGGACAGAGGTACTTGCCGCCTTTAGAAGGCTCAAGCAAGTCCAAGAAGTCCAGTATTGAGAAAGTCATCTAGAGGCGGTAGGGTACAGCGCCCACCATCATGGCAGCTCCCGCCAGTCTTTGCAACGACTCGGCGGCATAAGCTTTGCTAATGGCTGCAGGCGTTGCCGCAGCAGGAGGAGGGAGTATTGTGGCTATGACCTTCGCGTCTTGTCATGGCAAGAAGCATTTACGATGGCGGCAAACGGCGTCGTCATTTTACGCTAAGCGACCAAGCCTTTGACCATCTCACTGCCATTGCGCATGATGGTTCCATCTCTCGCAGCGAAACGCTTGAACGCCTCGTGCGTTCTACGGACGTAAACGAGGGAAGCTCTTTGCTTTCTGATGCTGCTTGGCCTTTTGTCATTGATCATTCGCAAAATTCTACGAAAACCATCGAATTTCTCGCATGAAACTTTCTAAGCTCCGCTGTCTTTGCGACAAAGCCATTGAAAAATATGGCGACATCAATGTAGGCACTTATTCAAAAGACTACGCTTATGACATTGAACAAGAAGCAGATTTGCACGGTTTTAAGCTCCGCATTCTTTCAAATGGAGGGGGGCTTCCTGGCGAAAGCCTTTGCGAAGATGAAGAATCCGATGGAAAACCAGTGGATCATTTTGCCTGCATCTTTTACGAGGATTGATCCATGAAACTTTCTCAGCTTATTAGTGCTTTGCAGCAAGCCTACGCCCCCGACCCAACCGCCGACCCTGAAGTGGTGGTTTGCTTTGAGCCCACAGCTCTAGAGGAAGGCTTCGACTGGGAGCACACTGAAGGCATTGCCGACGTAAGAGTGGCAAGTGAATGGCCTCTTCCAGGTGAAAGCATGATTGTCCCTGAAGGTGAAAAGCCTTCTAAGGTGATTATCTTTTACGACAACCATTTCAACTTGGACAGTTCCAAGGAATGATCGCTCTTAAGACTATGCTCTATTCTCCCTCCGATTTTGCTTCCATGGACAATCCTGCATCAATGGCTATCACTGACCGCATGAACGGCATCTTTGCTGCTCTTGAGATTCCCCCTGAGAAATTTACTGCTGCCTATGAGCTTGCGATTGGCGAGCACGTTGAGAAGAACTACAAGGGCCTCTCCTATCTGTCCTGGCCTTTTGCCTTCCGCCACCTCAAAGAACAGTTCCCCACATTCTTTGTTTCGTTTGAGGAAAGCTCAATTGGCTGGCCAGTATTTGGAAAAGAAGGTTGCTGGCTTCTTCGTCCTTTCCTTACTGACGGTTGCCGCCGTACTCCTGCGCTGGTCTTTCCATTGATGGACAATAAGCACAATGCGCTTGTTGAACTAAATGCTCGTGCTGTTAGTGACAACATTCAACGGGCAAGCGTTAAGTGCATTGCCACGTTTACTGGACTAGGGCTCAAACTGTACTCTGGCGAAGACATTCCTAAGAGCGATGAAAAAGAATCGGCCAAACTCCCGCTCCAACAGGAGACAACGAAGCCTGCTGCGCGGACAAGCACGAAGACAGCGCCAATTACGGAGCCTGCTCCTGCTGCTGGAACGGGAGGGCTTCCTGCCGTTAGTGACGGTGAGTTCAATGGCAAGGAAGCGCTTCTTGGCTTCTGTAAAGCCAATGCCCTTGGCTACGCAGAAGAACGCACCAGTCTGATGGCAGGCAAGACTGCCCTTGAGAATCTTGGCCTAGCCAAAGGCGATGACATTAAAGACAAAGCCATGTTTGCCAATGTAGTGACCACCATGGTTACTGCCTGGATTAAAGAGCAAAATGTCAAAATCACAAAAGGATCAATGGCAACGGAAATGGAAACATTGCGGGCTATTTGCCAGGAAGGCACTGTTGAGCAAGCCGTGAAGGGGGTGCAAGTGTTCGTGCAGGGAAAGCAATAGACCTAGCAGCGGCCCGTCTCGTACGGGCCTTTGCTGGCACTCTCATTGTCAATCCTGACGGATCTCCCCTTGATGAATTATGACCATCCTTCTCTCTATTGCCATTGCCATATTGTTCTTACTGGCCATCTTTTTGACAGGCATCATTGGCACCTGGCTGATTGAACAATTCTTTGACTTGAGCGAATGACTTCCTGGCAATTCCCTTCAAAAGAACAATGGCAAGACGCATGGGAAGCTGCTCATGCAATCTATGCAGAAGACATTGATCCCTGTGATGAGCTACTGTGCCAAGCTTTACTATGGCAAGCACGATCCATTTGCTTAAAGGAAAATGACCAAGATTAAACTATTGGCCATGATTGAAACACTAAATCAAGCTAGTGTTACCTGTCGAGATTGTGGCATGAAGTGGGGCGTGTATAGCGTTGGGTGCTCTTCTGTTTGGCAAGGCATTTGTCAAATTTGCGGGGAAACCAAAGGCGTCACTGAAACCCGAGATTACGCTTATTTTTACACTGGCATCCACAGGCTTCAGCAACAATTAAAAGAACTGCCATGAGCGTGTCGCTGCCCCGTTACGAACCCAGTCGGATCTCCCTCAACGGGAAACGCCATTACACCTGTAACCAGTTCCCAAACGTGCCAGAAGGTATGTTGCTGCCGTCTGTAACCACTGTATTGTCTTCCATGGCGCCAGTGGGAAAGATTATGGCGCTGATCAACTGGCGGAAGCGTGTGGGCAATGAAGAAGCAAATCGGCGCACCAGGCTTGCTGCAGATCGTGGCACCTGGATGCACGGTGTCATTGAAGACTTGTTCAACGGGGAAGACATTGAAAACCACCTTGAGCATCGCCCAGAATGGCACCCCTATTTCACTGCCATTGAACCCTTCCTAGAGCTTATTGAAAAGCCATTGCTTGCTGAAAGCGCCGTTGCGTGGTGGGGAGAAGACGATGGTATTGGGTATTCAGGGACGCTTGATCAACTTGCACTAATGGCTGACGGTGCCATTGCCCTCATGGATTGGAAAACCAGTTACAAGGTGAAGCCTGATTATCAGCTAGCAGATTACAAAAAACAACTTGGCGCCTATTCCATGGCTGCCGAAGCAATGTATGGCATCGACATTGAAGCTGCGTATTGCGTGATCAGCGTGTACGACCCTGAGGAGCCCAAGCGCGAAGCTGAGCTGCAAGTGCTGCAGATGGATGGCTTTGAGCTGGTACAGCAGCAAGCCGTCATGCAGGACACTGTTAAGAGATATTTCAGTCAGTTCTACCCAGGCGGCAAAGCGTTTGCCTTAACGATGGATAGGGGGTAAGATAAGCGAGCCCTGAACAAGGGCTCCATTGCTCCTAAGGAGAAACACCCATGGCTAACCGCCCACCAATTACCGCCGCTCTCGATTTGACTGGCGATCTGCTTAATGCCTTGAAGAAGGCTGGCCCCAATGAACGCGGCAACTACTCGCTGGATATGGCTGTATGGCCTAACGAAAAGCGCACCTCTGACCGTGCTCCTGGCTTTACAGGCTCTGTCAAAGTGAAAGGCGACAAGGACGGCCCGAAAGGCTATGCCAGCGTCTGGCAGAACGAAAGTTCTGAAGGCAGCGGCACTGATCTCTTCTGATCATCTTGGGGCGAGCAATCGCCCCTTCCCTTCCTTTTATTACCATGACGCTTCTTAACGACAAGCAAATTGCCAAGCTTGCTGAAAATGACATCTTCCTGCCTTTCGTTGGCGAAAAGCGAAGAGAGCTTGACAATGGCA
>ENA-UOYL01000461-UOYL01000461.1-marine-metagenome-genome-assembly--contig:-NODE-461-length-14598-cov-2.756697_pt1 | contig 14598 bp, 16 predicted proteins | sample MGYA00238173_ERZ767189 | MGnify/ENA primary metagenome ERZ767189 (study PRJEB28943, sample SAMN06267163) | marine metagenome | isolation source: Columbia River Estuary | place: USA:Columbia River Estuary... | reverse complement strand
CAAAAACGTCTACGAAAATCTCAGTGATTGAGTCGCACACTGCAATGTAGATATCTACCTTCGATGGAAAGTAGTGATACAGCGCCGCACTAGAGACTTTTGCTGTTTCAGCAATCTCACGATTTGTCGTACCTTCGAATCCTTCAGCTGCAAAACGTTCTCGTGCACACACAACGATGCGGTCGCGAGTATCGGTCGAGTCTGTATCGGCAGGGCGTCCGCGCTTACGGCTGACCACAGAGGTCTTGTTCATTGATTGATCAGCCATACCTAAGTATGACTCAAAACAATCGCTAGAGGTTTAGCGTGGTTTTGCGTAGTACAAAGCCCAGCCAACGGGGCTAACCATGGCTGCCAGAACCAACTTCAATGCATCGCCTACAAGAAAAGGCGCAACTCCAAGGGAGATGGCGTTTGTTTCCCCTGAGGCAATTGGATAACCAGTCGAATGTGCCAACCAAACAGCACCAAAGACATAGATGACAGTCGTGCTCAGTGCCATTGCTGATAGAGACATCACGAAATTGCGGTCATTGCGATGGTCGGCGTACCAACCCACAATTCCAGCAGCAACAACGAAACCAATGAAGTAACCAAACGTTGAACCGGTTGCACGACTCCAGCCACCTGATGCATCGGCGTAGAAAGGCAATCCAATTGCACCAAGAAGCCAGTAGAGCGCCTGGCTAGCGATTGCGCGGCGTGAGCCAAGAACACCACCAACAGCGAGCACTGCGAATGTCTGACCGGTGATGTGTTCGGCAGTCGCCGTTGCGATTGCGGCCCACAACTTGCCACTGCAATGAAGGCTGAGCAAGAACAAGGTCGTGGCGTCATCGTCTACCTGCGCGGACACGAAGGCCGCGGCATCGGCATCGGTCATAAAATTCGCGCATATTCTTTACAAGATGAAGGTCTCGACACCGTTGATGCAAATCTCGAACTCGGTTTGCCAGTCGACAGCCGCGAATATGGCATCGGTGCGCAAATTCTTGCTGATCTCGGCGCGAGAGAGTTGCGATTGATGACAAATAATCCTGCAAAATATGGTGGCATCGCCGGCTACGGCTTGAGCGTTGTAGAAAGAGTTTCAATAATTACCGAGAGCACACCAGAAAACTCGTCGTATTTAGCAACCAAACGTGATCGCCTCGGTCACTTTTTCAGCGACATGGAGAAAAAATGACAACTTTTAGTTTCGACGCAACAAAAACTGAGAACAAAGCGCTTCGTGTCGGCATCGTCTGCTCGCGATTCAACGAGTTCATCGTGCAAGCACTACTTGACGGCGCGCATCGCGGTCTCGCCAAGTGCGGGGTTGACGCAAACAATGTCGACGTCGCATGGGTGCCTGGCGCATATGAAATTCCGGTCGCTGCGCGAGCAATGGCACTGTCTGGTCGTTATGAGTTGCTGATTGCTCTTGGCGCTGTAATTCGTGGCGACACCGCGCATTTTGAATATGTCGCCGGTCCTTGTGCTGATGGCATCGCTCGTGTTCAACACGACACAGGCTTGCCAATTGGTTTTGCAGTTCTGACGACCGAAAACATTGCTCAAGCCACCGAGCGATCTGGCCCTGGGGCTGGCAACAAAGGCGAAGAGGCCGCGATCGGCGCCATCGAAACTTGGCATGTGTTGCAGGCGATTCGCGCGCCAAAATAAGTCGCAGCGCACACATCTTCGTTCAACTCGGCGCTCAGCCCACAATGAGCACCGCGAAACGGAGACCTCATGGGCATCGCCCACTTTTCTCTCGTTGCAGTCTCGAGTGTTCTGACCGCCTTCTCTTCTCTTTCAACTACAACTCCGCCTGACGTCAACCGTGATGTCGCCTTCATCGAATCTGTAATTTTTCAGACACCGATTCGTGAGTTTGACCGATCACGTTTCATGTGGCGTCGTCAACACAGATGGTTCGATTGGTCAACCGATGGCTGTTCAGCGCCACTAGTCGGCGGCGAAGGTAGGTCATTTAACTTTGTGGCCGCATGCCGTCGTCATGACTTTGGTTATCGCAACCTGAAACTTCTCGATCAGCGCTACAACTGCAGCGATACACAACCTGGCTCGGTCTGCAGTGTCACTTCATGGACATACGGACGCTTCTGGAATTCAACTCAGCGCCAACGTGTCGACGAACAGTTCAATCGCGACATGCTCGAATACTGTGCGTCTCGACGACGATCATTTCGTGTTCGTTGCGAAGCATGGGCATTTGCTTACTTTAAAAGTGTGCGCACAATCGGCGGACCATAACCGCGATTCGTTATTTGTGTTTGACTGCCAACATCATCACTTGAAATAAAATTCGCGCAGTAGCACCCCAAATAGTCTCGTCATCCAAATAAAAAAAGTTGATCTGAAACTCGCGGTCGCTAAACACCCAATGTTCTTGGCTATAAGTATCTTGTCTCGCCAACTCAAGTAATGGCACACTGAAAACTCGATCAACTTCGCTATTTACTGCGCTAAATGCGGGTGTACTTGTGTAACTCGCCACAATCGGCACGATATGCGAGTTGCTGACCACAGTTGACATGCTGTTTAACTCGCCCATGATTCGAGCCTCGCTCGGCGCGATACCGATTTCTTCGTGAGTTTCTCGCAATGCAGCATCGACGGCAGTCTCACCATTTTCAAGCCGACCACCCGGAAACGAAATTTCACCCCGATGATTCGTTAACTCTTGCGATCGTCGGGTCAAAATCGCTTCAACACCGTTTGTCGATTCAAATAGCCCAACCAAAACAGCCGATGGGCGCGCACTCTCAAGTGGCTGTCGCAGAATCTGGTCAGGTTTAAATGCGCCGATTGCCGCACTCACAACTTCAAGTGACCGCAAAGCACTCGTGTCAAGATTCGCGAACGGATTATGGTCAATTGTTCGAAAATTATTCGGCCGCGGTATTACTTGCGAACCGCCGAGGCGCATCGCGTTACTTTGACGCTGGCGACCAACCATTAGCAACCAACTCTTGCAACACGGCTGCCATGCCAGCAGTCTTCAACGAGGCCAGCGTTCGACCCGGCTGCTCTTCTCCACGCTCCCACGTCTCCCATGCGGCAATAAGTTTTTTCAAATCTGGTGCTGGTGTTTCAAAGCTCATCGCCTCAGCCTACGGTGCGTTAACTGCGACCGAAGACTTTCTTCGTGTAGTTCGTAGTCAGCGCAATCACAACAATCGCCAAGCCAACACCAAAAAGTGTCGTGCGCGTCGACTGATCGACATCTAACAAGAACGCACCGGCAAACAAGCCGACAACAAATAACCAATCGAGAACCCGATGAACGCCACGCGAAATCAACTTGTACGCACTAAACGGACCGTCAACAACAGTGACGTTGATTAGCAGCGCAATTCCATACGCTGCTAAAACAAACGGATGCCTCGACTGCGCGCTCATCAAAATGAGCGCCGCAGCGATCAGATATTCAACGATCTGATGTAACCAAAAACCTCTTTGTGAAGAAGCTATGGCTTACATCATCCCCATTCCGCCACCTGGCATGCCACCGCCGCCTGCTGGTGCAGCGCCTGGCTTCTCAGGCTTGTCTGCAACGAGACATTCGATGGTGATTACAAGTGCGGCGATCGAGGCTGCGTTTTGCAACGCTGCACGAGTCACCTTGGCTGGGTCGATGATGCCGGCCTTAACAAGGTCGACATACTCGCCAGTTGCGGCGTTCAAACCAACGCTGCCTTTTGCGGCTTCAACTTGTTGCACAGCAACAGCGCCTTCAAGACCAGCGTTGTCGGCAATTGCGCGAGCAGGTGCAGTCAACGAGTCGTAAACGCTGCGTGCACCAGTTGCTTCGTCGCCCTCAAGGCCTTTAATTACCTTGAGCACGCTCTCGCGGCTGCGCACCAATGCGGTGCCACCACCAGCAACGACACCTTCTTCAATTGCGGCGCGAGTTGCTGAAACAGCATCTTCAATGCGGTGCTTCTTTTCTTTGAGTTCAACTTCAGTTGCGGCGCCAACTTTGATTACGGCAACGCCACCAGCAAGTTTCGCAAGACGCTCTTGAAGTTTCTCGCGGTCCCAATCTGAGTCGGTGTTGTCTATTTCAGTCTTAATCTGACTGATGCGACCCTTAACTTCGTTCTTGTCGCCAGCACCGTCAACGATTGTTGTCGTCTCTTTGGTGATGATGATGCGCTTTGCGCGACCCAAAAGATCGAGCGTCACGTTCTCAAGTTTCAAACCAACTTCTTCGCTGATGACTTGACCACCGGTCAAAACTGCCATGTCTTGCAACATCGCCTTACGACGATCACCAAAGCCAGGGGCCTTGACTGCTGTCGAATTGAATGTGCCACGAATCTTGTTGACAACCAAAGTTGCAAGAGCCTCGCCCTCAACGTCTTCGGCGATAATCACAAGTTGCTTGCCTGTCTTCATCACGCTCTCAAGCACCGGCAACATCGACTGCACGGTTGTGATCTTTGACGAATAGAACAAGATGTACGCATCTTCAAGAACTGCTTCTTGACGATCTTGGTCAGTCACGAAATATGGCGACAAGTAACCCTTGTCAAACTGCATACCTTCGGTGAAGTCAAGTTCGATGCCGAATGTGTTCGACTCTTCAACAGTTACAACGCCGTCTTTGCCAACCTTGTCGATCGCGTCGGCAATAACTTTGCCGATTGTCGCATCGCCAGCTGAAATTGTTGCAACGCTGGCGATATCGCTCTTGTCGTCAACTTCTTTGGCCTGACTCTTCAATGATTCAACAACAGCAGCAACTGCCTTTTCGATTCCGCGCTTGAGCGCCATCGGGTTCGCACCAGCAGCAACGTTGCGCATGCCGTGAGTAACCATTGCTTGTGCAAGAACTGTCGCTGTCGTCGTGCCGTCACCAGCAACGTCGTTTGTCTTGGTCGCGACTTCTTTTACAAGTTGCGCACCCATGTTTTCGAATGGGTCTTCAAGTTCGACTTCTTTTGCTACCGAAACACCGTCATTGGTGATCGTTGGTGCACCGAACTTCTTGTCAAGCACAACGTTGCGACCTTTTGGTCCGAGCGTAACTTTGACCGCATCAGCCAATTTGTTGACACCAGCCTCAAGTGCGCGACGTGCTTCTTCGTTGAATTTAAGAATCTTTGCCATGTTTTGTTCCCTGTACTAAATAGAAATAGATATTGACTGATTTAATTACTTGCCGACGATCGCAAGAACATCGCGACTCGTAAGTATCAAAAGATCTTCACCCTTGTGCGCAACTTCTGTGCCGCCGTACTTCGAGTAAAGAACAACATCGCCGACTTTGATATCAAGTGGTGTGTGCTTGCCAGAGTCGTCACTCCAACGGCCTGGGCCCACGGCAACAACGGTGCCTTCCTGCGGCTTTTCTTTGGCAGTGTCTGGAATTACGAGACCCGATGCGGTTGTCTTCTCGGCTTCGTTTGGCTTGACCACAATCCGGTCATCAAGTGGCTTTAAGTTCATATCGGTTCCTTATTCTCTCTAGGTTTTTCTGGTTAGCACTCGAACGGTGCGAGTGCCAATGCTATTGACTGAGGGCTATTTTTCCAACACAAATCAGTCGCTAAGTGCCCGCAAGTCCTTAATTTTCAGGCCAATTTGGGCCAGCCGCTCGGTCAATAACCACACCGGCAAACCAATCACTGTTTCAATCTCGCCACGCACCTCAGCGACCAACGCAGCACCCTGCCCCTGCACGGCGTACGCCCCCGCCTTGCCCATCGATTCGCCGGTGCCCAAATACCAGTCGAGCAATTCGGGTGTCACTTCGCGCATCGTCACGCTCGCCGTATCAAAACCATTCGCGCTTCTTCCGTCGCATCTCACGCTCACCGCAGTGTGCACACTGTGAGATTTTTTCGACAGTTTTTGGATCATCTTGCGCGCCTCATCCAAATCTCGCGGTTGACCAAAGATTTCACCATCGAGCGCCACGGTCGTGTCTGCAGCGATGATCACACAACGCTGATCGTGTCGTAATGCAACTTTGTCGGCTTTGGCTGCTGCGATGCGCTGCACATAGCTCAACGGGTTTTCGTGATGTCGCGGCGTCTCATCAATTTCAGGCGGATCAATCTCAAAAACCAAACCTAGTTTTTCTAAAATTTCTTTTCGGCGCGGTGACCGCGAAGCCAAAATAATTTGACTCGTCACCAAATCAAACCAGTCTCACCAAACAATTTCAGCCGCCACTCATATGCGTGAGTGTCGCATCATCTGGTGCGACCAGATCTTCAAGACTGTCTAAAAATCCGTGAGGCAAAACAATATTCACTGGCCCATTGTGATGTCCGCGCACAAATCTTTCGCCGCCTTCGACAATTGATGCATCGGGGTCGCACTGTTCGATCAATTGTCGCAAATGATCGATACTCGAGATCTCGCCAAATTGTCGGCGCAAATCACCGCCGACTGGATACCCAGTCAAATACCAACCCGCGTGCTTGCGAAACTCACGAATACCTCGACCTGGCGGAAAGTGTGCCTCGAGTGCAATCGCATGTCGCAACATAACTTCGAGCACCCAACCAAGTTTTGGTGTCGCGGGTATCTCGTCGCCATTGAACATCGCCACCATGTCACGAAACAGCCATGGTTTTCCGAGACACCCACGACCAATTACAACGCCATCACAGCCGGTTTGGTTCATCATTTCGCGCGCGTCACTTGCTTCCCAAATGTCGCCATTGCCAAGAACCGGAATATCTGAAACGGCATTCTTCAACTCAGCAATCGCCTCCCATCGCGCATACGGTGCATAGTGTTGCTCGGCGGTTCGCGCGTGCAGCGCAATTGCAGCCACACCCGCTTCTTGACAAATCAAGCCAGTGTGAATGTGGGTCAGCAATTCGTCGTTTAACCCCATTCGAAACTTGCACGTCACAGGTATGCCAAAAGATGATGCCGTCTTGACTGCCGCATTAACAATTTCGCGCAACAGATTTTTTTTCAGCGGCACAGCCGCACCGCCACCACGACGTGTCACTTTCGGCGCTGGGCAACCAAAATTTAAGTCGATGTGATCAACCGCATTACGACGACCAAGTTGAGTAATCGCATCGGTCATAATTTTTGGGTCGCTTCCGTAAAGTTGCAAACTTCGAAACGACTCATCAGGCCCAAACGCGATCATCGCCTCAGTTTTTGGGTTCTTATAAACCAAAGCCGCCGCCATCACCATTTCATTTACATAGACAAGCCCCGAGGCAAACTCACGACACAACGTGCGAAACGGCTGATTTGTCACGCCCGCCATCGGCGCCAGCACCACAGGTGGCCAAATACTTCGCTCACCTAGTTGCAACGGCTTGGCGGTGACAAGTTCGTTCATACGCCCGCCACTGTCAAACCCAAATTCGGATACGCCCCAGCGTCAAGCGACGTTTCACCGCTCAACTGCAAGCGATGCCACCCCGCCGATGCGATCATCGCTGCATTGTCTGTGCACATTGCCAGTGAGGGTAACACCAAATGAAAGTCTCTACGTTCACACGCTCGCTTTGTTTCACTGCGCAACAACGAGTTTGCGGCAACTCCGCCGCCAAGTGCGACAGTTTTTGCGCCAAGATTTTCTGCAGCCTGCATCGTCTTGGCAACCAACACATCAACAACTGCTTTTTGAAACGACGCCACAATGTCACTCGTCTTAGCGTCGCCATTTTTGCGGACATAGTTGATCACTGCAGTTTTTAACCCGCTAAATGAAACGTCGAGCCCATCGTGCATCATCGCCCTTGGAAAATCAATCGCATCAGCGTTGCCCGTTTTCGCCAAAGAGTCAATCGCCGGTCCACCGGGGTATCCCAAATCTAAATAGCGCGCAACTTTGTCGAACGCCTCACCGGCGGCATCGTCGCGAGTTTGCCCGACGATTTGATAAACACCGGGCTGACGCACTTCAACCAACATCGTGTGCCCACCAGAGACAAGCAACACCAACATCGGAAACTCAACATTTGGGTCATCAAGCATCGCCGCATAAAGGTGTGCTTCAAGATGATTTACACCAACAAATGGCACATCTAGCGTCAACGCCAAAGATTTCGCCGCCGCTACACCAACCAGCAGTGCACCAACAAGGCCCGGCCCAACTGTTGCGGCGACTGCATCAACTCGATCAAAACTCAAGCCAGATTTTGCAATCGCTTCATCAATAACTGGCGTTATCGCTTCAAGATGGGCACGACTTGCGATCTCTGGCACAACACCGCCAAATCGCGCGTGCACATCTAACTGCGAGGCAACAACCGACGATAAAACATCATTGCCACCCATAACGAGTGCTGCGGCGGTTTCATCGCAACTCGTCTCAATGCCAAGCACGACCGTAGCGCTGTCGATTTTCAGTTCGTGCTTCACATTCGGCCCGTTCACATTCGACTCAGTTCAATTTTGCGCAGTCGATCGGCAAATTCTGGTTCTTGCACTCCCGCACACCACATAACAATTGCGTCGTCACGATTCTCGTAATACTTTTTGCGCACACCCGCAGGCACAAAACCAAATCGGCGATAAAGCTGTTGTGCTGCAACGTTGGTGTGTCGAACCTCGAGAGTCATCGCTTCACAACCGCGACGATTCGCTTCCCAAGCGAGGTCAAGCAGCAACTCGGTCGCAATTCCCCGACTGCGCCACATCGGGTGCACCGCTATGTTCGTCACATGCGCATCATTTTCGACGTACAACAGTCCGCCGTATCCGACTAACTCGTCACCGATCGTGCCAACTAAATAGTGGCGCTTACCGACTCGGGCTTGTTCTAGTTCTTCAACAAACACCTGGGCCGTCCATGGTCGTGGATAAACCTGCTGCTCAATGGGCATTATTTTGCGAATGTGTGCCCGTCGCATCGGCACGATCACCAAGTCTTGCGACGACTCAGCGTCTGTGGGTTGTAAATCGCCTTCATGATCAACTGCTTTTGTGCGAATGAAGCGATCCAAAATACTCATGACTTCACCCGCTGTTCCCAATTAATTTCGGCATCAGGTGCTCGCAAATAAAGTGCCTGCAACTCGGTCGCACTCTGCCATTGCTCAACCAACGCCAACTCGGCAGCGATCAATGCCAACACTGCTGCACTCGGCTGAGCAAGTTGCTCGCTTGCCCATTCGATTGACAGGCCAGTTGTTTCGAACATCTCGCTCAACTTTTGGCGATAACGCAACGCACCATTGCCCACAATCAAAGTTTCTTGACCGCGATCGACGATGTCAACAACGCAGTCGTCAAGAGTGCCGACTCGGGGTGGCTTCACTTCGATGCTCGACCCGATGTCGTTGCGATACATCGCCCAATAAAGTTCGCCACGTCTGGCATCAATCGTCGACAGCACCACACGTTCGGTTGTTGATACCGAACGCGCAAGAATATCCAAGCTTGAAACGCCGACAATTGGCACATCGAGAACTTGCGAGATCGTCTTTGCCGATGCAATGCCGACGCGCATACCAGTAAACAAGCCAGGGCCAATATCTACAGCAACGACATCGACTTCTCGCATCGAAATGTCTGCCTGTGCGCACACGTTAGAAATCATCGGCGCGAGCAATTCAGCATGACGACGATCGCTCGTTACATGTGCACTGGCCAGCAATTGCTTTGAGTTGTTGATTGCCACACTCACTGCGTCGGTCGATGTATCAATCGCCAAAATAATCATCAGTCTCAGCCTCGCGCCAATACAGCGAAATTCGACGCTAAATCATCGGTCAGTTTGCGAAACCTGCTCTCCCATTGAGTGCCGCGGCTTGAAACCGTCACGCATCGCACTTGCGTTTGATTTGTTTTGTCGGTCGCATCACTCGTCGCTTGATCAACGTGGTCAAAGTGCAAAACCAATGCGTCGCCCAACTCGTCGCCGACGATGTCGCCCCACTCAACTGCGATAACCCCACCGCTGTCTTGCAATTCGTCGAGCCCCAAGTCTTCAAGTTCACCGGTTCGCTCAAGGCGATATAAGTCAGCGTGATGCAACGCCATTCGTCCAGACCCATAGTTGTGCAACAAATTGAATGTCGGCGAAGTAATCAAATCTGTTATTCCAAGGGCGCGACCAAAAAACTGCGTGAATGTCGTCTTACCTGTGCCCATCTCTCCGGCCAACACGATCATGTCTCGCGGCCGCACATGGCTAGCAATAATTTCTGCAAACCGCTGCGTATCAGCCAAAGACCCGAGTGAAAATTTCACAAGCCCTACGCCTTATTTTCGACATAAACGCGGGGGACTCGCGCACTTATTCCGCAAACAACTTCGTAACCAATTGTTTCAAGCCGAGTCGCAATTTCGTTCGCCGAAATAGTTTCGCTTTCTTGCGCGCCGAGCAAAACTGCTCGGTCCCCGATCTTCACTTCATGGTCTCCGCAGTTAACCATCAATTGATCCATCGTTACGACACCGACAATTGGACAACGCTTGCCACCGATTAAAACTTCACCGCCGACACTCCACAATCGGCGTGGCACACCGTCGGCATAGCCAAGTGGCAGTGTGGCAATGTTTGCCGATTTCTTCAGTGTCGAGCGCAGTCCATACGAAACACCTTCGCCAGCCGCAAGTCGCTGCACATGGCTCACTCGCGCATGCAACGACATTGCCGGTCGCAAACGATTGGCTACATCTTCGGTTTCATTGCTCGGTGCAATTCCGTAGATCGCAATGCCAACTCGCACGATGTCAGTCTTCGAGTTCAGATTTCGCAGCAGTGCCGCCGAATTTGAAGTGTGCACAAATTTCGGTCGCAATCCTTTGCGATCTAATTCGGTAACTAATTTGTCAAATCTTTGCTGTTGCTTATCTGTCTCGTCGTGACTCGGCAAATCTGCGGCCGCAAAGTGTGTATAGATGCCATCAAGTTTCAACGAAGCCAGGGTGTTAATTTGCTCAACACGCGCGATCGCAGAATCAACAGGCACACCAACTCGATGCATACCTGTATCAACTTTTAAGTGCACCTTGCCAACAACCCCAAGACGTTTGGCAACAGCCGCATAACTATTGATAGTCGCTTCGTTATAAACAGTTGCCACCACTTCGTCACGCAACATCTGCTCAAAGGCAACATCAGGTTGCTCGCTCACTATCAAAATCGGTGCAGCAATTTTCGCCTCGCGCAGTTCGTGAGCCTCATCGGCCAACGCTACGCACAAGCCACTTGCTCCAGCGCTCAATGCCGCACGCGCAACCTCGACTGCCCCGTGCCCATAACCATTTGCCTTCACAGTTGCCCAAAGTTGCGAAGCACCGGCTTGTTTTACAAGCACCGAAACATTCGCCTTTAAGGCCGCCAGGTCAACTTCAACCCAAGCCCATCGATTTATCGAACTCATTAGCGAACTTTTCGCTCAGTTGCTCGCGACGACGGCGATCGCAGTGTCTTCAGTATGCGAAAGCGAAACGAGCCAATTCTTCACACCGCGTGACTGTGCAAGCACTGCCGCTCGCCCTGTAACGATCAATTCAGGAGAACCGCTTTCAGAATTGCGGATCGAAACATCGTGCAGATCAAAAGCCCCGAGCCCAACACCAAGTGCCTTCATCGTCGCTTCACGGGCCGCAAAGCGAACAGCCAAACTGGGTGCACTATCAGCACGACTCGCGAGCGACTCAAGTTCGGCATCTGTAAAAATTCGAGTACGCAAATTTGGTGTTCGATTTAATGCTTCACGAAAACGATGCACGTTGACCGCATCAATGCCCAGTCCAATCATTACGACTACTTCGTCGGGCGCCAGTGATCAGCCATATCGCTGATCGGCAAGATCAACAAGTCAGCGACCGAAACTTCGGCAAGTCGGTCTTCTCTAAATGCACCTTCGGTTTCTGTAACCCAGTCAACGAGTCGGTCGTATCTTCGGTCGTAGCCCTGCAATACCGCCCGCATCGCCGTTGCTGGCAATCGATCGTGAAACATCACGTGCAACAAAGTGATGCCAGTGGTCTGACCACCCTTTGTTTCTGGCACCATGATCACTGTTCGATTATCACTTCGACCACGAGCGACGAGCACTTCTTGGTCACTTGCCACGCGACGCTTTGTACCCACGAGTTGCGAATTGCGATCAACTCGCGAAGTCAAATTCTTCGACATTCCGCCGCGGTCAACAATTGCAATCGTCGCCGAACCGCCGGCGATGTCGCCTTCGATTTGATATCGCGTAAAACCAGTCACCGCACTAACTGCAGCATCCAAGTCAGCGACAATTTTCAACACTCGATACGAAAGTCGTTCACGAGCCACGCCTGCTTCAAGCAGCGACTTTACCAACTTGCGATCGAACAAGCCTTCGTCGCTGCGTGAAATACCTACAGTCACGGTCTTGGCCTGGTGTTTGATCGCATCAACTGGACGCGTCAGTTCGTCGACACCGCGCGTCAAAGCACTCGTCAAATCATCGAGCAGCAATTCTGGCGAAGCAATTTTGCCCGAACTACGTTGATACGCCTGCACGGGGTCGCTCGCTAATGTGTCGCGCAACATCGTCACAATTCGCACTGCCGTGCTGGCTTCTAAATTGCCGTCGTAATTTCCGGTTGCCAGCGCATCTGTAAATCGAGTTGCTGGAGCACCCAATTCTGTACGAATCTTTTCTAGCAACTTGTTCGCATCACCGCCACGCTCAACTGCGTGCTCAACAACTTCTCGTGCCTCGCGCAACGGTCGCGCAAGTGCGTCGATCGCCAAAGCTGCCTCGTAACCAAACAAGTGCCCAACCATGACACTCAAAATAAATGCCAGATGTGTCTCGACATTTGGCACCAGCAGCACTGCAGCAGCGGCATCAAACCTTGTCTGACCAGCAGTGGCTACAACAATTGGCAGCGCCTTGTGAGCGCGGTAAATCGCGATCTCTTTTGCCACGTCTGATGCGTTGCCCTCGAGCAATCCGGTTGCACAAACAAAAATTAATGGCTCACACGACAAGTCGATGTGCTTTTTGTCTTCTGTTGAGTCACTTGAAATCGACTTGTAACAAAGTTCAGACAATTTGATTCGCACTTCTTGGGCTGCAATCAAATTCATGCCGTTACCAACCACAGTCCAATAGCGACGCGACGAAGCAAACTGCCTTGCTGCCGCAGCGATTGACGGTCGAGTCGCCAAGACCTCAACTAACGCTTCAGGTATCGAGCGCAACCCTGCCAACAGTTCATGTCGCGCTCGATCAGACGACTTGCCGAGCGCTTTTGATAGCGCACAGGCATAAAGTGCGCCAGCCGCGACTTGGGCATAGAACGCCTTGGTGCTGGCAACACTCATCTCAACGTCACGACCGTCAGATGTATACATAACGCCGTCTGCTTTTGCCGATAGTTCACTGCCGCGACGATTGACAATCGCCAAAACACTCGCGCCACGGGCTCGCGCTAAGTCGACCGTGCGATTCGTGTCGGTTGTCGTACCACTTTGACTCACCGCAACAACGAGCGTGTCGCTCATATCAAGTTGCAAACCAAAACCAGAAAGTTCACTTGCCAACAACGCCTCGGCGCTCAAACCGATGCCAACTAATTCGTTTAGCAACTTGGCCAATGCTTGGCCGGCAACTGCTGCAGTACCCTGGCCGATCACGCGCACTTTTGTGATTTCGCCCGACGCCAAACGATCACAAATCGCTTTTGGCAAAACATTTTCGCCCAACGCAGTTGTCAACATGCCGTTTTGCTCGACAATTCGTCCTCGAATTGTCTTTCTAAAACTCTCTGGCGCTTCGGCGATCTCTTTGGCTAAAAAGTGTTTGTGCTCGCCACGATTGATATCGCGAGTTGTAATTTCGGCAGTCAAAACTTTGTCTTGGCTCAATTCAATTTCACGCCCGTCGTAAGAAACCAACTGCACACCCGAAAGTTCGCCGGCGTTTGCACCCGACAATGTGACAACTTGGCCTCTGCTTGACGGGTTATCTAAATCGGCGAGCGCTTCACCGTCCATTCGCACGTAGTTAAGCGTCTCTTCAACCAAACCATATGGCTCGCTGGCAACAACAAATCGATCTTCGGCAAGACCAATGCACAATCCCTGACCACTGCCGTGCAGAGCCAACATCAATTTGTCTGGTTCGGTTGCGCTGGCAACCGCAATCGCTACTGAACCTTCGAACTGCGCAACTGTTTCACGAAATGCATCTGTCAAATTCTTTGTCGTCGCTAATTTGCGTGAAACCAACGCAGGGATAACTTTTGCGTCAGTTGTTATTGGTCCCGCGACACGCAATCCATATTGCACTCGCAAGTCGGCATGGTTGTCGACATCACCATTCAATGCAGCAACTAAATAAGCGTCATCGTGTTTGCCTTCAAGCTCTTCGCTGTTTACCGGGTGAGCATTCGGCTCAGAAATAATGCCGACACTCGCCCAGCGCGTATGTGCCAAAACTGCGACTTGCGAGTTCGGTTGCGAAATGCAAAGTCGTAACAGCGCATCGGCAATCACAGCGTTGCGCATCACGCGCGTGTTGTCACCAAGTTCGCCAATCTCTGCGGCGGCTTTGTAAACAAACGACCAAGCATTCTCTGTCATGCGCACTGAACCAGACATAAAAAGTGCGTCTTCGCTGCGGTTGGCCAAAAGTGCTTTAACTTGTTTGTCGGTGGCTTTTA
>ENA-UOYL01000459-UOYL01000459.1-marine-metagenome-genome-assembly--contig:-NODE-459-length-14607-cov-2.751686_pt1 | contig 14607 bp, 6 predicted proteins | sample MGYA00238173_ERZ767189 | MGnify/ENA primary metagenome ERZ767189 (study PRJEB28943, sample SAMN06267163) | marine metagenome | isolation source: Columbia River Estuary | place: USA:Columbia River Estuary... | reverse complement strand
AGGCCATCGAAATTTGCCAGCGGGCCCGGGTTGGTGTTGAGCATGGCCATCATCTTGGCTGCATCCAGTACCGAGCCACCGCCAACAGCGATCACCGCCTGGCAGTTTTCCCTGCGCAGCATGGCTTCTCCGGCCTGTACCTGGTCAAAGGCGGGGTCGGGCAGGACACCGTCAAATATAGCGTATTCGACGTTCTGTTTTTCCAGAGTGGCTTTGATGCCGTCGAGAATCCCGGACGTCGCCAGGAAATTGTCAGAGACAATCAATACCTTGGTGTAGCCCAGGATGCCGACCTGCTCGCACAGGGTCAGGGCGGAGTTGATGCCCTTGAACACCACGGGGGGGTTGCGCGGCAGCACTGCTCGCTCTTTCAACCACATGGTCGCGGCTTTGAGCCATCGAAACAGAGCAGGAGCAATGGGGTATAGAAATCTCAACGGCTTCGTGACCTTCCAACTCATAGAGTTGAGAAGGTACTGTCGCTCAGCAACAAGTGACGCAATCTGCTGATTGAGGAGGGCCAGCTGCCCGTTGAGACGGCGGATCTCGTCGATGACCTGGCGCTGGGTGCTCTGGCACACGCCTTCGGGGTTGCCGATGTAGTGGACGGCCTCGCCCTTGGATTGGAATTGGATGCCTTGGTATTTGCTGGGCAGGACGCCGCTGGACCACTGGCGGGAGGAGATCGGCTGCTGGCCGGTGCGGCCGGCGGAGGTCAGTACGATGTAGCCCGGCAGGTTCTCGGTCTCGGAGCCGAGACCGTAGAGCAGCCAGGAGCCCATGCTCGGACGGCCCTTGATGATGGAGCCCGTGTTGAAGAAAGCGTGGGCCGTGTCGTGATTGATCTGCTCGGTCTTCAGCGAGCGCACGACGCAGAGGTCGTCGGCGACCGACCCGATGTGCGGGAAGATGTCGGTCAGCTCCATGCCCGAATTACCCCACTTCTTGAATTCGAAGGAGCCCCCGCGCGCCTTGAGCACGGCATTCTGGAGCTGCGCGATCTGCTTGCCCTTGGTGAAGGACTCAGGAAACGCCTGGCCGTGGAGGCTCTTGAGGACGGGTTTGTTGTCGAAGAGCTCCAGATGGGGCGGGCCGCCGGCCATGCAGAGGAAGATCACCCGTTTCGCCTTCACGGGTAGGTGGGGCGTCTTGAGGGCCCCCTTCGAGAACTGGGCGGCGTGCAGGTCGGCGAAGCCCGACTTCGCGGCGAGCATGGCAAAGGCCGCGCTGCCGAGGCCGTAGGCGCTCTTCGTGAGGAAGCTCCGTCGGTTGATCGACAGGGCGTGGGCGATGGGGTCGTAAGGGCGCATGGGCTTAGTAGCGGGTGATCGCTTCGTGGGAATTGAGGAGGACGCGGCAGGCCTGCGTCCAGGCGGCGAGTTCGGCGGGGTCGTCGGCGACCGACTGGCTGAAGCCGACCTTGATCAGCTTGGCGGCTTCGGAGGGATTGGACTTATAATAAGCCGTCTGTTCCGCGACCAGCTTCTCCAGTGACGGGCGTTCGGTCTTCTTGATGTCGCGACCCATCGCGAGGCGGAAGCCGTGGCTCAGGCGGTCGCCCGAGGGCAGGGCGAGAAGCCGGGCCGCCATCACACGGGCGGCCTCGACGAACGTCGGATCGTTGAGCAGCGTCAGGGCTTGCTGCGGGGTGTTGCTGTAGTTGCGCAGAGCGGTGCACTCATCGCGGGAGGGCGCGTCGAAGTTGATGAGCATCGGGTGCAGGTACATGCGCTGCCAATGCATATAGAGCCCACGACGCCATTGGTCGGAATCCTTGCTCGCGACGTAGGTGCGGTTCGGGAACTGCATCGGCTCATAATAGCCTTCGGGCTGGTAGGGCTTCACGCTGGGTCCGCCGACGTCCGAGGTGTTGAGGAGTCCGGCGACGAAGAGGGCGTTGTCGCGGACGAATTCGGCGTCGAGCCGGCGAGGATTCTGCGAGGCGAGGAGGCGGTTGTTGGGGTCCGCCTCCTTGAGTTCGGGGCGGAGGCTGCTGCTCTGGCGGTAAGTGCGGCTGGTGACCATCAGGCGGATCATCTTCTTCACGTCCCAACCCTTGTCGCGGAATTCGAGAGACAGCCACTCGAGTAGTTCCGGATGCGAGGGGAGTTCGCCTTGCGAGCCAAGGTCGTCGAGTCCGGCGCTAAGGCCGGTGCCGTGGAAGATCTGCCAGAGACGGTTCATGACCGTGCGGGCGGTGATCGGATTATCTTTCGAATTGATCCAGTCGGCTAGGTCTAGGCGGGTTAGGCGTTTCTGTTCGCTGCTCGTCCGCAGGCCGGGCAGGAACGAAGGCGTCGTGGGTAGGACAATCGGTCCAGTCTCGTCGAGGAAGTTCCCGCGGGGCAGGACGCGGACCGTGAGCGGCTTGGCGGCTTGGGTGACCATCGACCAGGCGTGACCGTCGTATTGGCGACGAATCGAGGTGGTTAGCGTCCGGCTCTTTTCGAGCTTGGCGCGGTCGGTGCCTCGCGAAGCCACATAGAGGGCGAAGGTGGCCGGAGTCGGGCGGGCGACCTCGATGGCAGCACTTCTCGTAAGGGTCTCCGGCGCGGTCACCTTCAATGGGTCATCGTGAGAGAGAGGAGAGACTGAGGCCTTGAGCGTCAGGGCGGCGTTACTGTCGAAATGGATAACGAATTTCTCGTCAGGTTTGAGGGTCACGGGCGTGTCGAGCAGCCAGACCGCATGGACGTCAGCGTTCGGCATCTTCAGGGACCAGCCCGCGTTGATGTCGGTCAGCTCGAAGGAGCTGTTATAGCGCGGTTCGCGGTGGGTGGCATCGGCCAGATGGAAGGCGACTGGACGTTCTTTGCCCTTGGCGTCGACGACGCCGAAGCGAGCGTTGATGGTCGCGGCGGAGCCAGCCGGCAGGGAGCCCTTGGGGATGTCGATACGGACCGAGGCGATCGGCGTGGGGCTCGTATTGAGCGTGATTGCGAAGTCTTCGCCCTTAGCAACGCCCTTGGGCATCTTGATGAGCGCGCCGGCTGCGAAAGCGACGGGAGTCGGGGCGGCCGCACCCTTCTTGGCTGACGGCTTCTTGGCGGCCGTAGCCGCGTCGGTATTCTTGACGGCCATTTTGGCCGGCGCCGTGGCAGGCGCAGCCTTAAGGAAGAACGTACCAGCGGGTGAGACCAGACCGGTGGGGTGCTCCGCGAGGAAGGAGGCGATGTCTTTCTTCCAGGCGGCGAAATCGGATGGGTCCTTCGACTCGGCGAAGGTCTTTTCGTAGAACGATGCGAGCTGGGCGCGGAACTCGGCGTCCTTTTTGCTGAGGTAGGCGTTCTTGCTACGGACTTCCGGATAGAAAGGATGGTCGTTGCCGACGCCCTTGAGTTCAGGTTCGGGGGTGTAATTGTAGTCCGCGTAGACGCCCCACTGCTTCACGTCAGCGAAGAACGCCTGGAGGGTGTAGAAGTCGGCGGACTTGATCGGATCAAACTTATGGTCATGGCATCTGGAACAAGAAACCGTAAGTGCCTGAAAAGTCTTGCTGGTCACATCAATCATGTTGTCAATCCTGTCTGCCTCGTCTTTTTTTATGTCTACCGGGCTATGTGTTCCTTCTGCCAGGGCAAAGAAGACAGTACCCAAAGGCGACTCACTGATGTTGCTGTTTGCATTTGTTCGGGGCTTTTCCAACAGATCGCCAGCAAGGTGTTCCCTTATCATTTGATCATATCGAACATCGTTGTTGAAGGCACGAATCAGGTAGTCCCGGTATCTCCATGCGCCTGGAATGGTGTAGTCAAATTCGTGCCCTTTGGTTTCTGCATACCTCACCAGGTCCATCCAGTGTCTTGCCCAGTGCTCACCAAAATGAGGGGACTGCAGGAACCGATCTACCATCTTTTCGTAAGCATCTTTTGAATCGTCTGCAATAAACCGGTTGATCTCTTCTGTTGTTGGAGGGAGGCCAGTAAGCACATAGGACACCCTACGGACAAGTGAATTTTTATTTGCTTTTTTGGAAGGTGTCAGGTTGTTTTGATCCAATTTTTCATTGATGAAAAAATCAATGACATTGTTTTGTTGTTTGTAGCGGGAGGGTTCAGTTTTTGGCGGGATAAATGCCCAATGCGGCTTCCATTCAGCACCCTGGTCGATCCATTTCTTGAGCAGTGCAATTTCCCTTTCCGTTAGCTTCATGTTTGATGCGGGATTGGGCATCATGATCTCAGGGTCTTTGTGGGTGATCCGGTAGAACAGCATGCTGTTTTCTGCATGACCAGGGTCGATTGCCTTTTTACCATCTTTTGAAAGTGCTGTTGCACCTTCATAGGTATCGAGCCTAAGGTTGGCTTTTCTGCTGTTGGGGTCAGGCCCGTGGCAGAGAAAACATTTTTGAACAAGGATGGGCCTGATATCGTAATTAAAATCAACCTTATCGGCAATCTTCGGTGAATGTTCGGCTCCACATCCCACCAATCCAAGCGCTACAACTAGAAAGGCCATAAAAACAAGAAGAACATTGGTTTTTATGGAGAAGATTAGCGGCATTGGCTTGAAAAATTTCAATTAAATTACACAATAATTTCCATTCACCCTGAGGTTTATCAAAAGGTTAAAATGGTTTTTCTCATTTATTAAAAATTAGATTTTGACCAGCGTTGGTATCATTGGATTGGGAAGGATTGGCAGGATACATTTGAAAAACCTGTGCACACAGATCAATGGAGTAATGGTTATTGGAGCCATGAATCCATCGGCAGATGGCCGTGATTTTGCTGCAGGCTTCAACTTACCAATCGTGACGGACAATCCTGATGAACTCATTCACCATCCAGCCATTGATGCGATCTTGGTTTGCACACCTACAGACCTTCATGCAGATTATGTGGTGAGGGCCGCAAAAGCGGGGAAGGCTGTATTCTGTGAGAAACCGATTGATCTCTCTCTTGAAAGGGTGAGGAAAACCCTTGCGCAGGTTGAACAAGCGGGAACACCATTGATGTTGGCGTTCAATCAACGCTTTGATCCACATTTTCAGGAGATCAGGAAAGGCATCGAGGAAGGTAAAATTGGCCGCCTTCGCAGCATTCACATCACAAGCCGCGATCCCTCACCACCGCCCATTTCCTATATACAGCAATCAGGAGGTTTGTTCATGGACATGAGCATTCATGATCTGGACATGGCAAGGTATCTTTTGAACGATGAAATCGTTGAAGTATATGCCAAGGGCTTCAACATCATTGATCCTGAAATTGGTGCAGTTGGCGATATCGATACAGGCTATATCCTGCTCACGAGTAAGAACCAGGTCACTGTCTTCATTGAAAACAGCCGACAGGCCAGTTATGGATATGACCAACGGTTGGAAGTCTTTGGTTCCAAGGGCATGATGATGGCAGAAAACCCGCTAAAAACAAACCATGTATTTCTTGACAGCGGAGGGATGCACAGGCCACGAAACCAGGATTTCTTCATTGATCGTTATGCCGAATCCTACAAAGCAGAAATGCACGCCTTTGTTGAGGCCCTGAACCAAAAGAAACCCATGCCCATAACCGGGGATGACGGTCTACAGGCCATGCTTCTTGCTCTGGCAGCCGAAAAATCGATGAAAGAAAACCGTCCCGTACGCCTGGCTGAAATAGGCGGTTGATCACAAAATTTTTCGGAAAACCCTTCTGGAGTTCTTTGTGGTAGAACATCCACCGGCTTGGCCGGCATTGCTATCTTGATATAAAGCTATTTGTGCAGACCTCAGTGTATTGGAGGCGTGAATACCTGATGATAAGGCTAATTACATGTATATTGGGCTTACTTCATTCAAAATGGGCAGATTCATCCATCAGCTTAATGGTTACGCGTATGCACAAATTTAAATGTATTGTTCTTTCGGTTTTATTGTTGGCATCAATTGCTACGCTAAAAGCCGCATATGCATCTTCTGCGAAAGGGGGAATGTGTAAGCTCAATTACAAAGGGGCCACAACAGCTCTTGAAACGAAGGCTACTATGAATTATTCACCTACACTTGAAGGGAATGGAGGGGTATCACCAGGGAACACTACTTATTTTATTAATCCGGTAAATGGCAACGATGATCATTCAGGTTTAACAGAAGATCGAGCATGGCGCACATTCAGCCATATCAATCAATTGCAGTTTTCACCGGGCGACAACATTATGATCACCGCTGCTGGTCAGTTCAATCAAACGCTTATTTTAAGGGGTAAAGGGACAGTAAACAACCCAGTCAAAGTTCATTTTGCTGCTGGTAAGTATGATTTTTTTACTGATAGTCTTCACAGGAAAAAATACAATATCACCAATACCAATGACAGTCCAGATAGCCTAAAAGCCATTGGAATTCTTTTGGAGCATGCAAAAAACTTTCAAATTTCAGGCGTTGGTGCCGAAGTTATCTGTCGCGGCAAAATGATTGAAGTCTGTATAGATAGCTGCGAAAATATATCAATAGAGGATCTTCATTTTGATTACCACCGGCCAACGGTTTCAGAATTTACGGTGATTGCTGCAGGCGATGACTATGCAGATATTCAAATTCACAAAGATTCGGAATATACAATCGAAAATGGTGCTATAAAATGGATTGGCGAAGGCTGGAGTTATGATACAGGGTTGGCACAAGAGCTTGATTTGCTTACCAATGATCTTCGGCGCATGAAAGATCCGCTCAAAGGATTGACATTGAAAGAAATAAAACCATTTTTAATTCGTGTCAGCGGAAAACATACAATGAAAACAGGTTGTATTTACCAGCTGCGTGATGTTTTCAGGGATTATGCTGCTGTGTTTACCCGGGGGAGTAAAAATATTTCCTGGAAAAATATACAATTCCATTTTATGCATGGCATGGGTTTAGTATGTCAATTTTCAGAAAACCTTTCCTTCGATTCGGTTACAATAGCTCCCGACAAAGCAAGCGGCAGAACTTCTGCTGCATGGGCTGACTGCATGCATTTTTCAGGCTGTAAAGGAAAGTTACTGATAAAGAACTGCGTGCTTTCAGGAGCACACGACGATGCCATCAATGTTCACGGAACTTACCTAAGCGTTGTTGAAAAAATTGCTGACAACCAAGTAAAGGTTCGGTTTATGCACAAACAAACCTACGGTTTTATGGCTTTTAACAGGGGGGATGAAATTGAATTTGTCAACCAGGAAACATACGCATCACATGGTGTGAACCGGATAAAAGAGGCGGTATTGATCAATCCTAAAGAAATGTTGTTGACGTTTGAAAAGCCTTCTCCTCAAGGGCTTGCTATCGGGGATGCTATCGAAAATGTTACCTGGACACCTGAAGTAGAAATTAGGAATTGCAGGGTATCTTGGGTTCCTACCCACGGTTTTCTTTTATCTACACGGCGAAAGGTACTCGTGGAAGGGAATGAATTTTTAGCAACGCACATGAACGCAATTCATATGGCAATTGATGCCAATAGCTGGTATGAATCAGGGTATGTAAGGGATATGATGATTCGCAACAACAAATTTATCCGATGTGCAGAGCCTGTAATTAAGATTGCTCCTTGGAATAGAATTGCCAACAGCTCTGTCTATCAGCATATAAGGATTGAAAACAATGCGTTTATTCTTCGCAATGAATTGATCGTTCAGGCAAATAGCACAGATAACCTTGTTGTTGGTGGAAATACAATTTATGCAGAAAAGAAACTCAATGATAAGTTATCAATAAATACAGGAGATTGTAAGGATCCAAAGGTTGGCCAAAACAAATACATCATTCAACCCAAAAAGTTGTAAGGAAAAAATACACACATTAGCAGGAGTTTTGCTGCTATGGATACATGTCTCGCATAGGGAGAATCAAATTACTTTTTATGTTGCAATATGTATTCTGATGGCGACACTTTATAAAATGCTTTAAACCATTTAGAAAAATATTGGGGATTAGAATGACCAATAGTGTATGCTACTTCCGATATATTCATATCTGAAGAAATCAGAAGATGGGCCGCTTTTTTCAGCCTTATTGAATCAACAAAATCTTTTCCGGTTGTACCTGTAATCGCTTTAATTTTTCTCAAAAAAGTTGAGCGACTCATGGCAAATGTTTGGGCCAATGAGTTTATATTTAAATCAGGGTTGTCGATATGCTCATCAACATATTTAAGCAACTTTTCTAGGAATTCAGCATCTCTGCTGTTGGTAGTTATTTCTTTTGGATTATGGTATGGGTTATTTAAAAAAAGCTGCCTTAATGTTTCCCTTGATTCAATTAAATTCTTAATAGTCAGGTCTAATAAATTTATATTAAATGGTTTAGGGAAAAAATGATCAGCACCTATTTCTATACCCCTGAACTGACTTTCGGAATCTCCTCTGGCGGTTAGTAGAATAATGGGAATGTGAGAAGTATTTACATCGTTTTTAAGGTCGCTGCACAGCTCAAAACCATCTTTAAATGGCATTATGATATCACTAATGATTACATCAGGTTGAAATTGAATGGCCATTTCAATACCAATCTTTCCATTTGATGCTACAAGTACATTATATTTTTCAGACAAATAGGCACTTATTTTGTCTACCAATTCTTTATTATCATCTACATAAAGGATAGTAGATTTTGATGGGTCTACATTTTCTTCGTTATTGTTGAGTGACTGCATCGCTTCATCACTTATATTATTTTCAAGACCGCTTAAGACTGATGTATATCCTGCATTCAAAAACCCCCTGTCTGCTTTCTCTTCGCTGGAATAGACATTATCATTCATTGGCAAGCTTATTTTAAATGTTGAACCTATTCCTGGTTCACTTGATATTGAAATGCTTCCCTTGTGCAGTGCTATAAGATTTTTTGTAAGGGATAAGCCTACTCCAAATCCCTTTTCATACGATTCACTATTGCCTGCAACATGATAGAATTGGTTAAATATTTTTGATAGATTTTCTTTTTCAATACCAATACCATCGTCGCTGACATTTATATCAAGAAATTCATTGTTGTTAGAACGAATGGCTGTTACTTCAATTGTACCCCCACTTTTGGTGTATTTTATAGCATTTGAAATAAGGTTATTAAAAGCTTTTACAAGCGCATTTGCATCATACCAAATTAAAATTTCAGATTCAAAACCAGAAAAGATCAATTTAATTTTTTGTCGGTCAGCAAGAGGTTCAAATGTGGTTATGATGTTTTTCAAAAAATCAATGATATTATCTTTTCTAACATTAATCTGATAATCTCCACTTTCTATTTTTTGAATTTCTAATAATTCATTGGTGAGGTTTAACATATGACTAATATTTTTTTCAATGCTTCCTACCTCTTTTTCTTGTTCTGTATTTATTTTAAAATGTCCAATAAGCTTTTCAACCGAACACATAATTAGTGTAAGGGGGGTTCTGATTTCGTGTGAAATATTAATAAAAAATTGAATTTTTGCTTGATTAACTTTTTCAATTTTTTCGTGGTATTCTTTTTCTAATATTTCTGCATGTTTTTTTTGTACTCTTTTTTTTGTAATCGATGATACAAAAAATATTATAACAAAAAGGATAAAGGAATAAAGTAAAAAAGCCGGCAAAGTTTGCCAAAAAGATGCCTGTATTTCAAGAGGGGTAGACGTAATATTATTATTCCATACACCATCATGGTTGGAAGCTTTTACTTTAAAGATGTAATTTCCTTTACTCAAATTTGCATATTCTGCATATCGATTTTCGGACGTACAATATATCCAATCTTTATCGTGTCCTTCGAGCATGTATGCATATTTACACTTTGATGGATTTATATAATTGAATGAAATAAACGAAAATCTCAAATTGTTGCTGGTATGGGATAATTTAAGTTTTTTAGTTTTATCAAGTCCTTTTATTTCGTTAGCGTTTATACCATTTATGAAAATATTTTGAATGAAAACGGGTACAGTAATACTATCAGCATTCATTTTTTCAGGAGAAAATTGAGAAACACCATTGATGCCGCCAAAGTATAACATGCCAGTATTATCAACATAGGTAGCGTGTTCCGCAAATTCATAATCCTGTATACCATCATTAATATCATAATTAATGATGTCATTTGAAAATTTATTGAATTTTACTAATCCCCTATTGGTTCCTAGCCAAATATTTCCTTTTTTATCACTTTGTATTGATTGAATCATATTGCTGGGTAAACCATTTTTGGTCGTGTAAACTCCCACATCTGAAAAATTTCTACCATCATTCATTCTAAAATGAACCAGTCCATTCCTTGAACCAATCCAGTAATTGTTATCAGTATCTATATAGATATCAGAAATGTATTTACTGATTGAATAATCTTTATGCATTTTGTTGAATGAAACAAAGCTTGATATATTATCTTTTGAATCTAATTCTGCTTTAACCAGCCCATTCATTTCTGTGCCAATCCAAATGCAATTCTTGTACTGATCATACTTGACACACCGTATTGTATTTTGTGTTCTAAGGTCAACTAAAAGTTTATCGTTGTAAGTCACTACTTGGGAAAACTTAAAATCATCAGTCAAGACAAAGCTTACTAACTTATTGCTTGTACCAATCCAGTATTTATTGGATTTTTTACAAATAGAAAATACAACACCTATAGCCTTATTATCAAATGAAACTTTATCTGTTTTTATTTTGTCTTTATCGTGTGTAATGAGGTATAACCCGTCAGATGTTCCTGCGAGATAATGTTTTTTATCAACTTCGGACAATGAAAAAATGGAGAGATTATTCAGTAAATATTTTATGATCTTTTCTTTTTCTGTATCGTAAACAAACAAACCTTCAAAAAGAGTTCCAAACCATAATCTATTATACAGATCTTTGCTTATAGACCTCGAATAATTATTAAGAGAACTGTTTGATGAATTGCTAAACTCAAATGAAAATTGATAATTTTTGAATTTGATTCCAGACTGGTTATAAAAAAATACACCTCTTCCCAGAGACCCTAACCATAGGGTGTTATCACGTGATATGTAAATACTTCTGATTCTTTTGCTTGAAATTTCAAGTTCACTGAATGTTGTTGGCACAAAAATATTGTTCTCCAACTTCTCTTTTGGAATAGCGATAACGCCATCGCTTCGAGAGATAATCCATAATTTACTTTTGTCATCTTGAATTATATCTGTAATTCTTGAAAAAAATGTATTTTTTTTCTGTGGATATACCTTTATTGTTGAATATTTTCCTTTGGATACTTTTAATTGATAGAGACCATGCTTTGCTGTACCTGCCCAAAAATTGGAATAGCTATCTTTATAAAGCGCTGTTACTTCGATAGGGGTTTTAACATCAAGATCAATCTCATCAATTACCAACAGCTTATTATCAATGATTTTTGATACGACAACATGGTTATTGGCAGTTAGCAGGTAGTTGTCTTGTTGATCTTTTTGATAAATTCGAATTCCTTCTAATTTTACACTTGCATCTAATTTGTAATTGTCAATAGTATTACACATATCTTTTGCAATCAGGTCTGTAAAAAGTTTATTTCCTGGATTGAATTTCCACAGTCCATCATTGCTGCTCACTAGAATATGATTATCGATCAGTTTCATTGAAAGTATTGTTTGCTTAAAAACACTTTCTCTTTGACTATATTTATTAAGGTTATAAAATATTTCTGTAATTGGATTAAAGACAGAAATTCCTTCTATCGTTGCTATCCAAATATTTCCTGCAGAATCTTGCAATATGGATTGGATGGTATTGCCACACAGGTCATTGTAATCATCACCTCTGTAATATTTTTTGAAAGAAATACCATCATATCTGTTAAGACCATAGTGGGTACCAAACCACATATAGCCTTCTTTGTCCTGAAACATCGCTAAAACACCATTTTGAGAAAGCCCTTTTTTATTGTCAATTATCTTGAATATTACCTTTGTTTGGCTTAAACCCTGGTAATTGGCAAGAAAAAAAACAATAAACAGTATAGAATAAATACGACGCATCAGGACTATTTGGTAATAATTTAAGTCATATACATGAGCAAAGTGTTTTGAATGTACAAAACATAATATATAATAATTAAATTATATATGAAAGAACACAGCTAATGTAAGATCTCTAGAAGCATGGTTTTCCCAATTCCGGGAGTATTTTTTAAAAATTGAAACAAAATCACCTGTTTTTGACCCTTTTTAGACCGCTGTGAGCAACAATAGACCTTTATTTTCGCTAGGTAAACGATTTAACCATGTCGAAAATGTCCAAAATTCTATTCAGCTTCCTTTTTATTCTATCTGTTGGCGAAAGCTGTTTCTACACCTATCCCCCATCTTATCCTATTAATTGTGTCATTTACTCTGAAAAGAAAAGTATCGTTTCAAAAATTTCATTAAAAAAGGGCGATAAAGGACAGGAGTATTATGAAATCTCATTCATTAACCGTGGTCAGGAAGTTGATAAAATTGACTCTATTGAAATCACCCTTACCGAAAAAGGGAAAACTGATGCAGCATTGCCCATCGTTTTTGGCGGCACCTGTATGGGACGGACACCTTTAAAACAATCAAACTCTTTAGATAACAAGAGCGAATCGGGTATGTATCTAATGACAAAGTTTACTGAAAATAGATATGGACTTGTGGGTGTACTTACCTGGAATATATTCAGGCCTAACATATACAACAAAGAAAACAACGTAGTTATCAAAGCATTTGGTGAGAAAAAGCCCATAAAACCAGGTGGTTCCATTCTCTTTGAAAAAATTGTTAAAATCAAAAATGAATCCTGGCAAGATTTATTGTATGCATATGGTGAAGAAATAGCAAATGAGCACAAAATTAAACCGAAAGAATCCCTCCAATTAAAAGGTTGGTCAACCTGGGATTATTATGGAAGAGTATACGACACAAAAGATGTCATTGATAATATCGATCAGCTTGGTGCAGATGGTTTAAAAGTGAATATCATTCAAATCGATGGCGGTTGGTGGACTGCAAGAGGGGATTATTTGAGTGTTCGTAAAAATTTGCAGGGAGGAATGAAAGCAATTGCAGATTATTCAAAATCAAAGGGATATAAAGCGGGAATACATCTCGATGGTTTTAGGGCAGATAAGACTTCCAATATTTATAAAGAACATCCTGATTGGTTTTTGAAAGACCAGGATGGTGAATTAATCTGTCAGTCTGTAGACAGAAAGGATGCATTTATGCAGTATATCTATTTTGATTTTTCAAATCCTGCCGTATGTGCTTACATGAAAAATGTTTTAAGTACTATTCGTACTGAGTGGGGTTTTAGTTATTTCAAGATAGATTTTATGCGTTATGGCCTTCTTGAAACAATATTAACTGAACATGGGAAAGAGAAAAAAGGAATGAAGAAAGTTACTGCTGTAAAGGCCTTCGATAATAATCTTACAAGTATGGAAAGAACAAGATTGGGGTTAAAATCAATGCGAGAAGGTATTGGTGACGGGTTCTTTTTAGCCTGTTCATCTGTTTTTGGACCAACGATTGGGATCGTGGACGGAATCCGAACAGGTGGTGATATTAGTCCAACATTCGAACATTATAAAACCAGGTGCCTGCAAAATGGAGGAAATTTTTATCTTAATCGTATAGTGGCTCAGAATGATGCCGACTATTTAGTTGTCAGAAATAAAGATGATGAAGAACCCTCTAGGGCTTGGGGCGAAGATAAATTCGGCGGAAATACTACGTATGATGAGGCTAAAATGTGGAGTGATTACGTATCCTTATATGGAGGGATTAAAATAAACAGTGATAATCTGCTTACATTAAGAAGCGAAAGAAAAAGCCTGATTAAAAATGCATTTTCTATAAAAACAGCCACAAGATTTTTGCCATTAGACTTATGGGATCATGCTAAAAGCAACAATGATGCCTTCAATGTCATGCTCGGTGAAAACAATGATGGAGTATATCTCTCTCTTTTTAACTGGGACGGGAAAGACAAACAATTTGTCATTGGAGGTCTACAAAATACTGAATTGTCAGAAGCACTGTCAGGGCTAATAATCAATACAACTGCTGGAAAATTAATGTATAATTTAAAATCCCACACCTCAATAACAATAAAGGTTAATGGAATGAACTTCAACTTATTGAGAAAAAGTATAACGATTAACTAAAGATTAAAACTTGCTATTATGAGAAAATTAATACGGATTAAGAAATCCATTTTACTGGCATTGCTAGCCATTTCATGTGTTATATCAGAGGCCCATTCGCAATCAAAAATCGTAAATGGGTCAGTTAAAGATGAGAAAGGAAAATCTTTGGCAGGTGTTACAGTTGTCACACAAAATAAGAAGACCGGAGTGACTACAGATATTGATGGAAAATTTACCATCAATGCATTGCCTACTGATAAACTGGTTTTCTCGTTTACTGGCATGAAAGAGCAAGAAATTGTGGTTGGAACGAAGTTGCAAATAGATATCATTTTGATGGAAGACGCAAAATTACTTGAAGAAGTTATTGCCGTAGGGTACAGTTCTAAAAAATTAACAGAGATATCCAGTTCTGTCGTTAATTTAAACCGAGAAAAACTTGCAGTTTCAACCGCAACTTCTGGATGGAGTTGATCTACTTCAAGGGAAAGTAGCAGGGTTAACAATATTAGATAACAATTACGATGCTGGTACAGCACCTT
>ENA-UOYL01000457-UOYL01000457.1-marine-metagenome-genome-assembly--contig:-NODE-457-length-14621-cov-3.336565_pt1 | contig 14621 bp, 15 predicted proteins | sample MGYA00238173_ERZ767189 | MGnify/ENA primary metagenome ERZ767189 (study PRJEB28943, sample SAMN06267163) | marine metagenome | isolation source: Columbia River Estuary | place: USA:Columbia River Estuary... | reverse complement strand
CCATAATTATTATACGTTGCAGAAGCTGGTTTACTTACTTCATTAAAACTAAATGATAATGTCCCTGCTGTTTGTGCAATTCCAGAAAATGTAAATCCTAATGAGATAATAAATGCGATTTTTTTCATGTTTTATTATTTTTAATTTAATTAATTATTTTTTTTTCCTTGATTTATCCAGCATTCTACACGTTGAATAACGCTGTCTGGCAATGCATATCCAATATTAAAGCCATCTCTTGGCATCAACTTATAACCACTATTTCTCATTGCACCAATAATGGCAGAAGAATTAGAAGAAATATTTGCATGATTTGTAAGAGAATAACCATTTTGATTGTCATGACAGCCTGAACAATTATTCTGAATGAGTGGTAGAATTTCATCGTTAAAAGAAACTGTATCTGAACAATTTGCATCAGCATAAAATTCAGCTTTATCTTTTTTGCAACCACAAAAAATTAATAGAGAAAGTATAAATATGCTAGATTTCATTTTTTTGGATTAGTGGTGAAAGGGCTAGCCAAAAAAGTGGAAAAATAAAGTACAAAGGAATTACAAATCCAGGATAAAATTCAGTCATTTCCAATGTCTCTGGGAAATCTTCCTTCATTATTGGAAATAGAATGCTACTTAGAGTTGCGAAAACAAGAACTATATTAAATATAATAGTGCCGAATTTTGGTGCTAATCGGTTACTGAGAAAACATAAACCGGATACGCTTAGTCCTAAAGTAAAATAAGTTGCTATAATTTTCCAAAGAGGAAGTATCAGAGAAAAGTTTGCCATTACCTCATAGTATTTGGTCACATAAACAGCTGCTCCGAGAGATGAAATTAAGGAAACTACTAAACCCAAAAGAAAATAAGACTTAAACATGTTATTTTTTTTCTGCAGGAAGATTAAAAGAAACTTTCATAATATCTGGAACGACATCACTCTTTTTACCAATGTTAAAATCCATTCTGTTTACATTAATACTTCCAGAAAAAGAAATAGCATTTCCAGACCCGCTTTTCTTAGCCTTTACAACATAAACTTTGCTTGTCCCTTTGAGTGTTAAGTCGCCTGTAATTTTATATAAATCACCTTCTTTTACTACTGTTTTTGACACAAACTTGATATTCGGGTATTTTTTGGCATCAAACCATTCTTCTGTTTGAGCTTTTTTATCTCGCATTCCATTACCTGTTTTTATTGACGAAATCGCAATTGAGAAATTAAATTTTGAAGTCTCTAAACTTTGCTCGTTGAAATCTATTGTGCCTTCCATTTTCTTAAAAGAACCTGAAGGATCTGCACTCTTAAATTTAAGAGAAAAAGCGTCTGTAATTTCAAAACGATCTATTGGAAGAAAAGTTAGAGAAGTACTTATAGCTAGTAAAAAAATGTAGGAGATGATAAGATAATATTTTTTCATAATTCAAAGATTAAAATTTACGAGCTACACAAAAACCGAACCTAAATTGCCCTTTCAACCAATTTTCTGTAGTGTAAGGTATAAATTGAGTTTCACCTAAACCACCAGAATTAGTAAAATTGACAGTAAAGTTGTGCCCAAAAGTAAACCACTCCAAAGCAATACCTAGACTATTCTTATAAAAACTTGAAGGGCGAAATTGTTCATTGTGAAAAACATGATAGTATTCAGCAAGTATTGCAAAGCGACTACTAATTTTCAAGCGAAATGCGCTTCCAAGAGCAAATAGTGTATTTTGATCATTTTGTGTAACATAATTTCGGTGGAGAAGCGTTGGAACAAGAGCAAGGGAAAATCGCTCGCCAAAATGTTTTGCTAAATTAAGCTGAGTAAAATAAGCTAGTCGATGAGAAGCTTTTGGAAAAAAACTAACATCAGATTGAAGCGTTGAACTTTTCATGTAGGTAAAACTAGAACCTGAAATCACAGTCATAGAAAGAGGCATACTGCCTTTTTTTTGCTCAAGGACTTTGTATTTTAAAAATCCATCTAAAAGCGAGCGATAAGGAGCTCCTGTTCCTTTAGATCTTCCTAATCCAAGCATGAATTTATCACTTACGCCATATTCTATTGCTATTCTCATGTCTGAGAGGTAATCAAAACCAAACATATTTTGGTATCCACCATTTGGTCCTGAAAAATCCCCGAAGCGATGCTCAATTCTCATTTCATATGTACCTTTTGAAAGTGTTTCATTGGAATGGCCATTTATTATTCGAGAAGAGGAAAATGTTTTTGGTTCTTCAAATGGTATTTCGGATTCATCCTTAGTCTGAGCTAAAAATAAAGGTGAAACAGCTAGAAATAAAAACGTAAAAAAGGATAAGGAGAAATTCATTTTTTTTGGTAAAATTAAAAATAAAAAAAATACTATTGGTATAATTTTTAGATATAATGTCAAAGTCATTGACCTGTTCCAATTAAGAAAACAGTTGGAATTTTACTCAAGTCATAGGCTTTTTCTCGCCATTCAATTACTGAATGAGTTTGAATCAATGCATTGTGAATTGTTAAATTAGAAGCAATACACAATTGAGTGGTATCCGTTAATTCATTTAGTAAATCCTCTAAAACATTCATATTTCGAAATGGAGTATCCATAAAAATATGTGTCCCACCATGGCGCCGAGTATCCATTTCCATATCTTTCATTTTTCGAATTCGGTCTTTTCGTTCCTTTGGTAAATAACCATGAAAGGTAAAATGCTGTCCTGAAAATCCACTACCCATTAATGCCAAAAAAATAGAAGAAGGTCCCACGAAAGGAACAACTTGAATTCCTTGACTATGAGCTAAAAAAACCAATTCAGCTCCAGGATCTGCAATTCCGGCGCAACCTGCTTCAGAAATAACTCCAACATCCTCACCATTTGTTAGTTTGAGGAGCACCTTCATACAATCCGATTCTTTAGAATGCTTATTCATGAGTGTGAAATGACATTCATCAATTGGAAATTGGCGGTCCATTTTTCGCAGCAAACGTCTGGCAGATTTAATTTCTTCGACTGCAAAGTGGCGCAATAGAATTGTTGATTTTATAACATCATCTGGGATTATGTCCGATATAGATTCTCCTCCTAAGGTATTTGGAATCAAAAATAATTTACCTAATTTCTCCATTTTTAATTTTCATTATGATAACTGAAGTTACTTTTTCTACTAATTCATAAACAGCTTTGAAATCCTCTAAGCTGCCATAATAAGGGTCAGGAACTGAAAGATTTGAATTGGAATATAATTCATCTAAAATTAACCGTACTTTTTTTCTATCAGAATTATTTCTTGCTAAACTTAAAATATTTTCTCGATTAGCCTCATCCATTGCATAGATAATATCAAAATCATCAAAATCATTTATTGTAAACTTTCTAGCTACTAAATTTTTGATATTTGTGCCAAACTCTTCTGCTGTTGAGCACATTCTCGAATCAGGTGCTTTACCAATATGATAAGCCGCAGTTCCCGCAGAATCAACAAGAATATTTAAGTTGTTTTCTTTTACTTTTCTTCGCAATAGACCGTCGGCAATAGGAGAGCGACAAATGTTACCCAAACAGACCATTAAAATTCGCAATGAATAGTTTGACTCTTGCTTCACAAATTAATGAATCGTCAATTTTTTCTCTAACTCCTCTAAATAATTTCGGAATTGTTTATCCGTCTCAGATAAATTAACAACTGTTCGGCAAGCATGAAGAACGGTAGCATGGTCTTTTCCACCACAGTGAGCTCCTATATTTGCAAGTGATGATTTTGTCATCTTTTTAGAGAAATACATTGAAATTTGTCTTGCTTGAACAACTTCACGCTTCCGTGTTTTAGATTTTAGCATTTCAATTGGCAAATCAAAGTAATCACAAACTACTTTCTGAATGTATTCTATAGAAACTTCACGAGCTGTACTGCGAACAAATTTATCCACCATTTGCTTTGCAAGTTCCAAGGTAATTGCTTTCTTATTAAGTGAAGCCTGTGCTAAAAGTGTATTTAAGGCACCTTCAATTTCTCGGATATTTGTATTTATAGAATAAGCTAAGTATTCAACAACCTCATTAGGCAACTCAATTCCGCTTCCGTACATTTTCTTCTCCAAAATTGCAATTCGGGTTTCAAGATCAGGTGTTCCTAAATCTGCAGATAATCCCCACTTGAAGCGAGAAAGAAGACGTTGCTCCATTCCTTGCATTTCTACGGGCGCTTTATCTGATGTTAAAACAATTTGCTTTCCATTTTGGTGCAAGTGATTGAAAATTGAAAAGAAAACATCTTGGGTTTTTTCTTTACCAGTAAAAAATTGAACGTCGTCAATAATTAAAACATCCACCATTTGATAAAAATGAACAAAATCATTGGTAGTATTATTCTTTATAGCATCTATAAATTGGTGTGCAAATTTTTCAGATTGCACATACAAAACTGTTTTATTGGGAAAATTATCTTTTATCTCGATTCCAATTGAATGCGCTAAATGTGTTTTTCCCAAACCAACACCGCCATAAATTAATAGAGGATTAAAAGCTGTCCCGCCTGGTTTATTTGCGACAGCATAACCAGATGCACGAGCCAAACGATTACATTCACCCTCAACAAAATTTTCAAATGTATGAGATGCGATTAAATTAGATTCAATATTCACCTTCTTTAAGCCTGGAATAATAAATGGGTTGCGAATTTGCTTCTCATTTGTGTTAATCGGCATATTAATAGGAGCGTTTTTTAAGGAGCTAGTATTGTTTGTTGGGATTTTAACAGTGTATGGACTTGAAGAATTTGAATTATTTTCCATAACAATACTGTATTCTAAACTCCCTTCGTTGCCTATTTCTTTTTTAACAACTTTTCGAAGCAGCTGAATATAATGTTCTTCTAACCATTCATAAAAAAAATGTGAGGGGACTTGGATCGTTAAAATGTTGTTTTCTAATTTAATTGGAACAATTGGTTCGAACCATGTTTTGAATGCTTGTAGAGAGATGTTGTCTTTGATTAACTTTAAACAAGACTCCCATACACCTTCGTGACTTTTAATCATAATTGAATTTTATAAACAGTTTATTTTTACTTTAAAAAAGTGATAAAAAAACACTTTCAAAGCGTATTTTTTGGAGAGTACAAAGATTTGTATAAAAAAGTTAAAAAAAAAATTGATTTGCTATTGACTTTATAGTTTTTTTTTACTTGTTTAAATTTAATCGTGTTTTTTTTACATTAATATGTACTTTCGAAAGTAGTTAAAAATATTAACTTACTGTTCTACTAATTGTTAAATAAAAAAAATAAAATTATAAAAATGCTTAGAAAATTTGAAGGCGCTCATTTTGTTAGAGTGAGATACAGCGAAACAGACAAAATGGGCTTCTGTTATTACGGGAATTATGCTGCATTTTTAGAACTTGGTCGCGTTGAACTTTTAAGGGAAAACAAAATTGTCTACAAAGAACTTGAGGATTTAGGGATTTTATTGCCGGTTTCAGAATTAAGCATCAAATACCTTCACCCAGCAAAATATGATGACCTTCTAAAAATAAAAACTACAATTAGTGAACTTAAAGGAGCTCGAATTTACTTTAACTATGAAATTTATAATGAAAAAGAAATTCTTTTACTAAGCGCCACAACTACTTTGGTGTTTGTCGATGCAAAAACTATGAGGCCAATAGCTGCTCCTGACTTTATATTAGATATCCTAAAATAAATAAAAAAGACTTCTTGAACTCAAAATCTTTTCTCTGAAGTGTCAAATCTAAAAGGAGTTCTTTAAGAGACAAAAAATAAAATTAAATTTGTGGTATGAAACAACTAATAGAATGTGTTCCGAACTTTAGTGAAGGTTCTGACATGAGTATAATTAAACAGATCACGAATGAAATTGAAAGTGTTGAGGGAGTTCGTCTACTGGATGTAGATCCTGGGAAAGCAACTAATAGAACAGTTGTTACCTTTGTTGGAGAACCAATTTCAGTTATTGAAGCAGCATTCCGCGCTATAAAAAAAGCTGCAGAGCTAATTGATATGCGCAAACATACAGGTGAACACCCACGAATGGGAGCAACAGATGTTTGTCCTTTAATTCCTGTGGCAAATATTTCAATGGAAGAAACCGCTGAATGGGCAAAAAAATTGGGTGAGCGCGTAGGAAATGAATTGGCAATACCCGTTTATCTTTATGAGGCTGCGCAAAAAAATCCGGAACGTAAAAATCTTTCTATAATTCGTGCAGGCGAATACGAAGGGTTTTCTAAAAAAATTCTTTTGAGTGAATGGGCTCCAGATTTTGGGAAAGCAATTTTTAATGCTAAAAGTGGTGCAACAGTAATTGGCGCTAGAGATTTTTTAGTTGCATACAATATAAATCTGAATACAACATCCACGAGACGAGCAAATGCTATTGCTTTTGATGTTCGGGAATCAGGGAGGAAAATCCAAAATGAAAAAGGTGAAGAAATAGTACAGCCTGGCACACTAAAATCCGTAAAGGCTATTGGTTGGTTTATTGAAGAATATGGCGTAGCTCAAATCAGCATGAATCTTACAAACGTAAATATTACTCCCATACATATTGCGTTTGATGAAGTTTGTAAGAAAGCAAATGAAAGAGGTGTTCGTGTCACAGGTTCAGAATTAGTTGGTTTGATTCCTTTAAAATCTCTGCTGGATGCAGGAAGGTATTTTTTAGAAAAACAACAACGAAGTGTTGGCGTAAGCGAAAAAGAAATAATTCATATTGCAGTAAAATCACTAGGCCTTGATGAACTTTCAGAATTTATACCAGAGAAAAAAATTATTGAATACTTACTAAACGAGGAAAAACAAGACAAACTTATTAATTTATCATTACAAGAGTTTGCAAATGAAACTGCAAGTGAATCGCCAGCTCCAGGAGGAGGCTCAATAGCAGCATACATGGGATCACTTGGAATTTCACTAGCAACAATGGTCGCAAATCTTTCAGCACACAAAAGAGCTTGGGATGAGCGGTGGAAGGAATTTAGCGCTTGGGCAGAAAAAGGTCAAAAGATAAAAGATGAATTATTGTACTTAGTTGATGAAGATACCAATGCATTTAATAAAATAATGGAGGCATTCTCACTGCCCAAATCCTCTGAGCAAGAAGTAAAATTTCGCTCTGAAGCAATTCAAAATGCTACAAAATATGCAACAGAAGTTCCGCTTAAGACAATGATTTTAGCTTATTCTTCTTTTCCAATAATAAAAGCAATGGCGGAGATAGGAAATCCAAATTCCATAAGCGATGCAGGTGTAGGTGCTTTGTGCGCAAGAAGTGCGGTTATTGGTGCATATATGAATGTGCGAATTAATGCAGCAGAACTAAAAGATGAGGCATTTAAAAAAGAAATTTTGGCAAAAGCTGAAAAAATAAAAAACGAAGCGATTAAAGAAGAAGAAGCGATTTTAAAAATCGTTTACGCTGTTATTTGATTCTCCTAAAAATAATTTTTTGAGTGTGCTTTTTTGAACAACCAATCAAAATCCTAATCATATTCAAAACGCGAACAATAATCTCAATTTGAGAATTTATTTTATTTTACTTTCTTTTTTTCTTGACAAAAAAAGAAACAAAAAAGTCAAGGCTCTGAATTTCCATTTTGTTCGCAAATCATAATTTTACAACTACTTACAACTCGTTGCGAACAATTTTAACTCCTTTCTGAAACTGAAATTTTTCAAAAATGTTCTTGCAGAAATTTTAAAAATTAACAGTTTCAGTTCAGTAGCAAAAACCATGAAATTCAAGGCCGAATATTTCCGCCTAGCGGACACAAGTAGTCGATATAATTAACCCCAAACTACAAAGCTGCAATCCCCTTTATTATCTCCGCCAATCGTTCCACTTGAATTTTACGGGAATATTGTTCAACATCGTGAGAATTACAGGCAATTTGACCCGTGGCTTGAAATTCTACATATAAATCGTGCAGGACTTGCCTCAAATGCTGTGAATCTTTCACAATGACACCCGAATTGGTTTGCTTAATCAAATCCGCTTGTAGTTGTTTGCTTTCACTTCCTGATTCATCGACATGGTAGTACTTCTGTTTCAATGAATTCGCTTCAGGATCATTTTCATAACATAAAATGATTTTTCGCCGAATACCCAAATAATCGAAAATTTTCGTTCCCATGTATGAGTAATAGTTAAACAGAATCATCACATGGTCTGAGGCCAGTTTCTCCAATAATTCTTGGTTTTGCATCTTCGGCGTAATCAAGACATGCGCTTTTAAATTCGGGAATTGTTCACTCACCATGCAATTCAATTCATCGGTCAAATTGGTGCCATAAAATTTGAAGCATATTTTTGCTTCTGGGTGCTCCGTGACAAATTCATTTGCTACTCTTAAAAAACTCTCAATAGGATGCCAATTATAAATCGTTCCAACAAATGAAATACAAAGTTCTTCCTTGTTTTGCTCAATGTTTTTGACTTTATCTATTACTTTAGTATCATAACCATTCGGTGAAATACTAAATGGTTTATTAGGAATTAAAGTATCTATTTTGGAATGAACAAATTTCGAAACCGTACTAATATGAGAGGCTGTAGAAACCGTTTTTTTTTCTATATAATGATTCCACTTTTTTTGAATTAAATTTTTTCCGTGCTGTTCATTATGACTCCAAGGATCTCTATAATCAGCAATCCAAGGAATGTTAAACTCATTACTTAATTTAGATGCATACCTAAACAAGATAAAAGGATCGCCAGTTGCAATGATGGCATCGACTTGGTTATTTTTGAGAAAATGCTTAGCCGCTTTATACAATTCAATCTTCGGACCTATTGGTAGCAGAAATTGAGCAAACTCATAATAGGCAGAAATAGATTTGCGCAGCAGTCGATACCTATGCTCACCGTGTTTCAACATCAAACGATTGGCAAAATTTGGCTTATAAGGCGTTCGAATAATGGTACCGCATTGACTTACCTCAACGATCGACTGCTCTGAACTTCCAGCAGAAATATAATCTAAGCGATTACCGTGGGTATTTCCCCATTGGCGCGTTACTACAATTGGTTCTACACCGAATTCTTTTAAATAGTTATACCATGCATAAGGTCGCAGCCCACCTACAGAAACATATGGCGGGAAATCATAAGCGAGGATTAGAACTTTTTTCATGGAATTAGATTTTGGTATTCTTTTACCCACATTTCAAGTATTGCATCTGATCCGTAACGCTTTAAAATATCTGCTCTAAGCGCAGCTGCTGAATAATTATTCCATGTTGAACTCATCTCTAAAATCGCCTCAAACAACGAATTCGCATCATTTTCGGTAATTATACCATGTGGTTCTATAAGAATTTCTTCGACTGAACCATTGTTTATCGCTACGACTGGTAAACCTTGAGAAAGGCTTTCCATAATCGCAATTCCAAAGGTCTCCGATGCGCTACTAGAAATATAAAAACACGCTTGGTTGAGGTAATCCATCACCTCTTGGCGTGAAGCATAATCGACGAAATCTATGCTTTCAAACAAGCTGGCATCTTTTATTTCTGAAATCAACTTTGCTTTTAATGGCCCTGAACCCACCCACAAAAGACGTGCATCCGGATTGATCTGAACGAATAAACTCCAAGCCTCTAATAAAAGTTGGGGCTGCTTGACTTCCACCCACGATTGAATGGTAAGGGCTGTATATTTTTTTTCCAAAGTAAGGGTCGAATTCGCAAAAAGAGGTGATAACATGTTGGGAATTACCTTCGATTTATCGGGCTTCAAATTGAAATATTCGCTTACTTTTTTGGACTGAAATCCACTCACAAAAACCAAAGAATCAGCGCTATCAAGAACAGAAAATGCACGAGCTTTATCTGCGAGTGACAAGGAATCTATTCCATAAACCAATTGCGAAGCATGTTCAGAATGAACCCAAGGAATTGAGAATTGCTTTGATAAGAACTTGGCCACCCAACCTCCCTGAAAAACAGCATGGCTATGAATTAGTTCAACATCTTTGAGATGGCTAACAAGCACTTCAGCTGCGAAACGGTTTAATTTTAAAAGCGTCCAAGTCCTTAACCCTGGCAATAATGGCTTCAAGGAAACATCATAAACTTTAATGCCTTGATAGCTCACTATTTCTTTTTTTTTAGCCCAACCCCATTGAGAGAGAAAATTCCCACGAATATATATCTTGAGTACTTCAACTTCAAATCCATGTTCTCTTAGTACTGCAACTTGATCTAGCACAAAAGAACCCAAGCCAGGTTCTGCCTCACTTGGAAACCACGAAGTAACCACAAGTATTTTTTTTGGAGTCATGGATTCATTTTCTTTATTCCCATAGCATTTAAAAAGATCTTGGGAAATTCCAATACTAAAAACCAACGCGGAAATCTGGTCAAGTAGCTAAACCATATACTGAGAGCCACACCAAGCTGACCATTCATCCTAGATTGATATAAATACATCCTTAGTTTCTGTTCCAAGTAAGCCAAATAAAAATCGTGTGACATACTTGTTTTGATCTTTTCATCCTGATAAACATCTTTTATAGCCGCAAGATACTGCTTTACATCTAAGATTTTAACCTTAGACAAACCAGAAGCAACGGTTCCTTCAGGATTTATAATTTGTTTACACGTGTAATCTTTGAGAACTTGAAGCTCATAATGAACCGCCAAACGCGTCCATAAATGGGTGTCTTCCCAAATTCGAAACCTAAGATCAAATTGATGGTTGAGCAAAATGGAGCGGTGAATACAAACGGCATTTGCAAGAATAAAGTGAGTCCAAATCTCCTCAATGACATTGTTGTTCAAGTTGATGAGGGGATATAATTTTTCTTCACCCGCCTCTTCTCGAATACAACCACTGAGTAAAAATCTGGGGTTTGCCGATTCATTTATCGCCTTTTCGAAAACAGCTAAATGTTGATTGAGGTATACGTCATCACTGTCTAGAAAACAGATCCATTCGCCTTTGGCATTACGAATACCATTGTTTCTTGCAGCACTTCGCTCCGCATTTTCTTGGTAAATATATTTTATTCGTGGATCATTATAAGACGCCACAAGCTCTCTAGTGTTATCAGTTGAACCGTCATCCACAATAATCAATTCCCAATCCGTAAATGATTGTGCCAATACACTTTCAATTGCTTTGGGCAAGTGATTTGCGCGATTATAGCTTGGTATAATGATACTAAACATTGTGTTTTTTCTTTCTCATCCAAAAACTTCCACCTCTGGCGCTAGTTTGAACCGTTTTATTTTTAAAAAAATCAGGTTGATTTTGTAGGACATAATCATTCCAAAACAAAATCTCATAATTAGTATTATTCATTAAAAAAGATCTCAGGAAATATGCTTCATTATAACATAAACCTAATTTCAACCATTCTTCTGGGTATTCAAATGGAAAAAATATATCATGAACATGAATAATAACTCCTGAATTTAAAAGAGGCAGAATCTCGAAAAAAATATAATTTAAATCACCTGCTGTTTTTACAATGTGGGATGAATCAATAAATAAAATATCATTTTCTTTCAGATTCGAATAGATATCAGCATCAACTTTTTGCACAGGAATTCGCATGTATTTTGAAACTAGAAAATCACTATTACTCAATAGCTCATCAACTCTATCCGTGTAGGGATCAATAAAGATCATTTCTACTTTTGACTGATTCATTTCAAATGTATCAATCATTAAAGCTGAAGAATAGCCTGATCCAATTTCGATAATTCGATTTGGTTTGAATTTATTTAAAAAGCAAAATAGAAAAAACCCATCTATGTATGCAAACATGGGATTGTCATAGAAATAGCGATGAGTATTATTTTTTGATGCTTGAAAAGGGAAAATGATACTGTAGGATTCAAATTCTTTCAGCAAATCAAATTGAAAATCCGAATTTAAATTAATGTTTTTTAATTCAGTATTAAGTCCAGTTTTGTAATAGTTGTTTTCTAAAACTTCGTTCCATGTTACTATTGGACTATTATAATTCCCAGGCTCCGCATGAAGCGCAAAATATTTTTCAGAATTTATCTTCCACTTGCCGATGAAAGGAATTGATTTAATCAATTTGGTAAGTATAACTTTCATTATTTCTTATTGATTAATTTAAGTGGTCGTTGATATGTACCGAATAGAATTTTAAAATACCCTTTAGTTAAAGACCAGAAATATTTTTGACTCTCCACAAATTCATTTCGATATTTTTTATCAAGTTTCCACATCAGAATAGAATTTGTAAGCAAATTAAGGAAATGAAGCGAAAGGTATACTAAAAGTCCAAAGGAACCATGTGTTTTTTTAAAAAGTAAAGCACTTGATAAATACCGTTGTTTTATATTCCATTCTTTACTCATACTACTTCCTTCCTCTAAGTGATAAATAAATATATCATCATAAACTTTTAAAGTGAGCCCATTTTTGAGCATTCTATTACACCATTCAAATTCTTCCGAATACATGAAAAAGTCGATGTCGAAAAGCCCAATTTTTTCAATTTTAGATTTATTGAAAAGCATAAAAGCACCATGAATTGCTTTTATATTTAAATCATTTTTAGCTTTTGATTTTCTTTTTAAAAAGCCATATCCCAAATTATAACTGAGTATTTCATTAAAAGAGGCATTTTTTGTGTAAAAACTTTTTTGAAGAGAGCCATCTTTGTTTAGTAATTGACAAGTAATTACACCAGTATTATCTTTATCTGATTTCAATCTAGTTAATGCAGTTTGAATTGCATTGTCGATGATAATAGTATCAGAGTTCAAGAGTAAAATAAATTCACCTTTACTTTTTTTAATCCCAATATTATTTGCTCGACCAAAACCTTCATTTGAATGATTGTTAATCCATATTATTTCTGAAAATTTTTCAGTAACGAAGGCTTCACTATTATCTTGAGAATCATTATCTACTACAATGATTTCGAAATTCAGGGTGGAATTTTGCTTGTAGATAGATTCTATACAATCAACGGTAATTGAAGGAGTTTTATAATTTACTATGATGATTGATAAATCAAGCATTTGAAATTCGTTTTTTTAATGCAATCAAAATGGATCTGAATCCGAAAGGAGAAAGCGTATAAAGAAATTTAATAAAGGTTCCTTTTCTTGTTTGATTATCATACCTGTTAAAGTAGATATAAATAAGATAATCTGAATATTTACCTTTTAACTCTTTACTTCTAGCAATATTATAAATGTATTTGGTAATCTCTGCATTCTCAAAATATGCAAATATTTGATTTTCAGAACTTTTTCTAACAGTTGATTGGTGCGTTCTAAAATAATTCAATTCCTTGTCTATATATTTAATTTGCCCTTTTTCAATAACCTTTATCCAAAAATACCAGTCACCACATAACTTAAATCTTGACATGATTTTTTCAATGTTTGGTGCGCACTTTTTATTAAAAAGTACACTACTTGCATTTACAATATGATTGAAATTATACATTTCTTTGGTTATAAATGCAATTGGATTAATCATTCCTTGGTGAATATCTAATTCATTTAAAAAAGAAGGATGAGGGAAATAATCACAACCAAGATAAGATCCTGTTGCGCCCGTAGCGTCAATAATTTTTGATCGTGTAAAGATGAGAGATGTATTACTATCGGCAGAACTCATTGTGGAAGATAAAAACGCTGGATGAGCAACATCATCACTTTCTGCAATCCAAATCCATTCTCCTTTTGCAAGTTTTAAGCCTTTATCCCATTGTTTAAAAGTACTCCCGCTATTTTGTGAATTGTATTCAATATGTACTACTTTTTCGTGATTACGATAGGTTTCGATGACTTCTTTTGAATGATCAGTAGACTTATCATCGAGAATGATTACCTCAAAATTGTCAAATGATTGATTGAGAACAGAGTCAATTCTCTCTTTCAGAAAGGGTGCATGATTGTAATTTGGAATTATAACACTAACTAAGGGATTCAATGACACTTTTCCACTCATGTTTAAATCTTTCTTCAGAGAATTTTTTAATAGCATAAAGGTAGCAATTTTCTGCGATGCGGCTTAATTCCTCTGGATTCGAATTGAGTTGTTTTATTATGGTAATAGTTTCAGAAACACAATTTGCAGGGCTCGTTAAATAACCATTTTGATTCATTTGAATTTGACTTGGAACATCCCCAACAGCTGTTGCTATTGGAACACAAGAAAAAGCCATCGCTTCTGCAATTACTTTTGGAAATCCCTCAGAAGATGAAGTATTAACAAGAACATGAGCTTTACGATAAATCTGCTCAATTAAAGCCCTGTTGCTTATTGTACCGTACCAATTTATTTGATGGCTTGTTTCCTCTGGATAATCTGCATGATCAGGACCAACAATGTGAATTTCTAATGGCAATCCGTCTTTGATTAATTCATGTATAATCTCCAAGAAATACTGGAACCTTTTTTCATTGGAGTCACGACCAATAAAAAGAACGTGCATTTTATCATAATGCTTTGTAATAATTCCTTCAGAAGGGAAAGAAACACAATGATTAATTACAGTAATTCGATCCTTAAAAACTGAGCTATACCCGTTTTCTTTGTAAAGTGGATCTATCCATTTCATTAATCCCTCAGAAATCAGTACGCGCTTGTCAATTCGATGAACCCAATCATTAAGAAGATACACCGGATCGG
>ENA-UOYL01000455-UOYL01000455.1-marine-metagenome-genome-assembly--contig:-NODE-455-length-14646-cov-4.019562_pt1 | contig 14646 bp, 14 predicted proteins | sample MGYA00238173_ERZ767189 | MGnify/ENA primary metagenome ERZ767189 (study PRJEB28943, sample SAMN06267163) | marine metagenome | isolation source: Columbia River Estuary | place: USA:Columbia River Estuary... | reverse complement strand
CAAAGGCTTTTAATACTTCACTCTTTGTGTTCATAACAAATGGACCCATCCAAGCTACTGGCTCTTTTATTGGTAATCCACCCAAAATTAAAACATCCATGGCTGGTGATCGTGACTCTTGATTTAAATCTGCAGAAATAACAATTACATCACCATCACGATAGGTAACTAGTTGACCAGTTTTAATTGGATGCTTTTCATCTCCAACTGTGCCAAAACCATTTAATACATATGCAAGGCCGTTGTATGCAGGATTCCATGGCAGGCGAAGCTCAGAACCTGGTTGTAAAGTTGCATGAACTAATGTGATTGGAGTTTGCGTTGATCCTGGGCCTTTAAAGCCTGCAACTTCACCAGCAATTACTCTAAGGAGTGCGCCACCATCACTTGAAGATAAAAGTGCAACATCAGATGCCCGTAAATCTTGGTAGGCAGGTGGTGACCATTTTTTTGCTGCCGGTAGATTTACCCAAAGCTGGAAGCCATGAAATAAACCACCACTAACAACTAAATGCTCTGGTGGAGTTTCAATATGTAATATGCCTGCCCCTGCTGTCATCCATTGGGTGTCACCATCAGAGATAGTTCCACCGCCACCATGGTTGTCATAATGATCAAAGATGCCATCGATTATGTAGGTAACTGTTTCAAAGCCGCGGTGTGGATGCCAAGGTGTTCCCTTTGGCTCACCTGGTGCGTACTCAACCTCACCCATTTGATCTAGGTGAATAAATGGATCTAAATCTGCTAAATCAACCCCTGCAAATGCACGCCTAACTGGAAAGCCCTCACCCTCATGTCCTTGTGGGGCGGTAGTAATACTTTTTACCCGTCTTGGCCTTAAATTCACATCAGCAACAACCCGCGGCAGAACAGTGATATCACGAACGGTTATGGCTGGCACATATCTCCAATATTTTTATTAATTAACTAATTATATAACTACTTCTAGTGACTTTATACTCCTTATAAAGCTTTTAGGGCGCTAACAACTTTGGTGAGTGAATCCTTTGCATCACCAAATAAAAGTGTGGTCTTTGCCTCATATAAAAGCTCATTTTCAATACCAGCAAAGCCTGGACGCATAGATCGCTTAAGGAAGATCACATTTGCTGCTTGAGCAACATCTAAAATTGGCATGCCATAAATTGGGCAACCTGGTGTGGTCTTTGCTGCCGGATTTACCACATCATTTGCACCAACAACTAAGACAACATCTGTTTGTGGGAAGGTTGGATTTATCTCCTCCATCTCAACTAATTGTTCATATGGAACATTTGCCTCAGCAAGTAAAACATTCATATGCCCTGGCATACGACCTGCAACTGGATGAATACCGTATGCAACCTCAACACCCTTTGATGCAAGTAGATCTGCTAACTCTCTAACTGTGTGTTGTGCTTGAGCAACTGCAAGACCAAATCCAGGAACAATTACTACACGCTGTGCGTAATTAAGAAGTATTGCTACATCATCAGCAGATCCTGATTTAACTGGGCGAGCATCAACTGCTCCGGTGCTTGCTTGTGCTTTTGCGGTAAAGGCGCCAAATAAAGTTCCAAATAAAGATCTGCCCATCGCCTCTGCCATTAAGCGGGTAAGAATTGTGCCAGAGGCACCAACTAAGGTTCCAGCCACAATTAATAATGTAGTTTGCAGTACATAACCAGAGGCGGCAACTGTTAAACCGGTAAAGGCGTTTAGCAGAGAGATAACAATTGGCACATCTGCACCGCCAACAGGTAGTACAAATAAAACTCCAAAGAGAAGGGAGAGTAAGCCATTTACTAGTAATGGTGTTGAACCACCAGATGAGATAACCCAACCACCACTTGCTAGAACACCAACTAATGTAAGTGCAATTACTTGACGACCAAATGGAAATATCACAGGCCGAGTTGTCATTAACTCCTGCAGCTTCATAAAGGTAATAATTGAGCCAGAGAATGAAACACATCCCACAATTACGGTAAATACTGTTGCAACTACCTCAGCAGTCGTTGCGCCATCTCCAAGCTTTAAATACTCAACAATTGCTACCAACGCTGCAGCCCCGCCACCAACACCATTAAATAACGCTACTAACTGCGGCATCTGCGTCATCTGCACCTTGCGCGCTGCAGGTACTCCAACTAATACACCAAAGGCAATCGCAGCTAAAATTAAGGTTTGATTATTTAAAGCCTTTCCATCATTTGCATAGAAGAAAACAATTATGGTTGCAATAGTTGCGCCAAGTGCGCCAATTAGATTTCCACGCCGTGCTGATTTTGGTGAGGATAAACCCTTAAGTGCCAAGATAAAGCAGATACCAGCGGCTAAGCCAATTAGATCATAGAGATTACGACTCATTTGTTATCTCCAGCATCCTTCTTAACCTTTGGCTTTCCCTTAAACATCTGCAGCATTCGATCAGTTACTACAAAGCCGCCAACCATATTTATGGTGGCAAGAATTACGGCAGCAAGTGCAAGGCCTAACTCAAGATTGGTATTTGCATGATCTGCCACCACAATTGCGCCAACTAAAATAACCCCATGGATTGCATTCGCTCCGCTCATTAGGGGAGTGTGAAGAGTGGTTGAGACCTTAGAGACAACCTCAAAGCCAACAAAGACAGATAGTAAAAATATCGCAAGTAAGGCAATTTCATTACTCATTAATTCACTAGCCATTACTTACCCTTCTCTCTTTTTGATCCAGCATGTGTAAGAGTTGCAGAGTCAATAATCTCATCTGAAAAATCAGCTTCAATTACACCTGTTGGCTTACCATCAGCTGTTTTACTCATAAGCAAAAGAAGATTTACCACATTTCGAGAGAACAACATCGAAGCGTGAAATGCTAATTGGCTTGGCACATCTTTACCGCCCCAAATCCTTACTCCAGTAGCTGTTGTAATAATCTCACCAGCAACAGAGCCCTCAACATTGCCACCACTTTCAGCAGCAAGATCTACTACAACAGAGCCAGCTGCCATATGAGAAATCATCTGCGCTGTTACCAATCTCGGCGCAGTTCTGCCAGGAACAGCTGCGGTGGTAATTAAAACATCGGCGGCTGCAATATATGGCGTAAGTAATTCACGTTGTTTATTAGATCGCTCCTCAGTCATCTCTCTGGCATAACCACCAGCACCCTCTAAGGCTTCAAGCTCTAAGGTAATAAATTTCGCTCCCATTGATTTAACCTCATCAGCAGAGGCTGGGCGAACATCATAGGCTGAGACAACTGCGCCTAATCTTTTTGCAGTTGCAATCGCTTGTAGCCCTGCCACACCTGCGCCTAAGACAACTACCTTTGCTGGGGTAACAGTGCCTGCTGCAGTCATAAGAAGTGGGAAAAACTTTGGTGATAACTCAGCTGCAACTAAAGATGCTTTATATCCAGCACATAATGCTTGTGAGGTGAGGGCATCCATTGATTGAGCGCGGGAGATTCTAGGCACCATCTCAAGTGAGAGTGCGGTAATACCGGCGGCAACAGCAGCATCAATTGAATCAGAGGCGGTCATTGGGGATAAAAATGAGATTGTTATTGCACCTTTTTTAAGGCTTTTTATCTGGGCCGGATTTAATGGTTGGACTGAAAGAATTACATCACTATTTGTTAATACCTCACCTGATTTAATCTGCGCCCCAGCATCACTAAATTGTTTATCTGAGTACTCAGCAGCTGCGCCAGCACCTGATTCAATTACAACCTCAAGTCCTGCTTTACTTAACTTTGAAATAATATCTGGAACTAAGGCAACCCGTTTCTCACCAGATTTAATCTCTTTTGGGACAGATATACGCATTGGGTAACTTTACCTAACCTTTACTTGATTTGTTGCCAAATAATTTGTGGGCTAAATCTACTTTGCTACTTAATTACCCTTTAATTCACCTCTAGTTAGGTGATAAAGCAGGGCTTGAATAGTTGTCCGGCGGTGGAAAGCCTGGCGCCAAACCAGAGATTTAGGGCCATCAATTACCTCAGCTGCTACCTCTTCACCGCGATGTGCTGGCAGGCAGTGCATAAAGATTGAATCCTTTGCAGTTAATTTCATTAAATCATTTGTTACCGCAAATGGCGCAAGAGCTGCAAACTTTTCTGCTCGATCTGATTCAGAATCACCCATCGACATCCAAACATCGGTATAGATAACACTGGCATCTTTAGCTGCTGCTTGTGGATCAGTAGTAATCTCAATTTTACCACCAGATAACTTTGCAATTTTATTTGCTGCCTCTACAACCGATGATTTAGGTGCCCATTTACCACCAGGGGTAGCAACTACAACATGTGCCCCCATTGTCGCACCCATTATTAACCAAGCATTTGCCACATTATTTCCATCACCTAGGTAAACAAACTTGCGATTTTTAATATCTTTGCCAAAGTTTTCTCTAATTGTTAACCAATCAGCAAGTAATTGGGTTGGGTGATCATCATCGGTCAAAGCATTAATTACTGGAACACTTGCATACTTTCCTAACTCATCAACATCACTTTGCGCAAAGGTTCGCACTATAAGTGCGCTGCAAAAGCCGGAGATAATTTTGGCGGTATCTGAGATGGTCTCACCACGGCCGATCTGCAGATCATCAGCTCGTAAGAAGATTGGTGTGCCACCAAGATGGGCAACAGCGGTTTCAGAGGCAAGGCGGGTTCTAGTTGAAGATTTTGTCATATAGATAGCGACAGTTCGTTTAGCTAATGTTTTTTTAGCACGAAGCGGATTTTTTGCAAACTTGCTGGCGGTATTAAGCAGCAGTTCGATATCTGATTTAGACAGATCTGAGCTTCGTAGCAGACTCTTAAGTGGGGAGGCCATTGGTAAATGGTAGGCGATAAATTTAGATTAAGATTTGCCCATGGGTTTTCTCGATGATTTACGCTCTAAATCAAGTAAGGGCGGCCTGCTTGAGAAAGAGCTGCTCGCTCCAACCGATGAGGGTGATCACGAGCGGTTTTCTCATTATGTAGATAAGAACAAGATCACCGAATCTGCCGTTAGCGGCAAATCTGTTAGAGCATTATGTGGCAAGAAGTGGATACCAAACCGTGATCCACAAAAATTTCCAATCTGTCCAACATGTAAAGAGATTCACGCTCGCTTAAAGTAATTTCTCAGTTAAAACCGATACCCTAAAATATATGGGATCGCGCAAATTATCAGTGATTGCAACCGTCCTTACCTTTTTAATATCAAGTACTACCGCATCCTTGGCAGATAATCCACCAAGAAGAATTCTCTCTGGTTGGCTGCCAGATTACTCACTTGCCAGGAATCTGCCAACCGTTGAGGGCAATCTAGATTTAATCAGAGATATCTCACCATTTTGGTATGGCTTAACTGGTGAAACAAGTATTAAAGATAAGTACGCACTTGGTAAATACACCACCCCAATTGAGCAGGTAATTAGCAGGTTAAAAGCAAATAATTTAATACTACTTCCAACTATTACCGATGATAATCCAAAGTTGGTTTTAGCAAATTTATTAGCAAATCCAAGCTCTCGAACTAATATTGTGCAAACGATTAAAGCATTGGTACTAAAGTATAATTATGATGGAATTGATCTTGATTTTGAAACCTTCTACACCCAAGATGGCAGATCATCTTGGGTTACATTAAAACCAAATTGGATTGCATTTATTAAAGAGCTATCTACCGCTCTGCATGATCAAGGAAAACTTTTATCAGTTACAACACCCCCGGATTTTGCGCCAGAGACAAAGCGGGCAGGTAACTCAGTCTTCTCCTGGGCTGAGATTGGTCCACTAATTGATCGACTTCGAATAATGGCATATGACTTTTCTACTACATCTGCCGGCCCAATTGGGCCGCTACCTTGGAGTGAGGATGCAGTTAAGTATGCAGTTACTCAAATGCCAGCCTCTAAAGTATTTTTAGGTATTCCAGGTTATGGCCGAGATTGGATTACTAAGGTTGAGGGAGTTTGTCCTAAGGATTTTGCAAGCTCAGTTGTAGTTGGAGCTAAGGCTGCAGTTGTAATGCGAGAGGCGTTAACACTTGCAAGCAGCAACAATGCAACTCCTACCTACAACAGCACACATGCTGAATCAACCTTTACCTATACGAAAACATATGTTGATCCAACTAACTCAGCAAGTTTTTGTACTGCAAGTAGAACTGTTTGGTATCCAGATGAGCGCAGCTACACCGCCCGCACAAATCTAGTTGGAAAGTATCGATTAGGTGGAGTAGCGGTTTGGACCTTTGGTATGGAAAATACCGCTGCAATTGCCACAATTAGAGATATTGCAAAATCTATTGCTCCAGATCAAGTAATTGGCAGCATTGCTACTGATTTAGAGCAGATTGCATATGGCTCAACCTTTAATCTAACCGGCACATTTAAATTGCCAGATAAGACCCCAGTTTCATCGCTTAACGTTAGATTTGAAATAAAGAACAGCGCTGATAACACCTGGCGCACCTTAGCTGCAGGGGTTACCGATGCATCTGGTGTGATTGCAGTTCCAGTAATCATCGCGCAGAAAAGTCAGATTCGATTAATCTCTGAAGGCAGTTGGGAGAGATTAGAGGGCAAGACTAATGAAAAGGTTATTTCGGTGGTGCCAAGTGTTTCACTCTCACTTCCACCCTCGGTTAAAGCAGGTGCTACTTACTTAGTTACCGGGCAGGTGCTACCAAAGGTTGCTGGAATTAAGGTAGCAGTTAAACAAAATGGTAAGTCACTAGGTGAGTTCATAACTGAGGCAAGCGGTAGCTTCACCTTCAATATCGCACCTGCTGCAACTGGATTAGCCACCTACCAGGTGATAATTGCTGCGGGTGAGAAAAATACTGCCGGCATAAGTGATGAGATAACCGTTTTAGTTAGATAATTTACTTATGAGCTCACAAACCCAAATTGAGGAGGAGTTAGATCTTAGTAAGTTTTTTGATAATTTGTGGGTAGCAATTGTTTGGGATGATCCAGTTAATTTAATGAATTATGTAACTTATGTATTTATTAAGTTGTTTAACTTCTCAAAGGAAAAAGCACATAAGTTAATGATGCAGGTCCACACCGAAGGTAAAGCGATGGTGGCATCTGGAAGTCGAGAAGAGATGGAGCTGGTAGTACAACAACTTCATGAGCATGGGCTTTGGGCGACATTGCAAAGGGATGATCATGGGCGAGTTTAAAGGCTCGGCAAACGCAGGTGATCTATCAGTTGCGCTAAGCAATGATGAATTACATATATTAATTAATTTAGTTGAGCAATTACTTGAGTTATTAGGTGAGCGAAATTTCACCCATCACTATCAATCTGATGATCCATTTGCACAATTAATGGCAGCCTCTCTTGGAAATCTTGAATCTGCAATTGAGCAGCCAGAGGATCCTGTTCTTCGCAGGTTATTGCCAAATGCATATGCAGATGCTGAGAGCTCTGCTGAGTTTCGTAAGTACACTGAAAGCTCACTTAGATCAGTTAAACAAAGCCACTTAATGTATTTACGGGAGCAGTTAGTTTTTCCAGTAGATCATGAGCTGCCTAAGGCAGATATTGCAGTTACCGATCCTGCTCAATGGCTGATTGCAATCAATGATCTACGGTTAGCACTGGCGGTTAGATTAGATATTAAGCAGGAAAGCTTTGAAAAGTATGAGTTAATGGTAGATAGCGATCAGCAAAAGCCACTCTTTGCCGTTTACTTCTGGCTTGGCGGTATTCAAGAGAGTTTAATAAACCACTTATAAGGGTTTTAAGGCATTAAAAAAGCGGAGCCAATCACTTGGCCCCGCTTCTTAAATTACTAGAGGATTAAGCTCCCTCTTTCATGCCTTCTGCTGCAGATTTCATCTTTGCAATCTTTAGGATTGTTAGACCAAATACGCACTTAGCCAATACATCTGCGATTGTGTAACCGATTTGACGGTTAACAAATGCACCTGATGATGCAGCGTTAGCTGAATCAAGGATTGGCAATAGGTATGAGATTGGGTAAACGCCCCATGTTGCGATCAACAGTAAGCGCAAGCGACCAACGGTTGCTGCAACGCCATCTGGTTGACGATCTAGGGACTTTGAAAGCTCAACGAATAATACGTAAAGAATGTATAGGAAAGGAATTGTTGAAAGAACACCGTAAAGTACCTTGGTGTTGTTAACATTTGAAATCTCACCTGGGTAACCAAGTGCGATCATCGCAGCAGATGCTGGTACTAAGCGGCTGATCAATGAAGATGAAGCTGCCTTAGCAAGACCTAGAACTGCAATTACCTCAACTAGTAGAAGAGGTACAGTTAAAATCCAGTCAACGTAGCGGTATCCCTCGTTGAATGTACCTTTACCGGTACCTACTGATACTGCGCCATTTGCATATGAATCTTCAAATGAGTTGAAGATTCGCATGTAGTGGTAGGCAGCAATGAATGTAACCATTGATGACATTACTAATGCACCACGGTACTTAGGAAGTACTCGTGATTGTGAAACTAGTGTGTAAACGGTGCAAGCTAGCATCGATATAAGTCCAAATGAGAAGATGTTATAAAGGATGCCAAACTGACCGTCGGTTAGTGATATACCCATCTAAATAGCCTCCATAGGCGTTTAGGTTGCTCATGCCCAATTGGGCGCAAGCCAGCAATTATTCGTAGCCTCATATGTAAGCTGCGACTAATCGCCTAGGTATAGATTGCCCGTTACTGGCCAGTCCGACAAGTAAATACACGCATGGCTCTCATTAATTCTTAAGAAATCTTCCCTAAAAAAGGGCTAAATCGGACATTTTCTGATGGATTGGCTTGATCAGGCGTTATCTGCGCTCGCCATTTACACTTACACAAATGGTTACTACCCCAATAGATAAGAAGAGCGCCCCAATTGGCATCTTTGACTCTGGTGTTGGCGGATTAACTGTGGCCCGGGCAATTATTGATCAACTGCCTGGGGAGTCAATTCTTTATTTAGGCGATACCGCCCGTGGTCCATATGGCCCGCGCCCACTTGCTCAGGTTCGCAGCTTTGCTCTTGAGATTATGGATCAATTAGTAGCAGCTGGGGTTAAGGCAATTGTGATTGCTTGTAATACTGCAAGTGCTGCGACATTACGTGATGCTCGCGAGCGCTATGGCATCCCGGTAATTGAGGTAATCCAACCAGCTGCTCGAAGAGCGGTTGCAGCAACTCGTAGCGGCAAGATCGGCGTAATTGGAACGCAGGCAACTATTGAATCAAAGGCATACCTTGATGCATTTGCCGCCGCCCCACACCTTAAAATTACCGCTATCGCCTGTCCATTATTTGTTGAGTTTGTCGAGCGCGGGCAGACATCAGGGGATGAGATCACCAAGATTGCCCAAGATTATTTAGAGCAGATGAAGAAAGATCAGGTTGATACCTTAGTTCTAGGTTGCACCCACTATCCATTGCTAACTGGTGTGATCTCATATGTGATGGGCAATGATGTGACCCTAGTTTCAAGTGCGGAGGAGACGGCAAAGGATCTATACCGCACCCTAGTTGAGGCAGATCTACTTAACCCAGCTGCAGCAAAGGTTAATCATAGGTTTGTGGCAACTGCAGATGCCGATAAGTTTGCCACCTTAGCAAAGAGATTTTTAGGACCTGAGGTTTTAAAAGTTACTAATCAGATTTAATCTTTAAGGAGTAATAATGAGCAGATTAGATGGCAGATCAAATGATCAGCTTCGAGCGGTTAAATTCACCCGCAATTGGCTAAATAATGCTGAAGGATCAGTCTTAGTTGAGTTTGGTAATACCAGAGTTTTATGTGTTGCCTCCTTTACCCCGGGAGTTCCTCGGTGGTTAGTTGGTAAGGGTGAGGGTTGGGTAACAAGTGAGTATGCAATGTTGCCAAGGGCAACTCACACAAGAAGCGATCGAGAAAGTGTTAAGGGAAAGCTGGGCGGGCGAACACAGGAGATCTCAAGATTAGTTGGTAGATCACTTCGCGGCGTAGTTGATATGAAAGCATTGGGTGAGAACACAATTGTGATTGATTGTGATGTGTTGCAGGCAGATGGTGGCACAAGAACCGCTGCGATAACTGGGGCGTATGTGGCATTAGCTGATGCAATCACTTGGGCAAAGGCAAAAGGACATATTACTGCGGGGGCTAATCCACTTAAGCAATCGGTTGCAGCAATATCAGTTGGAATTATTAATGGCACACCAACTCTTGATCTTTGTTATGAGGAGGATGTAGCTGCGCAAACTGATATGAATATTGTCTGCACCGGAGATGGTAATTTTATTGAGGTGCAGGGAACTGCTGAGGGTAAACCATTTGATCGCCCATTATTAGATAGGTTATTAGATCTAGGAGCTGCTGGCTGCGCCCAGCTTACTAAATTACAGATCAGCGCCCTTAGCTAAGTAATTTATTTTTAAATGCGCAAATTAGTACTTGCTACCAAAAATTTAGGCAAGGTGGCAGAGTTTCAGCGGCTGCTAAGTGAGCACGCATCTGGTATTAAGGTCTTAGGGTTAGCAGATTTTCCTAATATGCCAGAGGTTATTGAAAGCGGTAAGACATTAAGTCAGAACGCTTTTCTTAAGGCAAAGATGATCTCAGCCTTTACCAATTTGCCCACATTATCTGATGACAGCGGCTTATTTATTGATGCCTTAGCAGGAGATCCTGGAATTTACTCAGCCAGATGGGCGCAGTATGAGGGCAGTGATTCTAAAGAGCAGGATTTACTTAATATAAGTAAGGTATTGACCCAACTAAAAGAGGTTAGATCAGATAAACGCAGCGCGCAATTTATGGCAGCGGTGGTATTTTATAAAGCTGGCGCAGATCACTTGCCATTAGAGAGGGTAGAGATTGGCGTCTTAGCGGGTGAAATTATCTCTGCCCCACTTGGCTCTGGCGGTTTTGGCTATGACCCAATTTTTATGCCAACTGGTTATAACCAAACTTTGGCCCAGCTCTCACCTGTAATCAAGGATCAAATCAGCCATCGCGGCATCGCGCTACGGGCAATTGCACCTTTTATACTCGATCACCTCTAATTTCATTAGACTCAATCTATGGGTGCATGTTGTATCCTTATCTATGTTCTTTCTAGGAAATAAGATCTACCCAGTAAATCGGCTAACCTCTTAACTAAAAGGGGAAGGCAATAACCTTAAGGAGTTTTAAGTGGCCGCAAAGAAAAAAGCAGCTAAGCGTTCAACTGCTAAGCGTTCTACCGCTAAGCGTTCAACTGCTAAGCGCAGTGTGAAGAAGAGCGCTAAAAAATCCTCAGCAAAAAAGAGTGCAAAGCGTTCGACTAGATCAGCTACAAACTATTCAATTCCAGCGGTGCCAATTAGTGGCTCCTCTCGTTCATCAATTTCAAGTATGCCAAAGAGTTCAGGCAGCACCTCCTACACATCTCGCCCAGCTAGCAAGAGCTCTGGCTCTTCAAATGGCATAGTGGTCGCAGTTGCAGTTGGTATTTTAATTTTAGGTATTTTAGTTGTATCAAGGAACTCATCCTCTTCAGATTCAACAACAGTTACCCCAACCCCTGCCGCCTCTGAGAGTGCAGCGCCAACAGAGCAGCCAAGTGCTGCCCCACTCGCCGCACATGAGCCACCGGTCGGTATCGTCTCCCTTTATAACGCAACAGGTGCAACTGTTAATTGGAAGACACCTGCCGCATCTGAGGGCATTACCGGTTACAACGTTGAGCTAAGTGCAAATGGCAATGGAAGTTGGGTTTTGGTAGCAACTGTGCCAGCTACTCAATTTAAGCAACAGATTACTAAAACAGATGATGCTGGTTGGGCACAGGTAAAGGTCTCAACTGTTTACTCAGATGGTGAGGTAGTTGCTGGAAAAGTTCACGGATTACCTGGCAGCTGGTCATAAAAGTTTAACCTAATTAAATAACCCTCGAGTGATCGGGGGTTATTTTTATTATAAAGAGTATTTAATTAAGTTGTGCTTTTAACTAACGCACTTAAAACTAAATCTACATAAACATCAGAGCCCGCCGGACTTAGGTGCACACCATCAGGGGCAAATAATTCTGGCCTGCCGGTAGAGATCTTGCCCCAATCAACTAATTTAATATTTGGGTAAAGGGCTGCTACTTTAGAAATAATTAAATTATTATTATCACGCCATGGCCGTGGCACTGCGGTATTGACCACAATAATCTGTGGTTGATTTTTAATCACCTCAAATATCTCAGTAACAGTTTTTTCCGATAATGCATTGTTATTGCCGAGATTGAAAATAATTGGTGATGATGGCACTGAGGCTTGATCAACCCGCATAACCGCAAGTAGCTCTGGTGCTTGCCGGCCAACCCTGGCATTAATGAGTGAGATATGTTCTTTGCTCTCTAATTTGCTACGAATTCCTAAAATAACACTGTCACCAGTTACCCAAAGTCCAGTAGTGCTACCAAGATCTGCTTGAATCTGATTATCAGCACTTGCTACCGTAGCCGCATCTTTAGCTAGTTGGTTTGTCTTATTTATCGCCTGCACTGCAATAGATGAGGTAATTGCCAATACTGTAATTACCGATAGCAGTACAGATAGGCGCTGGCGCAGTGCAACCTTGCTAGAGCGGTATTTCATACCGCGAAACCAGTTTTGCACCACACCTTGTCTAAATGGAATCTCTACCCAGCGCAGTGAGATATCAGCTAGTGCTAAAACTAAAAGAACGCGGGCAAGATATAGCGCCCAACTCTGGCCGGTTAAATCAACCGAGGGCCTAGTCATTTGAAAGATCACCCAGTGCCAGATATAAATTCCATAACTGCGCTGACCTACCCATCTAAATGGTGCGGTGCTAATAATTGGCGCAAATCTTGAGGCCGGGTGCACTAATGAAATTATTACTAAACAACCAAAGATGCCAGCTAGTGGAAATGCGATTCGGTAGAGGCTGGCATTTGCTTCATCAATAAATAAGAAGGTGGAAATTAAGCCAAGTAAGCCAACGACGCCAATTCCATCAACTACATCCTGCGCTCGCTTGGCGATATCAGCACTTAAGTTTTGTGGAATCCAAGATACCGCCAGAGCTGAGCCCAGAAATAAGCCAAGTGAGTGAGTATCTGTACCAAAGTAGATGTGGCTAATTTGTTGAGCATTTGCTTGATCTAGCCTGAGTGAGACAAAAAATAGGGTAATACCGGAGACGATTGCAATTACTAGCGCAATGCGAGCGATATTTTTCTTACCAAAGTACTTTAAAATTGTTAATAAAATTATTGGCCAGATTAAGTAAAACTGTAGTTCAACAGCAAGTGACCAAGTGTGTTGCAACAGTGGCGGGCGACCAATCGCTTCAAAGTAATCTTGGTGGCGGGCAACTAAGAACCAATTAATAGTTCCGGTTATGGCGTAGGGCAGATCTACTAAAAATCTCTTAATTGCCTCTGGCGCCCAAACTCCAATAAAAATAATGGTGCAGATCACCATAAATATAAATCCTGGATAAATTCTACGAAGGCGTGCAGCGTAGAAAGCGCGCAGATCAAGAGCGCTGGATTGGTTAATAGAGTCAAGAATTAATCGAGTTATTACATACCCTGAGATAACAAAGAAAAGATCAACACCTAAAAATCCCCCTGGAATCCAGGAGATACCAAGGTGATAGAGCACAACTGCAGTAACTGCAATTGCCCGCAGGCCATCAATGGAGGCGATATGGCGAACACCTATTTGACCAGTATTATTTTTATCGCTCATTTAATTACTTCTACCTAAATAAAGAATAAAGTTTTATTAACCCCAGTTAAGTGAGCTATTTCTTTTTCTTCTTATTATTAACCGATTTTTGCTTTCGCTTTGCCGCCAACGCTGCCTTCTTACCAGCACCAGCCACAAACACTTTTCCAACCGGCTTACTTTCAGCATTTAGGTTGGCATTTATATCCATCTGCAATTGAGATAAGCGATCAAAGGCACTTTTTAATTTCTTACGAGACTCTTGAATTGCTTGCTCAGCTCCATTTAAAGATTGATTTTGAATGCGGTGTAGTCGATCTGCCTCCGCAATTGCTGTGGTAAGCCAGGAGCGATAATCAGCGACATCTCTAGATGCCCCTTCAGTTATTTTTTGCGCCTCCCGCTTTGCCGCAGAGGTTAGCGCACTAGCATTTCTAGAAGATTGCTCTGCCTTAGAATCTGCCTTATTTTGAGCAGTTCGAATTAACTCAGCCGCATCATCTTCGGCAGCAGATAAATATTTTCGTCCGCGAGATTCTGCGGAGGAGAGAATACTTTTAGATCTTGCTTCTGCGCTCTCTAATTTTTCTTTTGTTGAACGATTTGTTTCAGATATAAGTTTTTGTGCTGCTGCATTTGCTTTTGCCTCACGTTGCTGCGCAGATTTAATCATCGTCATGGCAGTTTCAGTTGCCAAGATTTCAAACTCTTCCCGACTTAAGCCGGTAATATCACGGCGCGAGCGCATATCGGTTAGTTGTGTTTCTAGTTCACGGATTCGCTCCAGCGCATTTTGTTTTGGTGCTGGTTGTGATTGGTCCTCACCTTTGAAGCCAACCCAAGAGAGAAAGTTTTTATCACCCATCCCCTTAGCCTTACCTATCGCCAAACGAAATACAACTGGTGCGGGAGGTGGGACTTGAACCCACACGCCGAAGCACAGGTTCCTAAGACCTGCGTGTCTGCCATTTC
>ENA-UOYL01000445-UOYL01000445.1-marine-metagenome-genome-assembly--contig:-NODE-445-length-14818-cov-2.757276_pt1 | contig 14818 bp, 11 predicted proteins | sample MGYA00238173_ERZ767189 | MGnify/ENA primary metagenome ERZ767189 (study PRJEB28943, sample SAMN06267163) | marine metagenome | isolation source: Columbia River Estuary | place: USA:Columbia River Estuary... | reverse complement strand
GTGCCAGATGGTGACACTGGCACGAACATGTCGCGCACACTTGACGCAGTCGTAACTGAACTTGAAAGTGCGTCAGTTGAGCTTGAGACGACCTGCGAAGCAATTAGTCACGGCTCGTTGATGGGTGCGCGCGGAAACAGTGGCGTGATTTTGAGTCAGATCTTGCGTGGTTTGTCGTCGACATTGAAAACTGCAAAAAGTTCTGGTGCACCACGAGTCGCTGAAGCGTTGAAAGCGGCATCGGCTGCTGCATACGAAGCAGTTCTTAAACCAATTGAAGGCACGATCTTGACTGTTGTACGTGAAACTGCAGATGCTGCGCAACGTGCGGCCAACGATGGTGCAACTTTGGCGGCAATGTTGCGTGTTGCACGTGCGGCCGGGCAAAAGGCACTCGACAATACTCCTGAATTGTTGCCGGTTTTGAAAGATGCAGGTGTTGTTGACGCCGGTGGTGCCGGTTTTATGTTGTTGCTCGATTCGGCAATACATATTGTCGATGGTGAACCGCTGCCTGAACCAAACTACGACGATGGACCATCGGCTGAGCAACTTGAAAAGGTGGCGTTGCGTCACGCCAGTGATGGCTCGGTTGATGTCAGCGAACTGCGTTACGAAGTTATGTTCTTGCTTGACCTCGAAGACACAAAACTCAAGAGGTTTAAAAATGCTTGGGGAGAAATTGGTGACTCGATTGTTGTCGTCGGTGGCGATGGAATTTACAACTGTCATATTCATACGAATGACATTGGAGCGGCGATTGAAGCACCGATATCAATCGGTGGTCGGCCTTCGAAAATTCGAGTCACAGATTTGTTTGAAGAAGTTTCTGAAGAACATGCCAAACGCGAAGCCGAACTTGGCGTGCCAGTTGGCGGGTCTAACAGTTCACATGCTGGGCGAACTGCAAGCCATCAAGCAGCGCTGCCACCAGTGACTTGCGCTGTTGTCGCCGTTGCTAGTGGTGACGGTCTGGCCGAGTTGTTCGGCCAAATGGGTGTGCATGGTGTCGTGACCGGCGGGCAAACGATGAACCCATCGACCCAAGAGTTGCTTGACGCAGTCGAACATATGAACGCCACCCAGGTTGTGATTTTGCCGAACAATAAAAACATCATTCCGGTGGCGAACAAAATTGATGAGTTGACGAAAAAAGATGTGCGTGTCGTGCCGACTTGTTCGATGCCCGAGGCACTTGCAGCACTTGTTGCATACGACCCCGAAGCTTCGGCAGAGCACAACGGCTCGCAGATGTCGCGCGCAGCAAGTTCTGTGGCTACTGGCGAAGTCACCCAAGCGATACGCGACACAAATTCTGATGCAGGCCCGGTTAAGGCTGGCGACTTCATTGGTCTGGTGCGGGGTGACGGTGTAGTTGCAGTTGCGGCAACACTCGACGCAGCGTGTCACGACTTATTGGCAAAACTGATAACGCCGCAGCGTGAATTGCTGACGATTATCACGGGAAGCGACGCGACATCGCAGGCAACCGATGCGCTCGTGGCGCACGTTGGGCAGGCTCATCCGCACATTTCGTGTGAAGTGCATTTCGGTGGACAGCCGCTCTACCCATATTTATTTGGTGTTGAATAAAACGAGACCCGTATGACGGGCCAAATCACGTTGCGAGATCTCGCCGCAATTGATGTCGAAGTATTAAAAGGTGTAGGCGAAAAACGCAAAGCAGCGCTCGCTGAATATGGCATCAACAATGTGCTTGAACTTCTGATGAATTATCCGCGCAAGTGGGTCGATCGCACGAACGAAGCGCGGGTCAGCGATCTTGTCGCAGGACAAGAAGCACTCGTGATCGTCGAGGTTCGAAAAGTTTCTAAATTTACGACCAAAAATCGAAAGACGATTGTCAATGTGCAAGTCGGCGACGAATCAGGGCGTTTGACGGCGGTGTTTTTCAATCAACCGTGGCGTGATCGACAACTCAAAGCAGGTTTACAAGTCGCGATGTTTGGTAAGCCCGATTTGTATCGCGGTGTTCTGCAAATGAGTAATCCTCTCGTTGACTTGATCGGCGACCGAACTGGGCGAATAGTGCCGATTTATCCGCAGAGCGAAAAAGTTCAAGTCTCGACCTGGGAGCTAGCAACTTGGGTTGAAAACGCTCTCGAACGTTGTCGTGAGCGGGGTATTTCTGATCCGTTGCCAAACGATTTGAGAGAACGCCTCGAACTAGCTGAACGCACAAGTGCACTGTGGTCGATTCATTTTCCAGATTCGATGGTCGCCAAACAAAACGCGCGACGCCGGTTGGCCTTTGACGAATTGTTGCGCGTGCAAGTTGTGTTGGTCGGTCGCAAGCGAGCATTCGAACTTGACAACACCGGTATTCGTCACAAAGTCGGCGGCAAGTTGCAACAACGGTTTATTGCGGCGCTGCCATTTGCAATTACGAATGCGCAACAACGCGTGATAAACGAGATTGATCACGATTTAGCCGCACCACACCCGATGCATCGTCTATTGCAGGGCGATGTCGGTAGCGGTAAGACGGTTGTTGCGGTTTCTGCGATGTTGGCAGCCGTGCAGGGCCGACATCAAGGTGCGCTGATGGCGCCGACGGAAGTTTTGGCAGAGCAACATTTTGCTGGCGTGAAAAAACTTCTTGAAGGATTATCGGTGCCTGATGAAAATAATCTTTTCGGTGACCGACAGTTGCGCGTTGAATTGTTGACTAGTCGCATTACTAGCGAGCGTCGCCGTGAATTATTGCGCGATCTCGCCAATGGCGGTATCGACATTTTGATTGGCACACATGCGTTGATTCAAGAGGGCGTCGAATTTGCATCACTTGGTGTCGTGGTGATTGACGAGCAACATCGATTTGGCGTTGAGCAACGGGCGGCGTTGCGCAACAAGGGCTCGAAAACTGCAAACAGTGTTGTGAATTCGCCAGATGTCTTGGTGATGACTGCCACACCAATTCCGCGGACGGCGGCGATGACTGTGTATGGCGATCTCGATGTGAGTGTGCTTGACGAAATGCCACCAGGGCGAACACCGATTAAGACGGCTTGGGTCGCTGGCGAAAAGTCTGAAGCCAAAATGTGGGCCGATATTCGTGAGGCGATTTCTCAGGGTCAGCAGGCGTTTGTTGTTTGCCCGTTGATTGAAGAAAGCGACAAGTTGCAAGTTGCGTCGGCAGAAGACACATTCAAACTTCTTGCCAAGACCGAGTTGAAAGGCTTGAAACTCGGTTTGTTGCACGGGCGAATGTCGTCAAGCGAAAAAGATGAGACGATGAGCGAGTTTCGTGATCGAAAACTTGATGTGCTTGTCGCAACAACTGTCATTGAAGTTGGTGTAGATGTACCGAATGCAACTTGTATGGTCGTTCTTGACGCCGACCGTTTTGGTATCGCACAGTTGCATCAACTCCGTGGTCGTGTCGGTCGCGGTGTGATCGCCTCGCGTTGCTGGCTTGTAACTAGCGACCCTGAAGTTTCTTCGCCTCGCGTCGATGCTTTGGTCGAGTCAACAGATGGCTTTTATCTCGCTGAAGTCGATCTTGAGTTGCGTGGTGAAGGCACGATTATGAATACAGCACAAAAGGGTAGAAGCGACTTGAAGCTTGCGTCGTTACGTCGCGACCGCGATTTGATCGAATTGGCACGAACTGCAGCGACCGAATTGATTATTAGCGATCCAACCTTGACGAGCCATAAAGAGATTCGCGATGAAATTGATTTGCTTTTGACACCCGATGAAGAAGAGTTTTTGTTTAAGAACTAGTCGCGTTCATTGCTCATCAGGGGCGAGCACAATGTCCCAGCGGTCGCGACATTCGCTACAGCGATAAGCAACTACTTCGCCAATTTGCCAAACCCCGTCTTCGGGCGGATGTGTCAGTAGATGCGCTGCTCCTCCGCAGTCAACACAAATAATCGACTCAGATGGCGTTTCGGCGCGACCAGAGCCGAACTTGTTTGATTGATCTGAGTTGTCGGTCACGAGACAATTCAACCACTTGCTCAACAAACTATTGGTGACTGAAATTGGTGCTGGTTAAAAAGTACTCGTGGCAATAGCGTGTTTGCATGCGAATTGTGGCAGGCGAACTAAGAGGGCGAAAAATTGTTGCCCCACTCGGCGACACAACTCGGCCGACAACTGACATGGCGCGTGAAGCGATCTTTAACGCGCTGACCAGCATGGATGTAATCATTAATGCACGCGTTTTAGATTTGTTTGCAGGTTCGGGTGCGCTTGGTATCGAGGCATTGTCGCGTGGTGCCGCACATTGCACATTTATTGAGCGCGATAAAGATGCCTTAACAAGTTTGCAGGACAACATTAAAAAGCTCGACCTAACCAGTCGTACAACTATTGTGCGAGGCGATGCGATCGCAGGTTTGGCGCGATACACGGATATCGACTTCGTGTTGGCTGATCCGCCATATGACTTTGCAAAATGGCAGCAATTGCTCGACCAAATTTCTGCACCTTTAGTAGTGGCTGAAAGTAGCCGAGAAATCACGGGTGTTTCTGGCTGGGAGTCAACGCGAACCAAAAGATATGGGCGCACCCACGTGACGTATTTGAGGCGAGTACCGTAGGGGATGCGATGAAAGCGATGTTTCCGGGAAGTTTCGACCCAATTCATCTTGGGCATGTCGACATTGTTCGACAAGCAGCAGGGTTGTTTGGCGAAGTTGTCGTCGTGGTGATGCATAATCCAGAAAAACCAGTGGGTATGTTCTCGGTCGCCGAGCGAGTCGAAATGGCGCAAGCTGCGACACGAGATATAAAAGGAGCCTCTGTTGTTGCGGCGTCTGGGCTCGCGGTTGATGCAGCGGCAAAGTTTGGTGCAAATTTCATCGTCAAGAGCGTGCGAAATGCCGCCGATTTTGATGCCGAGGTGCAGATGGCCGACACGAATCGGGTTGTCGGGTCGGTTGAAACTGTTCTGCTTATCGCTCAGCCGCAGTTCTCGTTTATCAGCAGTCGATATGTGCGTGACATTGCACAAAATGGTGGCAGTGTTTCAGCACTTGTACCTTCGGTTGTTGCTGATGCAATTATTAAAGTTAAAAAGTAAGGGAGAAATATGCCAACCGATGAATTTGATGATTTTCAAAATTACGACAAGGTCGTAGATTCATTCGACGGCGAAACTGTTCCGGTCGAACTGGGTGATTCAGAAGCGTTTATCACCGAAGCAATTGGTGCAATTTCGAGTGCGCCCAATGCGCCGCTTTCAAGTGCCCCAAAAATTAATCGTGAAGAAGTATTGGGCATGCTGCAAGATGCGCTTGACAGTTTGCCAATTGAGATCCGCGAGGCGCGATGGATGCTTAAAGAGCGCGCAGACTTTCTTGCTAAAACTCAGCGTGAGGCCGACGAAATTTTAGAGGCTGCACGAGTGCAGGCCGAGCGAATGGTGCAGCGCACCGAAGTAGTGCGCGCGTCTGAAGCGCGTGCACGACAAGTAATTGAAGCGGCAAATGAAGACTCGCGTCGACTGAAAAGCGAGACCGAAGACTTTTTGGATCGTCGCTTGGGTAGTTTCGAGATCTTGCTCGATCGCTTGACAAAAACAGTTGCCGAAGGCCGAGCTCGTTTATCGATCGTGGCTCAACAACCTGCGCACGAAGTTTCGCTTGACGATACCGCCAGCGGCCTTTTTGATCAAGACGAAGAACTCTAAAAAAAGTTTTGGCATCGCCACTTTTAATTAACATCGCCGAGTTGCTTCGGCGTGCTGGAAGTGTTCGTGAAGTTGATCGACAGATTGAAGCAAGCGAGTTCGACTTTGCTGATTCACGAATCGTCGACGGCTCAAAAGTTGATGTCGCGTTAACACTCGAAGCGCTGACTGACGGCATCGTTGTTCACGGCACGTTGCAGGCAGATTGGCAAGGCGAGTGCCGAAGATGTCTGCGACCGTTGTCTGGTCGAACTGAATCAGAAGTGCAAGAGCTTTATCAAGCAGTGATCAGCGACCCAGATGCATATCCGATAACCGGCGAACAATTAGACCTGCTCGAGATGACTCGTGAAAATGTCTTGCTGTCGGTGCCGCTTGCACCACTTTGTTCAGTCAATTGCCCCGGTCTTTGCCCTCAGTGCGGTGCTGATTTGCAGTCGGCGCCATGTTCGTGTTCGCGCGAGGTGCGCGACGAGCGTTGGGCTGCGCTTGATGCGCTAAAAACCGATGAAAACCAATGAGGCACGAGTAAAACGGCGCAAATGTAGATAGTCTTTCGGGCGTTGTAATAACGAGATTTTTTAGTCAGTCCAGAATTTACGAAAGCCGAGTTTGCGATGGCAGTTCCAAAGAAAAAGAAATCTAAATCCAAAGGTCGCATGCGTCAGGCTGCGAACTGGAAACTCAAGTCGCCAACTTCGAGCTCGTGCCCACGATGTGGCACCGCCAAACGTCCACACACTGTTTGTGGTTCGTGTGGCTGGTACAAGGGTCGTGTCGCGGTTAACGTCGACGCGAGTTAATTTCGGTCGTTCGCGTCGTTTGTTGTAACGATGCTGCCAATTGCTGTTGATGCCCTCGGGGGCGATAAAGCACCGGGAGAGATAATCGCTGGTGCTCGCGAAGCCGTTGCTGCGGGCATTGATGTAATTCTTGTTGGGCCGCGCGGCTTAGCCGGCTGCGAAGGCTTCGAATTGATCGAAGCGAGCGAAGTTATTGAGATGCACGAAGACGCTGCCAGTTCGGTGCGCAACAAAAAAGATTCAACACTTGTGCGTGCAGCCGAAGCGGTTCGAGACGGCAAAGCCAGCGCAATGATTTCTGCAGGCAACACCGGCGCGACGATGGCGTCAGCGCTTTTGCGCATGGGTCGCATCGCTGGTGTAAAGCGGCCGGCGATTGCTACGCCGATACCAGCACCGGGCACGACACCTACAGTGCTGCTTGACGCTGGCGCCAATGCTGAAGTCGAGCCAGAGTGGCTTGTGCAATTCGGATTAATGGGCAGTGTTTATGCTGACGCTCGCTTTGGTGTCAAGAACCCACGCGTAGGTTTGCTTTCAATCGGCGAAGAGCCTGGCAAGGGCGACACTTTGCGCAAACAGGCTTACGAGTTGTTTTCAAACGCCAAGAATTTAAATTTCATCGGCAACGTTGAAGGCCGCGACATCATGACCGACAAAGTTGATGTTGTCGTGACCGACGGTTTCACAGGCAATGTCGCGCTGAAAACTTTAGAGGGCACGATGCGTGGCGTGGTGAAGGCATTGTTCGCCGCAATTAGTGCACCTGAATATAAAGAACACGCCGATGGCATCATGCCTGCGCTCTTAAGTTTGTATTCAACTTTTGATCCAGACACATATGGCGGGGCGATTTTGCTTGGTGTTGATGGTGTTTGCATCATCTCGCATGGCTCGTCTGGCTCACGAGCAATGTTGAACGGCATCAAGGTGGCAAAAGAGATGGTTGAAGTCGACATGGTCGGCAAAATTCGCCAAGCCGTGCAAAAATAAAGTTGTGCCTGAATCACTAGAGAGTCTTTCGGCGAAAATTAATTATCAGTTTTCAAACATCGCATTTCTTGAAACTGCGATGCGTCACAGTTCGTGGACTGCAGAAAACGAAGGCTTCGAATCAAATGAGCGCCTTGAGTTCTTGGGTGACTCGTTGATTGGGTTCGTGGTTGCCGATGTGATGTATCGGCGCTATCCAGATTTTGATGAAGGCAAGTTAACCGACTTGCGCAAGATCGTTGTGAATTCAACGGCGTTGTCGCGTGTTGCAATCAAATTAGGTTTAGGCGAGTACGTGTTGCTGGGTCGCGGCGAAGAAGCAGGAGGTGGCCGCTCAAAAACCTCGATTTTGGCAAACGCGCTTGAGGCAGTTTTTGGCGCGGTTTATCTTGACTCAAACTCGCAACGCGCATATGACGTTGCAGCGCGGTTGCTAACTGAATCGATCGAAGAGGCGCTGACAGCGCTGAAGCAACTCGACGCGAAGTCGCAATTGCAAGAACTTGCTGCACGTTTAGAACGCCCGATGCCTGAGTATCGCGTGACTGATGAAGGACCAGATCACGCCAAGACATTTTTTGCTGACGTATTTCTGGGCGATGAACTTCTGGGCAGTGGTACGGGCCGATCAAAAAAAGCGGCTGAGGAACTGGCGGCACAACAAGCCTGCGCCAAATTGCAAACGTCTTAGATATGCGTCGCTAAATCAAGACGAGCCAAGACAGAACGCGAACTAGGCGAGACGCGAATGCCAGAACTACCAGAAGTTGAAACTGTTCGGCGTGGACTGCAACAAAATGTTGTTGGCCGAAAGATTCTAAAAGTTGAAGTTGGTCGTGAACGAACAGTTCGACGAACGAGTCGTGAGGCGCTGATTGACGGCTTGACCGGCGTGAAAATACTTTCAGCGACTCGCCGTGGCAAATATCTGCTGTGTGATCTTGATTCAGGTCAAAGATTGATGATGCATCTTCGAATGAGCGGTCGATTGATTATTGCCAAGCCCGGTGAAACGCGACCCGCGCATACACATGTAGTTATGCATCTTGCCAAAGCCGACACGATTGAAAGCGAATTGTGGTTCGTTGACCCACGAACATTTGGTGAAGTCGTCGTATTTGATCCTGACAAAATAAAAACGCAGATGCCAGATCTGGCAAATTTGGGGGTCGACCCTTTGAACGACGAATTTACGCCCGAGACTTTGCGTGAATTGTTCAAAAATCGGCGAGGAAATTTGAAGGCACTACTGCTGAACCAACACTGCGTTGCGGGGATTGGCAACATTTACGCCGACGAAATTTTGCATCTGGCCAAACTGCGACCCGATCGATTGCCAAGTCGATTGACTGGCGCAACATTGACGCGGCTTCATTCGGCGATTGTCGAAGTTTTGAACAAAGCCGTGATGGCCGGGGGCAGTACTTTAAAAGACACTCAATACGTTGATTTAGAGGGCCAAACGGGCAACTTTCAAGATGAGCACCGCGTGTATGGGCGGGGTGGTCTGCCGTGTTTGACCTGTGGAAAAGGTCGCATTTTGATGACGGTAGTTGCGGGTCGAACGACCTGTTATTGCTCGGCTTGTCAGCACTGAATTTCAAGCTTGTAGTTGAAAGATGAAGTAATCTCGGCGACGAGATGTTTCTTAAATCATTAACGCTGAAAGGCTTTAAGTCGTTCGCCGACACAACGGTGATGGAGCTCGAGCCAGGCGTGACCGTCGTGGTCGGCCCGAACGGCTCGGGAAAATCGAATGTCGTCGACGCAATTGCCTGGGTTTTGGGTGCCCAAGCGCCAAGTTCAGTGCGAAGTCAAAAAATGGATGATGTGATTTTTGCTGGCACATCAAAGCGCCCAGCATTAGGTCGGGCCGAAGTTGTTTTGACGATCGATAACTCGGCTGGTCTTTTGCCGATTGAGTTTTCTGAGGTCAGTGTGAGTCGCACTTTGTTTCGCAGCGGTGAAAGCGAATATGCGATCAATGGCATTAACTGCCGTCTCTTAGACGTGCAAGATCTGCTCTCTGATGCGGGTGTGGGTCGTCAGCAGCACGTAATTGTTAGTCAAGGACAAATTGATGCCGTGTTGAACGCGCGACCCGAAGATCGTCGGGCGATTATCGAAGAAGCCTCGGGAGTGCTGAAACATCGCAAGCGCAAAGAAAAAGCCGAGCGTCGCCTTGAGGGCACTGAAGCAAATTTATTGCGCGCTCAAGATTTGCTTCGCGAAGTGCGACGCCAGTTAAGGCCGCTCGAGCGGCAAGCCGATGCTGCGCGACGACACGGTGCGGTCGCTGCTGAGATGCGAAACTTGCAGCTCTATATTGCTGGTCGTGAAATCGCTGCGTTGCGCTCGCGATTAGAAAATTCGGCTGTAAGCAAAGTTGAAGGCGAGGCAAACGAAAAAACCTTGCGCGCCAGACTTGCGAGTCTTGACACTGCAGTCATGGCAGATGAAGCCGAGCTCACTGCTCGTGGTGAGTCTGGTGTCAGCGATGACTTGGTGCGCGTCGAGCAATTGTTGGGTCGCGCTCGAGGTCAAATCGCAGTTTTGGCAGAGCGTCGTCGCTCGGTTGAGCGTGATCGTGGTCAGTTAGCTGACTCTGGGGTCATCGCATCGCTTGAAGCAGACGCTGCGACTGCGCGCGAAGAACTTGAACGTGTTTCGGCTGCACTGTCTGAGTTATCGAAACAAGAAGTTGAACTGGCGCGCGATGAAGCAGCGTTGATTGCCGATCAAGCACAAGACGCCCAGTCGGCACAACAAGCAGTGCGCGATGCCGAGTCGGCCCTCGATGCGGCGACGACAACGTATGCAAAAGCTGTTGCTGCATCTGCTGGTGACAACGCTCGAGTTGAAACACTTCGAGCATCTGTGGCGGCGAATGCTTCGAGTCTCGGCGAACTTGCAAACACGACTGGTGCACTTGGCGCACTTAGCGATTTGATTGAAATTGATGCCGATTGGCAGTCAGCGATACATGCTGGTTTGTCGGATGCATTGAATGCAATGGTGATGTCGGATGCGACAACCGCACGAGAAGCACTAAGCAGATTGCAAAAATCTGACGCGATGGGTGCCGTGCTTTCGCTCGGTGATTGGACATCAAAAATTGCGCCAGTTGCCGTGCAGGGTGCTTCTTCGTTGCGGTCATTTGTGCGGGCAAAAGCTGGCGCAACTTCAAACGCTGTGAACTCACTGCTTGATGCGTTGCTGGCGCGAGTTGTATTCGTCGATTTGTTTGAACGTGGCATCGACATCGTGCTTGAGCGGCCAGATGTAGTTGTAGTTACAAGCAAAGGCGATCGTCTAGCGACTACTTCATTGCGTGTTGGGCCAAATGCCGTGACTTCGGCGGCTCTTGAGCGAGCCGAAGCGCGCGCAATCGCTAGCGCCAATGCATTAGTTGAGGCTGAATCAGCGTTGAATTTGCGCCGTGTTGAAGTTGCCAGTGTGCGTGAACGACTCGCTGGTGTGCGTTCGACGCAAGTCGATATAGATAGTCGGGCGACATCAGTTGTTGCGCGACGCCGCGAGTTTGATGCAAAAGCTGCCGGCTTGCGCGAGCGAAAAGGTTTGGTTGATGCGCGATTGGCAGAAATTGAGTCGCGCTTGCAGGCTGACCAAGGCGCACGCAGCGCAGCGTCAGATCAACGCAGTCGAGTTGAAGCCGTTTTGGGTGCTGTAGTTCGGCTTTCAAGCATTGTAGAAGGCCATGTACGAACGCTCGAAGCCCAACAGATCGAATTGCAAGAGTTGCGCCGGCGTCAGAGCAGCGAGGTGCGCGAAATTTCGCACCGACTCGATGAGGCTCGTCGCGAACGCTCAGAAATCGAAAAGCAACTCGAAGGCCAACGCGAGCGCAATCGTCGCGTCGAACTTGAAGAGTCTGAAGTAAAAGTTCGACTTGAAGGCGCGATCGAAACGCTTCGGCGAGATCTTGAAGTTGAGCCGCAGCGGGCGATTGACACTCCATTGCCAGAACTGCCAGAGGGCACAAACCCGCTGGCGCGACAACGTGAACTTGAGCGCGAGTTGCGATTGATGGGTCCGATCAATCCGTTGGCGCTAGAAGAGTTCACAGAGTTGCAACTGCGCAACACGTTCTTAGAAGAGCAACTTGAAGACGTTAAAAACTCGCGTCGTGAGTTGATGAAAGTCATCAAGCAGGTTGACCAAGAAATTCAGAGCAACTTTGCCGCGGCGTATGCCGACGTACGTGACAACTTTACAAAGTTGTTTGCGATGTTGTTTCCGGGTGGTACGGGCCGATTGACGCTAACGAACCCCGACGATTTGTTGAACACAGGTATCGAAGTTGAAGCAAAGCCAAGTGGAAAGAACGTCAAAAAATTGTCGTTGCTTTCTGGTGGCGAGCGATCGTTGACTGCGTTGGCATATTTGTTTGCGGTATTCCGCAGTCGACCCTCACCGTTTTATGTGATGGACGAAGTTGAAGCTGCGCTCGACGATGTGAACTTGCATCGATTCTTGGCGCTCGTGCATGAATTCAGACAAGAAGCCCAACTTTTGATTGTTAGCCACCAAAAACGCACGATGGAAGCCGGCGACTCGTTGCTGGGTGTGACGATGCAACCTGGTGGGTCTTCGCGTGTTGTCGTGGAGCGCGTTACCGCACAGTCGGCATAAAATAATTTATGCTCGCGCTCGAAATTTTTGCGCCTCGGTTCGCTGCTGAAACGGCACCAACTATTTTGTTGGTACTTGCAGTGCTAACAGTTGTTTTCGGCATCGGGGTAGTCGTATTTAGTCGCCGCCGTTCGACCTCGGTTGATGCCGCGCCTAATGACGTTGTCAAAGTCGCAACAGAACCACACGATGTAGCAACGCCCGATGTAGCAGTGCCAGTGGTCGAGCCACTCGCGACCGAGACGGTCAATGCGACGGCGTCGGTTCGAGATCGTCTTGGCAAAGTTCGTTCGTCGTTTGCGGGTGCATTGACGAGCGCTCTCACGAGAACTGCAATTACTCAAGAAACTTGGGACGACCTGGAAGAAGCACTTTTACGCGCCGATCTTGGGGTGGCTACGACGACTCGAGTTTTGTCGCCATTGCGTGATTTGGTTAAAGCGAAAAAAATAGTTAATCCGAGTGATTTGCGTTTAGCCCTGCAAACCGAGATGACCGCTCAAATTTCGAACACCGCACGCGAATTGAATTTTGATAGTTCTCTGAACGCACCAAATGTTTGGCTTGTCGTCGGTGTCAATGGTGCGGGCAAGACGACGACGATTGGCAAACTTGCAGCTCAGCAAAGAAAACTTGGTCGTACAGTTCTGATGGCGGCTGGCGACACATTTCGAGCAGCCGCTGGCGATCAACTTGAAACTTGGGCTCAACGCTCTGGCGCCGAAATTGTGCGTGGTAGCGAAGGCAGCGACCCGAGTTCGGTTGTATTTGACGGTGTAGCACGAGCGACGGCAAAGAAAATTGATTTGGTGCTGGCTGATACTGCGGGTCGATTGCAGAACAACACAAACTTGATGGAAGAACTGACAAAAGTGCGTCGTGTCGCAGACAAAGGCAGCGGCAAGGTGACTGAAGTGTTATTGGTGATTGACGCAACGACTGGTCAGAACGGTTTAACTCAAGCCAAGCAGTTTGCTCAAGCGACAGCAGTAACTGGCGTTGTACTGACGAAACTTGACGGCTCAGCACGTGGCGGCATTGTGTTTGCCATTGAAACCGAGTTGCAGATTCCGGTCAAACTTGTCGGGCTTGGCGAAACGATTGACGACTTAGTCGAGTTTGACGCAGCCGAGTTTGTCGCTGCGCTATTTGATTAAAAATTGCGACTAAAAATTCACAGATAACCTGACCTGCGATGTTCGAAACGCTTTCAGATCGGCTTGGCGGTGTTCTAAAAGGACTGCGTAACCGCGGGAGACTTACCGAAAGCGATGTAGTTGAAGTCTTGGCTGAAGTGCGCACAGCGTTGCTCGAAGCTGACGTCAATGTTGGCGTTGTGCGCGATGTTATTGAGCGAATTCGCACTAATGCGGTGGGTGCGACCGCGTCGACTGCGTTGAATCCAGGGCAGCAGGTAATAAAAATAGTCAACGACGAACTTGTTGCGATGTTGGGTGGCGAGACACTCAAGATTACGTACGCAACGCATCCGCCGACCGTTGTTTTGATGGCGGGTTTGCAAGGTGCTGGTAAAACCACCAACGCAGCCAAACTTGCAAGTTGGTTTAAGTCTCAAGGACGACAGCCGATGCTTGTTGGTGCCGACTTGCAACGACCAGCCGCAGTCGAACAGTTGCGCGTGTTGGGTGCGCAAATAAATGTCCCTGTGTTTTCTGAACCAGGCGACCCTGTAGCCACAGCGAGACTTGGTTTAGCCGAAGCACAACGCCTTGGTAAAGATGTTTTGATTGTCGACACTGCGGGCCGATTGGCGATTGACGCCGAGATGATGCAACAGGTCAAAGATATTTCTGAAGCCGTGCAACCGAAATTTACGTTTCTAGTTATTGATGCAATGACTGGTCAAGACGCTGTGACGGTGGCGAAATCTTTTGACGAGACACTGTCGATCGATGGCGTGATTTTGTCGAAACTTGACGGTGATGCTCGCGGTGGTGCCGCGCTGTCGGTGAAGCAAGTTTTAGGCAAGCCGATTGCTTTCGCGTCGACCGGCGAAAAACTGGATGCTTTCGAGCAGTTTCACCCAGACCGAATGGCGAGTCGCATTCTTGGCATGGGCGACATGCTCACGCTCATTGAGCAGGCTGAAAAAGTTTTTGAAAAAGAAAAAGCCGAGGCAACTGCGGCAAAAATGTTGGAAGGCGAGTTCACGCTTGAAGATTTTCTAGAGCAGTTGCAACAACTCAAAAAAATGGGCTCGTTGCAAGGCGTGATGGGCATGATGCCTGGAATACCTAAAGAAATGAAGAACGCTGAAATTCCTGATGATCAAGTCAAGCGCACGGAAGCAATTATTTATTCAATGACGCCCCAAGAGCGGGCGAGACCTGAAATGATCGATGGCTCGCGGCGTATTCGCATCTCGAAAGGCTCGGGCACAACTGTTGCTGATGTCAATCGGCTGGTGAAACAATTCAGCGAAATGAAGAAAATGATGAAGCAGATGGGTGGCAAGGGCATGCTTGGCGGCAAGCGAGGCAAGGGCGCAAAGAGCGCGGGTATGCCTGACGACTTGGCAGCGGCGTTGGGCTCTCGCCTAGGGCCGCGATAGCCTGAATAGTCGGTTCGTTTGAACCATTTGGCTTAAAGATCGGAAATTCATGTCAGTAAAATTGCGTCTCTCTCGTGTGGGTAAAACCAAGAGACCTCACTATCGAATCGTTGCCGCCGACACTCGTTCAGCACG
>ENA-UOYL01000444-UOYL01000444.1-marine-metagenome-genome-assembly--contig:-NODE-444-length-14818-cov-5.319924_pt1 | contig 14818 bp, 4 predicted proteins | sample MGYA00238173_ERZ767189 | MGnify/ENA primary metagenome ERZ767189 (study PRJEB28943, sample SAMN06267163) | marine metagenome | isolation source: Columbia River Estuary | place: USA:Columbia River Estuary... | reverse complement strand
ACAACAATTCGTTTTCTCATTGTATCAGAAATACATCCACGTGCATTAGTTACGTACAAAGAAGGAAAGTAAGCCCCATAATTGCTATAAATATGTGATACAGCTGGAAGAGTGCTAACAGCGCCACCATCATCAAAATTCCATAGCCTTGCTGTAATGCTGCTAGTTGGTGAGAGTGAAAGATCAAGGAATGAAACATTCAGGTTTCCGGTACAAGAAACAGAATCAGTAACCCTGAAATTCACAATTGGTCTTGCAAATACTACTTGTGAAATGACTGTATCCTTACTACATCCATCTGGCGAAGTAACACGTAATCGTATATCATACGTGGTATCAGCAGCAGAAAGATTATCCGGGAATGTAAATGTTGGAGTGGCAGCATTCAAATTGCTAATCAATACACCATGAGAAGGTGATGCGGCAGTTCTATTATATATTGACCAGCTAAATTGTCCAGGAGTTTTTACTTGTGAAATATTTTGTACAGTTTTTACAAGACCAAATCGAGGCTTAGCACAGTCGCTATTACCTCCATTCATAACAAAAGAAGCGAGTGGCTCAGGATATAATCTTACCCAACGCTTTACAGAATCTATACAGCCAGCTCCAGAGGACACAATTAGCTTAATTACAATTAAAGAATCACGCGTATATGAACTGTTCTGTAATTGGAAAACAGGATTCAGCGATACTGCTTGCAATTGATTGTTCAGATACCACTGATAGGTCAACCCAGTTGTATTACCCGGATTATTCAGATAGGAAGAGTTATTGATTTGAACAGATAATTGCTTACACGCAAAAAGCGTATCTGCAGTATTTGTATTCACCGAAAACTGAGCTCGCGGTGTTGGCAGCGTTCTGACTGTATAAGAGAAAGAAGTTGGGCCACAACCCCCTTGGGCATTTCCTGCAATTAATGTAAATGTATACGTTGTACCAGCCTGCGTTAAAACCATAGGCGGCGGATTCTGTAACGTACTAAATTGAATGTTATTCAGCAACCATTGGTAAGTATCTGCATATTGTGTCAGGTTCGTAAAGGTTACTACCATTGGAGCACATGCTGAATCAGGAGTAACACGGAACCTAGTTTGTGGCAATGGAAGAACCGTTATGGTGAATGATCGAGGAGTACCCACACAACTTACGCCAGCATTAGTATAAGTAGGTGTAACTGTAATTGTTGCAATAACAGGTACTGAAGTAGCATTGATGGCAGTAAAGGAAGGAATTGTCCCGATACCGCTAGCTGCCAAACCAATCGCTGTATTTGTATTTACCCATGAGTATACGATTGTTCCTCCTGTAGTAGGACTTGTAAATACAATTGGGTTAGTTCGAACGCCATCACAAACCTGAATGGCAGCAACAGCATTAACTATAGCAGTTGGATTAACGGTAATTGTAAAAGATTTTGAAGGTCCTGAACAGGAAATGCCACCATTTGTAAATGTGGGTACAACATTGATGGTAGCAATAACAGGAGCATTTCCTGAATTAACAACTCTAAAACTATCAATGTCTCCCGTACCAAATGGTGCCAACCCAATTGAAGGGGTACTATTTGTCCAAGCATAACTTACAACACCACCAGACTGTAGCGTAGTAAAGCGTGTACCAAGTGCAAGATCTCCATTACATTTTACCTGACTTTGTGGTTGTTGAACTTGCCCATTTGGATTAACGGTGATAGTAAATGTCTTTGACGGGCCATCACAACTTATACCATTATAAATAAATGTTGGTGTAACTGTTATAGTAGCAACCGCAGGAGTAGTAGATGTATTTGTAGCAATAAAACTACCAGCGTTTCCGGTTCCAGCAGACGCTAATCCAATGGTAGGGTTACTATTAACCCAACGATAAGACACTGTTCCACCTGAAACAGGAGAAGTAAAACTATAGGCAACTGTAGAGCCACTGCAAACAACTTGATCAGCTGGCTGATCCATTGCCGCAGTTGGTAAAACTGTAATGGTAAATGTTTTTGAAGAACCACTACAAGTTACTCCGCCATTTGTATAAGATGGAGTAACAACAATAGTAGCAACAACCGGAGAACTTCCACTATTGATTGCATAAAATACTGCAATGTTGCCTGTATTAGATGCAAGAATTCCAATAGATGGATTATTATTTGTCCAAGAATAGGTTGTAGTTCCACCAATATTTGAAGAAGTAAAGTTGACCGAGGTCAACTGCTCATTACATACAATCAAATTCGCAGGTTGATCAACTTGTGCTGGCGGATTAACAGTAATAGAATAATCCTTGGGACTACCAACACAAGATCTTCCACCAAATGAAAAAGTAGGTGTGACTGTTACTGTTGCAATAGATGGAGCAAGTCCATTATTTATAGCAACAAAAGAGGGCACGTTCCCATTTCCAGATGCTGATAAGCCAATTGGGGGTAAGGAATTAATCCATGAATAAGTGGTAGTTCCGCCTGAATTAAGGGTAGAAAAAGTAGTCTGAGAAACTGTGTTACCGTTACAAACAAGCTGACTCAGCGGTTGGTTAACTTGACCAGCAGGAAGCATTGTAATCGTTCTTTCATAAATAGGAGCACATCCAGTGACAGAGGCAGTAGCAACTAATCGAACTGTATACACTAAAGGCGTAGTAGCTGTCCCTGGTATTGTAAATGTGTGGGTAAAAGAAGTTGGGTTTGTAGATTGAGCAATACCGTTGACAAACCACTGATAAGCGGTTGTGCCACTACCAGAATAAGTACTTGTATTTGTAAAATTCACGGTTGCGGAAGGCCCACAATAAACAGTGTCAGCAACAGCATAAGATACAGACGGAGCAGTATGTACTGTAAATGGAGTAGTCAATGAATCTCTACAACCTTGTGCATTGTAGCCAATCATTTTAAGTTGATAATTCCCCGCAGTGGGAATCAGATGAGTAAGTGTAAAGCCCGTAGTTGAAAACAAAACACTACCGCTTGCAGACAATATATACCACTCTACACTATTAAAATTGGCTGGAGTTGCATAGGCTGACAAAGTAAATGGTGCACAATTATATGTACTTAAGTTTGAGGAGAATGCAGCAGTAGGAACAGGGTTGATTGTTACCTGTCTTCGCAATGTATCTCGACAAGAAGCGCCTGCATTAAAGGTACTTGTTGCAATCAGTGTAATGGTATAGGTACCAGGAACTGAATAGATATGAGTAGGATTGACTACGCCCGTAATAGTTGGTGAACCATCACCCATATTCCATAAATACTGTAATCCCGAAGGAGTTGATGTGTTTGTTATTCTTGTAGTATCTCGTAGACAATAAGTAGGACTTGAAAGATTGAAGTTCGCTACAGGATTTGCATAAATATTAATCTGTTGATACACAGTTGTATCAGTACATGTATTTTGAGCACGCATCGAAACGGTATAGGTGCCTGGGTTGACAAACGTATGTGTTAATGTATCATTTGAACGATTAGTTATGTATAATGGAGAACCGTCTCCAAAATTTATAGTGTAGCTAGATCCACCAACAGAGTTATTTACAAAAGTTACAGGCTTAGGCGCACAACCATACGTATTCTGACCAAACACAATCAAACTTGGTGTTATCGTGGCAGGATATAAAACCACATCAACAGCAAAACTGTCTACTCCGCATTCATTATACGCATATAACTTAACTGTAATAGTATCAATGAAGCCCGTTGTATAAAGCTTTGTCATTGTACGGTTATCTAAAACCGTATCTCTGCGACCATCTCCCCAATCCCATATATATTTATTACTTGCACCATACGCAGCATTGTTTACCCCTCTTGAGTTATTTCTAAATCGCATATTAGCCGGTGAACAGTAAACTGTGGTATCCGGCTGGAATAATGCCAGTGGTTGAGGACGAATCAAAACCGAGTCTCTGTAGGTGAGCGTTTGACAAGGCGTAGTTACAGACAAGGTGATAATATAGGTGGTATCTGTTCTTGTTGGGTTTGGCTGAAAAACAATGGAGCCAGGCTGTACCTGTGTAGAGGTTTGACCATTGCCAAAATTCCAACTATAGGAGCTTCCATTAATCACGCCAATCGGCACAGTTGTATTAGTAATTAAAATAGTTGCGGGTCCACACGCAGTATCTACGCTAGTTGTAAAAGAAGGTTGTGGTTGCTCAATAGTATAAATCGTTACACTTACCGAATCATCCTTACACCCATGTAAGCTTTTTGCGAATAATTTTAAAACAACAGTATCCCCCGGTTGAGTGATTGAATAATTCGGCACCGTTGCTCCCGTTCCTATCAAAACTCCATCTGCATACCACCTAAATTGTGGCTGATTGTTAGCATTTATATGTGGCACTAATGTAATGTGATCTCTTAATCGGTATGGAACACATCCTATAGTAGTGTCAATATTGAACTGTGCCTTTGCATCAGGATTAACTGTGATTGTTGCAGTAAATGTACTACCTACGCAACTACCCTGTGCTCCAGATGTTGGTGTAACAGTATAAATGACTGTTTGAACAGTTGTGCTGGTATTAGTCAATTGCTGACTAATTACTGATTGAGGACTTGATTGATTAGATTCCCCTATTATGTTATTATTAGCTTGAACGGTCCAGGTGTACGTAGTGTTAGCAGGAATTATTGTTGTTGGCTGATTATTTACAGGATTAATGGTAAAAGTTGCTCCACTACAAATCGTTTGCGTCTGCACTGGTACAACAGGTTTAGGATTTACTGTTACTGTTACTGTAAATGTATTGCCAACACAAGCACCATTAACTGATGGCGTAACTGTGTAAACTACTGTCTGAACCTGATTAGTATTATTTGTCAGTGTGCCAGTGATAGATGCCGATTGAGTATTATTGACAGCTTCACCACTAACATTAGGATTATTTGTAAACGTCCATATATATGTTGTACCTACAGGTACAATATTGCCATTTCCTCCAGTTGGTGTAACTGTAAACGTAGCCCCACTGCAAATAGCAGTTGTTGTATCCTGTACTGTTGGTTTAGGACTAATGGTTACAGTAAGTGTAAAGGGGCTACCCACACAACCACCTTGTGCACCCGATGTCGGTGTCACTGTATAGACTACCTGCTGCGATTGATTCGTTGCATTCGTTAGCGTCTGACTAATTGAGGACTGCGGACTTGCTTGATCAGACTCTCCTGTTACATTCGGATTATCTACGACTGTCCATGTGTATGTGGTTCCGGTTGGGATGATTGTCGTAGGCTGCGCATTGGCTGGTGTTAGTGTAAAGGTTCCGCCACTACAGATTGTTTCTGCCTGTGCAGGTAAAACAGGTTTAGGATTTACCGTCACCGTAATGGTAAACGTACTACCCACGCAACTACCCTGTGCACCTGATGTAGGTGTCACTGTGTATACTACTGTCTGTACTTGATTAGTGTTATTGGTAAGCGTTTGACTGATGCTAGACTGCGGATTTGTCTGATTGCTCTGACCCGTTACACTTGCATTCGTAGCAACCGTCCATGTATACGTTGTATTACTTGGAATAATTGTTGTCGGCGCATTATCTGTGGGAGTCACGGTAAATGTTCCACCACTACAGATCTCTTGCGTCTGCGCGGGTACAACAGGTTTTGGATTCACCGTCACTGTTAATGTAAATGCACTACCACCACAGCTTCCAGAAGTTGGCGTTACTGTATAGGTTGCCGTCTGTGGCTGATTAGTAGGATTTGTTAAGGTACCCGTTATTGCGCTGCCACTACCACTCGCTCCACCCGTTACCCCTCCAGTAACTGTTGGAGCTGCCCATATATACGTTGTGTTAGTAGGAACAATATTACCACTACCATTTGCTGGTGTAAACGTAAATGCCGTACCGCTACAACTACTTGTTGTCTGCGCATTGATAGTAGGCTTCGGACTTACCGTTACAGTAATAGTAAAGGTACTGCCCACGCAACTACCCTGTGCACCTGATGTTGGTGTCACTGTATACACTACTGTCTGCGTAACATTAGTAAGATTCGTTAGCGTCTGACTAATGCTGCTCTGCGGCGTTGCTTGAGCGCTCTGACCCGATACATTCGTATTCGTAGCAACTGTCCATGTAAACGTTGTATTAGTTGGAACAATTGTCGTTGACCCATTGTCCACCGGACTCACCGTAAACGTACCCTCACTACATATAGTCTGCGACTGCGCAGGAATAACAGGAGATTCATAAACTGTGATAACAACTTGGTCTGATGTTTGACATGTTCCTGTACCAAAAGAATAAGTAAGAGTAAATGAACCAACCTGGGTTGGACTGAATACTCCCGCTGAAGTAACATTAGTACCCGACCAGGTACCACCATTTGGAGTACCAGTCAATGTTTGGTTCCCACTATTTAAACAAAATGAGCGATCTGCACCAGCGTTTGCATTTGTTGGATTGATTACTGTAATAACTGCTTGATCGGTGTTAGTACAACCCGTAGTAGGATTTGTATAACTATATGTAACTGTGAAAGTTCCTGTTCCATTGGGTGTGAATACCCCGCCTGATGTAATATTTGTACCACTCCACGTTCCGCCAGAAGGAGTTCCAGTCAACTGCGTTCCAATAGGCTGATTACATAAAGTTAAATCCTGGCCAGCATTTACTGTAGGAAGTGGATAAACGGTAATAGTGGTAGTAGCACTTCTAATACAACCCGTCGCAGTGAATGTTCCTGTTACAGTATATGTAGTAGTTGTATTAGAACTTGTATTATTAGTAAGTGTAGCTGTCACTGGAGTTCCTGTTGTAGCACTCAAGCCTGTAGCAGGAGACCAGCTATAGGTATCAGCACCTGTAACAGATAGTTGAGAGGATTGTCCAGTACAAATTGCGGTTGGAGTAGCAGTGACAGATAAAGTAGGCAACGGATTTACAGTTACAGTTACTGTAAATGTTGGTCCTGTACAATTACCTGAAGTTGGTGTAACAGTATAAGTAGCAGTTTGAGCACTGCTAGTTGGATTGGAGAGAGTACCATTTACAGTAGTCTGATTACTTGCTGCAGCTCCACCCGTTAGACCACCAGTAACTGTAGGTGCTGACCAAGAGTAAAGCGTAGCTGATGGAATTAAATCATTACCACCTCCGGGTGTAACAGTAAAAGATTGTCCACTACAAATTTGTGTAGTTAAGTTAGAAATAGATGCCTTGGGATTGATAGTAACCGTTACCGTGAACGTGTTACCTACACAATTTCCAGTAGCGCCAGAAGTTGGTGTTACTGTATATACGACTTGTTGAGCAACATTGGTAGTATTAGTGAGGGTTTGACTAACACTAGACTGAGCTGAGGATTGACTAGATTCTCCAGTAACGTTTGCATTGTCTACAACAGTCCAAGTATAAGTTGTGTTAGTGGGGACAATAGTTGTGGGTTGATTATTAGTGGCAGAAAACGTAAAGGTCTCCCCACTACATATAACACGAGTTGCATTTGCAATTTTAGGCTTCGGATTAACTGTTACAACAAAATTTTGCGTAGCACCATTACAAGTAGCAAGTGTAGGAGTTATAACATAGGTTACAGTGCCAGAGGTATTGGTAGGATTAGTAAGTGTTACTCCATTGATTGTTCCACCAGATCCTGGTGTTGTAAACCCGGTAATACTATTAGTTGCTGCAGCGGTCCAAGCAAACGTAGTTCCATTCAAATTAGCAGATAAAACAACGGAAGTAAATGCAGATTCACTACAGATAGACTGGGCAGTAGGAGCAGTAAGTACTGGTATTTCGCGAACGGAGATTGTATAGGTACTAGAATTTGACCCTGAACAATCCCCGTTAACAGTCACCGTTATTGTGTAATCCTTGTAAGAGGTAAATTGAATGATTGGGAATTGAGAGGAAGAGGTAGTGCCTGATACGAATGCATAGTCGCTACCTGTAACACCTGTCCCGGTAACAGTCCATGTGAAAGAGGTGGGTGCGTATGGTGCCGCACTATATGTTGGGCGATGTGGTGATAAACTAAAGTCTGCTGTTAAAGATGGATTCGGAAGTGTACAGTAGATATAAGAAGTATTTGGGAAAGTGACACTTGGAGTACCTTGAACGGTAATTGTTTGGCTAGTAGTTCTTGTGCCGCAAGAGTTGGTAATCTGTTGTGTTATAGTATAGGTGCCTGCAACACTAAACTGAATTTGAGGATTAGTACTGGAAGCAGAAGTACCGCCAACAAAAGAAAAACCACTATTTGGGCTAACGCTCCATAGGTAAGTTGGATTCTTACATACTAATCCAACCATATTTGAATTATCCTGCAATGTCAATATTTGCCCCGTACAAATACTAGTAGCGAGTACGCCACCAGACATGATATCAAAAGCTGGTGCAGGAATAGGCTCAATACAAATTGTACGTGTAGCTGTAGTTGGATCACAAGTATAATTGTTAGAGGTTAACTCGATTGTATATTGACCAGGGGAAGTAAAAACATGAGTTAAATTTCGAGTAAGACCGGGACCTTGAACTACAACACCATTTATAGTCCAAGTAAAGTCTGCATTATCCGCACAATTAGAGTTTAATCCACTGGTAGTGGTATTACTAAATGTAACTGAGGAATTTACACATGCGTAAGCAGGAGAAGTAAATGCGGCAATTGGCTTTCTATAGATATATGCAAATGTCTCAATGGGGAATGTAGGTTGAATTGCGCAGGAGCTTGTACCATTTGCACCAGAAGTCTGAGATAGAATTCCTGATTTTATACTAATTTCTAGCCGATAACGATCATTGGGTTGGCCACAAGACGCATTTAAATAATCATGGTAAAGGGTAATAGTATTCCCTACCCTTCTTGACATTAAATCACAATGCGTAAAACTGTCAACTTGATTATCCCCCCAATTAATTTTGTAAATAGACGACGGATGATTGAACTCAATACCTGATGTACCAGTTACTGAAATCTGTATAGGCAACGATTCAGGCATGCAGCCCTGCAAGCTACCCGATACACCAATATTTAAATTGGTCCTTGTATTAGTTAGCAAGTACCCGCGAGTACTCTTATTTCCATTGGCGTCAACAGATAATACATTTAAGGTATAGTAAGCAGTAGTTAAATTAACTACGGTTGCACTACCGGAAGTGAAAGTCAAATTAGATTGGCTAACATTATCAGAGCTTTCATTATATACTGAACCCGTGACGGTGGAAGCGTTGGAAGCATTTTTAAAGAAATTAAGTTGTAAAGAGCTAGGCGTGCCACATCCACCATAAGCTGTATCCGCAACTAAAGTTAAAGTACCTTGTTGTCCTGTTGCCAGATTAACAGCAGCGCTAGGTCCCGTTGCGTCAACAATAGAAATTGTCCCCGTTGAAATAACTTCAGTGGCAGGTGAAGTAGTTTTTACTTTATAAGAATGACTACCAAATGTTGCATAGTTAGCTGGAATCAGACCATTGATGAATCTTGCCCACGCTGAATTATAAGTGCCAATTTTAATTGAGTCATTTGCCGTGAATCCTGAGGCGGAAATCCATAATTCAAATTTATTATTTGGAGCCCCACACCAATTTGTTGCATCTAGTCTAAATGGCACACAAACCGAACTCCCTTTACCATAGGGTCCAGGGTTAACTGTTCCGATTGTTACCTGGGCATACGAACTAATCGATAAAATAACAGCTACGATATATAAAAAAAGCTTTCTCAAGTTTGTCTTTTAAAACTTATTATAACATTTCGGAATCTTGCTTCGCTCCTCGTCCCTACTTAAATTCATCTGTAAGGATATTTCAAATCCTCCCCTACTCTGCGTAGCAGTCTTAAGTGAGGATATATTAATATCATAAGAGAGCCCTAATTGCATTTTTGTTGTACCTAGTCCTATATAAGGAATCACCGCGTCGTTAGGCCGGTAGTAGACTCCCGTGTAAAGACTTGTTTCGTATTCAACATTGGGGATGTAGTTTTCAAACACAGTGCCAAACATTAACTCTTCGGTAATCATAGAGTTCATGTAGAGTGCACTTAAATAAATACGATTTCTTTCTGCAACTGGAAAGTTAAACCCGCTATGAACAGACAAACGAGGAGATAATCGATTTTCCTCAGTGCTAATGGCTTCATTAGGTCTATTAAGGTGGTAATAGGAGCCCCCTACATACCATTGTGAATTACTACGATTTATTCCAGAATACAAAAATCCAGCAGCAATGTCTAAATAGTTAAGCGTAAAACCACTTGTAGGTTCTCCATTGGGTAAAGTAGGATCAAAACCCATTGGCGTAAACTGACGCGAGAACACAAATCGACTATAATCAACTTTTTTAGTAGCCAATGAAGCTTGAAACCCTACACCCACTTTATGACGACCTTCAATATCTATATTCTTATTATAAGCTGTAGAGACGGATAGAAAATTAGCTTTTACCCCCTGGTTGTTAGATTGGTCTATCATCCCGACAAATCCAATACCAAAAATATCATTGCCAATTCTGTCATTTAACAGCTGAAAATCACAAGCAACAGTAGCGGTTGTAAATGGGGTACTAACTGTTCGCCATTGATTTCTGTACGTCATGGCAAGTCGAGTTTCACCAGCAAAAACACCGGTCATAGCGGGATTCAGGGTAAGTGGCGAGGAATAAAACTGTGAAAAATGAGGATCCTGCGCATACAATACATTTCCAACATGAATAAAAATAAACATGCTAAGAAGTCTGTATAGTATGATTAACCGCCTTACCATTTAGATTTAAATCTGTATCGTAGTGAAAACTCTAATGTACTTACTGGTATACTTGCTTTCCGAATGTCATTTATTTGTATATCATAAGTAAACCCGATTCGCATTGACTTGAATTCGGCAAAAACATTTGGAGCAATAGCATCTCCAGTTCGATACCAACAACCAATTCCCAATAACGAACCCTCTGGATCACTTTCCAATAACTTAGTTATTGCAGCACCACCTAGTAAATAGTCTGATTCGGTTTGAATCTGATATAACAATCTTCCTTCTAGTAATAAATCATCTCCAACATATCGCTGCAAATACGCATGTGCACTTACCCTCATTGGTATTACAGCAGTGCCCTCGTATAATATACTTTGTAATGGCCTATTTAAATGATAGGCTGAAGCCCCTATTTCAAAAAACGACCCTTCTTCTTCATTTGTGTTACAATATAAAATTCCAGCTCCCAGTGATAAATAAGGCTTCATCTTTTCAAATGTCACTTCACCACTTGGTATACTTAAATCAAATCCACCGCTTGCAAATTGAGAGGCAGCTGCTAGGTTTGTAAAATTAAAATTTCGTTGCCCATACATTGCGCTCAGCCCAATTCCAATGCTTTGAGTTCCTTCTCTATTTAAAGGCACATGATATGCAGCTATCCCACTTAGGTTATTACTAGACAAGGAACCTTTTAAAGTTTTATCAGACTGTACTACAAGACCTAGATTAAATGGATTCTGATGATAGACGCCATCATTTAAAACTTTTCCATCAAGTGCTACTGCCATTGAATTAAAAGGAGCCCCTAAAGAACTCCACTGCTGGCGGTAGGTAGTACCAATTCGGAAACTTCCATTAAATACCCCAGCATACGCAGGGTTGATTAATTGCGGTGTTGCATAAAATTGTGTAAAATGAGGATCTTGTCCTTTCACACCTAAAGGCATGTAAAGAAGAAATAATAATACTATGTTTAAATAATACCGCATTTATCTAACTAAAATAAATGAACCCGAAGCCGTAATTATTTTTCCATCAATATCTAGTCCTTCAGCAATCCATAAATAAGTTTCCATTGGTTGCTTTACTCCTTGATAAATTCCATCCCATCCTTCACCTTGCTTTTGAGTTTGATAAACAAGTTGCCCCCAGCGATTCCAAATTCTAAACTTTGTAAGTTTTGGAACTCCAGCTAAAAGCGGCATGATTCGATCATTTTTCCCATCATTGTTTGGAGTAAAATAATCTGGCATGTATATCTTCTTCTCAGTAAACATTCTAACCAAAAGAGTGTCATAAACTCTGCAACCTGCAGAGGTAATTATTGAAATAATATATTGCTGCTCCGCCGTGTGATTAAAAATTGGATTACTACGAGTTGAACTGCTTAATCCCGTTGCGGGTGCCCACTGGTAGGAGGCTCCGGAAAACTCTCTAGCTTGTAACTGAAGATCCTTTCCTGCTATTGCATTAACAGGAGGATATTTCATATTATCAGGTGACTTTTGTACGATGATTTGTTTTTGCACAAATCGAGATAACTGAGGACACTTTGTAGGAGTTGCAGTCAGCCTTATAATAAATGTTCCTAAAGTATCATAAGTGTAACTAGGAGATACAAGTGTGCTGGTGCCACCATCCCCAAAATTCCAATTATAGGTAACAGGCAAACTCGATGATACTACAGATGCATTTGTGAATGTAGTTGCCAAGTCGGCACAACTTCTATCAAAACTAAAATCTGGTGTTGGCTGATATACCTTAGTTAGCGTGACTCTATTTGTAGAAACAGACGAGCAATTAGATGCATTTCGAAAAACGACATGATAAATACCTGGTTCAGTGGCATTGTAGGAAATTGAAGTTGCTCCACTGATCATATTCCCATCTCGGTACCACTGATAAAAAGTGGAGGGAGTAGCTCTTAGCTCAATAAAGCTTCCTTCACAAATCACTGTATCAGTAACAGGTAATATTGATCCTGTTGGCGTGGCATTTAAAAAAAGATTCATTGAGTAACTGGAAGTACAATTGGCTGTAGTTCTAACGGTAAGCGTAACACGATAAGTACCAGGTTGTAAATAACGATACGAAGGATTAACTACAGTTGAACTGCCAACACCATCTCCGAAATCCCAAAGACTAGTAAATGTACCGCCACTTAAAGTAGTGGCATTTGTAAACATGAATTGATGCTCGGCAAAACAGTCGGTAGTTTTATTAACAGTAAATAAAGCGGTAGGACTTGGATCAACTTTAGCATTAATTGTCAAACTATCTCTACAACCCTTATCACTTGTCTCAAGAAGCTGAACAGGATATATTCCAGGGTTCAAATAGCTATGAGAAGGGCTGAATAATCCAGAAGTAACTCCATCACCAAAAGTCCAATAGTGTGTCATGGTACCAGTGGCAATAGAGCTATTATTTGTGTACTGAAAATAGTTAGCTGTTTGACATTGCTGGTTATTGTTCACAGTGAAAGAAACGATTGGCTTAGGATGTAGAGTCACATTTTGCATCACACTATCCTTACACCCTGATTGACTGCTGGCAACTAGCTTAACAGAATTGATACCATGTTGCGTAAACTGATAAGCGGGATTTATTTGTGTAGAGGTAGATCCATCTCCAAACTCCCAACGATAAGTCATCGGTGAATTTTGAGAGGTGGATCCATTTGTAAAAAAGAACTGATTACCATTTATACATTGAGCAGCATTATTCACTGTAAATGCTGCAACAGGAGGAAGATTTACAGAAACAGTTGTACGTACTGAATCAACACAACCATAATTTGATGTCGCAACAAGTTTAACAGAATAGGTTCCCGCAGTACTATAAGAATGAGATCCATTTGTTGAAAGCTGATAGCTTCCATCTCCGTAATACCAGGCATATGTTGCAGTACCCTGGCTAATTATGGTGGAATTAATGAATTGAAAATTATTCCCAACTAAACATTGCGTCACTTGATTAACAGTGAAATTGGTACTTGGATAGGGTACGATTAACACATCAATAATTCGACTGCTATCCAGATTGCCCAATCCGTCTCCTACCCTTACTCGGTACGCTCCTGAAATTGAAGCGGTCAATTGACGATTGGTTGCTCCTGGAATTGCAACCCCATTTCGTACCCATTGATAGGTTTGTGCTACACCAGCTATGAGCCTGACTTGAGATCCCGAACCACATGATAAAATTGGATCTAAAGCAGTAATTGAAGTATCGATAACAAAAAAGTGGGGGCTTGACGCAGTTGTATTTTTCCGAAAAGTAAAATTGTTAAGAGCTAACCCATTGATTGGCAAACAAAATAAGATTGCCACTATAAAAAGGGCAGCAAGGCACTTCGATGAAAAAAGAAATTGTTTTTTCAAGCAAAAAGGTGGTTAAAAAGACATGTAATTTACCGAAAATCACAGGGGCAAAGTGGTCTTTTGATTAGTTAATTAATTAAAAAATATATAATAAGAATTTATACTTACTTTATAATAAAGTAACTCATTGGTCGTACGCCTTATAAATAGCCTTTGAATTTTGCCACTAATCGGTCGTTTACAAAATACTCAAAGTACCTCTTATCAAAATCTGCTCTGCGTCGCATTATTAGCAAATCACTTATTTGACTAAATGCTGTAAACTTTTTATTGATTTCACCAATTATCTCTGCCCTCATATTGTTTTGAATTTTATAGGGCCGACTTGATATTTCCATGACACCATTAACCTCATCAACAGATGTTCGACTGTTTGCTAAACTATTTTTAAGTATTAGTTCAAAAGCACTTAATTCAATTGGATTAAGTGTCGAAACAAAATTTGCAATCTTATACGATCCGTTTACCCGCTCAAGATTATTTACAAGTGAATAAGTTTCCTTTTTTCTGTTTTGTTTAAATAAAAGAAATATAGAAATTAAAAAGAGAACCGGAATTATAATGTCAAGAATTTCATGCAAACTAATGGCTGTAAATCGTCAGCATAAAGTGGACTAAAAGGTACTATTTTTAAGAGAGTGTTTCCATTATTTATCATTAAAAAATTATTTTGGATATTTAGCAAATCCATTCATCATTACAATTTTTCCATTTGAAACTCTGAATGTATCC
>ENA-UOYL01000443-UOYL01000443.1-marine-metagenome-genome-assembly--contig:-NODE-443-length-14830-cov-2.888362_pt1 | contig 14830 bp, 14 predicted proteins | sample MGYA00238173_ERZ767189 | MGnify/ENA primary metagenome ERZ767189 (study PRJEB28943, sample SAMN06267163) | marine metagenome | isolation source: Columbia River Estuary | place: USA:Columbia River Estuary... | reverse complement strand
CTTTTTGACTCGCGGCGTACAACTCGTGAACCATTTCGGTGTCGGCCAATGAATTCACCTTGATAGTGACATGACCTCTCTCGCCCATGTCGCCTTCGTTACGGATCAACTCGATTAACCGTGGACGCAATTGGTCTGGAGCAACAATGAGGCGGCTGTATTTCACCTCACGGCTATATCCCGTGAGGTGATTAAACAACTGTGCGGCATCAGCGGTGATATCAGGTTCACACGTGATGTAACCAAGATCTTCATATAGCCGTGCTGTACGCGAGTTGTAATTGCCTGTGCCAAGGTGCGCATAACGACGTAATCCGTCATTGTCTTCACGCACGACCAAGACACATTTGGCGTGCGTTTTCAGACCCACCAAACCGTAAACCACATGTACGCCAGCACGCTCTAAAGCCTTCGCCCAAGTCACATTGGTGGCCTCATCAAATCGAGCCTTGAGTTCCACCAATACCGCCACCTGCACTCCGCGTTCTGCAGCCAAAATAAGATGCTGGGCGATGGGACTATCCCCACTAGTGCGGTACAGGGTCATCTTGATACTTTGCACGCGCGGGTCAACAGCAGCTTGCGCAACAAACTCTTCGACAGAACTGGCGAAGCTTTCATACGGATGATGTAGGAGTAGGGCACGCTCTCGCACAACTGCAAAAATTGAGCGCCCAGATTCTGCAGCTGCTGCTAATCGACCGGCAGTCACGGGCTGCCATTGATCATCCTTAAGATCACTGCGATCAACGGCGTGCATCTGCCAGAGGCAGGCAGGATCGACTAGCCCATCAACAGCAACGACATCTTTTTCACTCAGATCATGCTCAGCAATCAACAACTCGCGCATCTTGGTTGATGATCTGTGGTCAATTTCAAGACGGACAGCTCGTCCGTAGCGACGCTTGCGTAACTCGACCTCAACGGCCTGCAACAAATCCTCGGCGTCTTCATCCTCAAGAGCTAAGTCGGCATTACGTGTGACGCGAAAAATCGTCGCCTCGTCTATTTCCATACCAGGGAAGAGAGTTGCCAAAAACTCAATGATGACTGACTCAACTGGAATGAATCTGCTCCCACCAGGTAGTGCCAAAAGCCGTGGGAAAAGAGTAGGAACTTTGACTCTGGCGAAACGTTGTTCAAGGGTCGCAGGATCGCGGACAATCGTCGCCACACTGAAAGCGAGATTTGACACGTAAGGAAACGGATGCGCAGGGTCGACGGCTAAAGGCGTGAGAATCGGAAATATTCGATGGTCATAAAAATCTTTTAGATACGCGACTTCGGATTCTGATAGTTCGTGCCATTCACATAACTCAACACCTTCACGCTTCAGTTGCGGAAGTAGGACATCAAATAACAAACGTTGTTGCCGTTGACATAATTCTTGGACCCGCTCAAGAACCTGTGCCAATTGTTGCGCAGGTGTCAGGCCATCGGGCAACAGCGAGGTGATGCCGGCGGCTTCTTGATCTTTCATTGCGGCAACACGAACCTGAAAGAACTCATCCAAGTTGGACGAGAAGATGGCGCAGAACTTCAGCCGTTCAAGAAGTGGGATCCCTGGTTCGGTGGCCAAGCGCAAGACGCGCTCATTGAAATCAAGCCAACTCAGTTCTCGGTTTAATAAACGATGATCCACTGGGATCCCATTCAATAGTGACACCACCCACGGTGCGCTCTTGTTTACCTGATGTTCAGGAAAGATCCTCGTCGAATCCAAGATCCCATTCGACAGTGACATTTTCACGTTCTCCGTCTCGCGCAATTCGCTCACGGTTGCGCTTGAACTGGGGATCGGTGTAAGGCAATAGAACTAAACGCGCCAAGGCTCGTGTACGGAACTCCTCAATCACGGTTCGATCACCAAAATCGCCCACGATGTCCCAGTGTGGTGACACTGGTCCGAGAAACACGATGCGCACGTGGGCACGGGCCGGTTCGTGTGAGGTCTGGACATCTGACATGGCGAACTCCTTCTTGGTCAACGACCAAAACTCGCCCCAAAAGGTCTTCTTTGGCGGCGAAACCAAAAAAATCTTTCTCGGGAAAGTGCTGGTCAGACAAACCCTATCGGCGACATTGCCCCGTGAGAACCGGTCCTGACTGGTTCTGGGTTCATCTAAGTGCTTAACTGATCGTGGTTGGGAACTCACGGGTTCACTATGAACGTCTCATAGTGAACAGGGAGTGATCAACTTCTCAGAGGGCGAAGCGGGCGGAAACCACCTTCGCACAAGGAGAAATACAACATGAATGAAGATTCAATTGCCTCTTGGATGGCCGATGGCGCATGTCGCGCCTACCCCCCTAATACGTTTTTCCCCAGCGATGGGGTCGGCGTTGACAGGGCCCGGAAAATCTGCGCCACGTGTTCAGTCACGGCACCATGCTTGGAATATGCACTGGAAAACCACATCGACCATGGGGTGTGGGGCGGGTGCAGCGAGCGTGAGCGCCGCCGTATTAGCAAAAGACGCCGAATCACTGTTCGCGCCGCCTAAGCCCAAGATTTAAACTCGTTGCCGTTCCTCAGACCGGCAAATAGTCATTCAGACTTGGAGGCACCGTCTTCTTTGGTGCCCTCTTCAAGACCCTTCTTGAACTCTTTTTGGGCCTGTCCAAGGCTTCGGGCAAACTTCGGGATCTTTGCTCCGCCAAAAAGAACGGCGACAACAACGCAAATACCAACAATTTCGGGAGTTCCAAGGGCTGCGATCATGACTTGAGAGTAGCACCCTTCACTCATCACGGCTACCCCCCTTGTGAGTGCTGGCGTACCAAACAGCACAATGAGCAACCGATGTGCCACAGTACTGACGTGCTTGAGTGCGTCGTGAATATCAGCGAGGGTCGCAACCTAGGACTATTGAGCACTCTTGCGGAAGCTTGTGGGGATGATCTTCTCGATGTGCACATCGATGGCGACCACAACCGCAGTGTGTTTACTCTGCTCGGGATCTCTGCGCCGCGCAGGCTGAGTCAATGTGCAGTTGAACTGCTTCATCTTGAGAACCATCAAGGTGTGCACCCGCGACTCGGCGTCGTTGATGTTGTGCCCTTTGTTCCACTTGTTGGTTCAACGATGTTCGAAGCCACACAGGCCAGAGATGAGTTTGCAGAGTGGGCTGTGACGACGCTCGGCGTACCGTGTTTTTTATACGGCACTGAAAAGTCATTGCCAGACATTCGGCGCCAAGCGTGGTCATCGTTGATCCCCGATCGCGGTGGCCCCGACACACACTCAACTGCGGGAGCGATGTGCGTTGGAGCGCGCGGCTTATTAGTTGCCTACAACGTGTGGATGAGTGGCGATACAAGCGCCGAAGCAGTTCACGCTTTAGCGCGCCAAGTACGCGGAGATGGTATTCGTACACTCGCACTTAAGGTTGGCGATCATTGGCAAATCAGTATGAATTTAATTGATCCGCTACGCATTGGACCCGATATTGCTTTTGACCGCATCGCCCAATTAGTCCCATTTATGCAGGCTAATATTCACCACTGCGAGCTAGTTGGTTTACTGAGCGAAGCCACGCTGAAGAAAATCTCTTGCGAACGTTGGGACGAACTGGGTCTCGGCATTGAGACAACGATTGAATATCGCCGCTTACACGGCTACAACTTCTAAAACCAGATCAGGCGGTGGCGATACGGCGATTCGACTGAGCGCGTTGGCGACGCAGACGGCGACGCTCACGTTCTGATAGCCCGCCCCAGATGCCAAACTTTTCCCCATTCACTAGGGCGTATTCCAAACATTCCATGCGCACAACACAACCCTTGCAAACTTCCTTGGCTTCTCGAGTTGATGCTCCACGCTCAGGGAAAAAGAGGTCGGGGTCAACACCGAGACAGTTCGCGTCATTTTGCCAGTTGTTATCGATCATTGGTTCGTTCATATGGCTGCCTTGCCATCCTGACCCGCAGGTCACTCAAGGGTGGTTCTGTCCGCGAAACTCGCAGGGCCAAGCCACCCGTCTAACTACATGCTTGTTATTCTGCCCGATAAGGACCCCCCAATGCAAGGGGAAATATCGCGAAAGTCCTGAGAGAGGGGCTCGCGTAAGAATATGAACAGTCCGCGCGTCAGTCGCCACCAAAGTAAGGATTGGCCGCAAAGCCCCCAGATCGAAAATCAAGCAGCGCTTTTGATTCCTGAGAAGTGGCTGCTCCTTGACGCAGAGCCGCCAAAGTTGCACTGCGATTATTGGCGTAAACAGCTTGCTCATCATCGGCACCTGGATTCACCCACACCGCTGTGAGCAGGACAAATGCGTCCGATGAGCCAATTTTTTTGAATCTCTCGGCACTGTATTCAGTCACCCCATGGGCCACACCGGCCTGTGCCGCACCCCACGTCAATTCACCATGGCGCTCCCCCGCAATGGCTGCCTTGTTGACGAACAAGGTGGCCGGCGAGACCGGCATATTGGGTTTCCACACCACCAAAAAAGGGATATGACCATTCGTTGGTGAAGCCAAAGAATTTATAAAAGAAATTCCTGCAGGACCACTTTTGTGACCCAACACAGTGTTGATATGCGCGGCGTTGACTCCCTCGCCGAAAAATCCTTCACCAACTTGAAAAGTTTTTTTCATCATCAATCTCCTAATGCACACTCTTCATCGTGCTCGGTAAACGTCCGTAGCGCGACATTTTTAAAGTCTCCGAAGAATCAGTGTTCGACTTGGTGTCGTACGCCAAGAGAGCAACGTAGCGCGCTCGCTCTCCTTCAATTGCTGTCACTCGGTGCATGCTCCAGCGACCATTAAACAACATCAAAGTTCCTGGCGTCATTGGTTCGGTGCGCACCAGATCTGGCGACTGATCATTCAACACGCGTTGAACTGCTGGGTAGTTCTCATCATCATTTGACCTGATTTGCTTGGCGTTTTCAAACTTTCCGCCTTTGATCGATGACTGAATTGCAATCGACACAACAAAATCAGCCATATCAAAATGCCAACCCAAAGCATCACCAGAGCGCATCACCGCCAAGTTCAGAGCACCTAACGGGTCTCCATAGCGATACAACTTTTGGAGACCTAAACAACCTCGGATGAACTCCAGTAGTGGATCCCATTCGTACAACGCGCGCAGCGAATCATTAGTTCGAAATTGGTCATAAGCAATGACTTCAACAGAACCTTGGGTCAAAGTGCGACGTGGGTGGCCGACAGGAAATTCTTCATTCACTGGTCCGAGGTATGGCGTGGCATTCGACGAAGAACGAAATGCGATGGGAACCAGTTCGTCTGCCTCATGCCGCACAACTTGAACCGCTTGTGAGTTCAAAAACTCGGGCAAAATACATACCCCTTCGTTGCTCATCTGTTGTGCGCATTGCTCAATGAAGCCCAAGTCGGTCAAGTTATAGAGACGGGTATTGATCATTTGCTCAGCAAGCACACTGAGAGAGTAACGGGCGCGCCTACTGTGAAAACATGCCCATTCACTTAAGAGCCGAACCAGGTGACTACGCGCCAGCCGTTTTGTGCCCTGGCGACCCTCGCCGAGCCCAGTACATCGCCGAAAATTTCTTTGATCCAGGCGCCCGTTTGGTTAATGAAGAACGCGGAATGTTGGGCTTTACAGGCACCTTTGAAGGAAAACCGATCAGTGTGCAAACAACTGGCATGGGAGCTCCGAGCGCCGGAATCATTTTTGAAGAGCTCGCCATGTTGGGAGCCAAACGCCTTGTCCGGGTGGGCACCTGTGGCGGGCTGCAATCCCATTTACGCATGGCCGACACGATTATTGCTGTCAGCGCGTCTGCCGATGATCGCACGCCGATTCGCTATGCGGGGATGGAAGGCTTTGCTCCAACAGCAACATTTTCCTTAGTGGAAGTAGCAGCCCGACTCAGTCGCGCAGTGAGTGATCGCGTCTTTGTCGGTCCGATTGTGACCAGTGGACTGTTTTATGATCCCGACCCGAACACCTTTGGCTTGTGGCGCCGTCTCGGACACTTGGGCGTCGAAATGGAAGCCTCGATGATGTACACCGTGGCCACCATGAAGGGAATGCAGGCACTGGCGATGATGACCGTGAGCGATGTGATTGACCCCGACGCCGGCAACGTTGAGCGGATCTCCGACGAGGATTTGAAAAAAGGTGTCGATCAAATGATGCGCATTGCCTGCCAAGTAGCGGTCAGTTAACCCGCCACCAGTTCAACCAATGAGGCCGAGGTCGCGAACGGCGTCACGCTCTTCGGCTAGTTCTGCGGTCGAAGCGTCAATCTTTCCGCGGCTATAAGCGTCAATATCAAGTCCCTGCACGATGCTGTACACGCCGTCTTTGCAGACACACGGGAAACTGGAAATCAAACCTTCTGGTACGCCATAGCTGCCGTCACTCGGTATCGCCATGGACACCCAATCGCCGGGCGCAGTCCCAAGAGCCCAACTGCGTACATGATCAATCGCTGCGTTTGCTGCTGAAGCTGCTGATGATGCACCACGAGCTTCAATGATTGCCGCCCCGCGCTTGGCAACAGACGGAATGAAAGTCCCATCCACCCAAGCGTGATCGTTGACAGCCTGATAAGCGTTTTTGCCGCCCACTTCACAGTGGAACAAATCTGGATATTGAGTCGTGGAGTGGTTACCCCAAATCGTCATCTTCGTGACTGCGGTGACTGGCTGAGCAAGTTTCTGAGCGATTTGACTGACCGCACGATTGTGGTCCAAACGGGTCATCGCGGTGAAGCGACTGGCATCCAAAGTCTTGGCATTCTGCTGAGCGATCAAAGCATTGGTGTTGGCGGGGTTGCCGACCACAAGAATTTTGATGTCGCGCTTGGCACTGCGGGACAGCGCCTCACCCTGGGGCTTAAAAATCCCTCCATTGGCGCTCAAAAGGTCCGCTCGCTCCATACCAGCCTTACGGGGCATAGCGCCCACGAGAAGGGCTACATCAGCGTCTCCAAAGGCCACATCGGCATCATCGGTACCGACAACACCAGCCAATAATGGGAAGGCGCAGTCGTCAAGTTCCATTTTGACGCCTTCAAGAGCCTTGAGAGCCGGCGTGATTTCCAGCAACTGCAGGATCACTGGAGTATCGGGTCCGAGCATGGCTCCTGAGGCGATACGAAAGAGAAGGCTGTAACCAATTTGGCCGGCAGCACCGGTCACGGCAACGCGTACGGGAGTTTTCAAAGTCATGGGCTAGATCGTAGGTCGCCGAGAAGCACATCCTGAAAACGCTGAGCAATATTGGGCGTCAAAGGTGCCTAATTTTACAGGATTTCGCGGCCAAGGGCCTTCCAGATTTCTGCCGAGTAGTAGATCATGCCGTCGCTATCGAGATGAATTCCATCGGCAGTCAAGCATCTGCCCTCACATAAGGTCGCTATCAATTCCCAGTCCAAGACAACGACGTTCGGATATGCCGATGGGAGAGCGCGAATTTTTTTATTATTTTTTTCCGTCCAACCGCGATTGGCCTTGCCCGTCAGAATGACAACTCTCGGCACACCAGCAACGGCATCCATCATTGAGTCAAGAGTTTTCTGGCTCATCGGACCGTTGGTACCGAGGTGAATCACCACCGCATCCATCGTCACCCCCAGATCCTGCAACTGGATGAAAATATCGGCACCCATTTTTCCCTGACGGTCTTGAACCGCGTCGACAACGATGCCGAGTTCGGCCAATGCAGGAGCTGCCCCTTTCATCACCGAGTCGCCCAAGGCGAAGACCGGATAATGCGGTGGCACAAAAGATGTCGTAGTAACTGGCACTTCCACAGCAAGCGAAGTACTCGGGCTCAACGAAATGTCGGGAGTCAGATCATCAAGAACATCGGTCACCGCATCATCACCAGCATCTAGCGAAGCCTGCACTTCATTGGGTCTCTCATCAGCCGTGGCCAGACTGACAACGGCAAAGATAGGCAAGAGCAACGAGCAAGCCATGATGGCAGCGAAAGAACTCCGTCTTTGCATCGCCTGCGGACCACCGCGCAACAACGAACGAAGAGATTCCCGCAAACGCCTTTCGCGTATCGGCAACTCAATCAGGCGATATGAGCCTTCAGCGATAAGAACTGTGATCAAAATGCCAACGACAAACTCATGGGGTTTGAGGGCGATCCCAGTTTCATGTCTGATGGCCTGAAAAATCGGCCAATGATAAAGATACAAACCGTAGGAACGCTCGCCGATCACACGCAAAACCACATTGCCCAAGATGCGTCCGGTCAACGCCTTCTGGTGAGCAACTGCGGCAATAATCATTAACGTAGCGACACCCGTGAGCAACAAGCCGCCGCGAAACAACCATGGGTCAGCGTGTAAACCATCTTCACCCACAAGCTGCACGATGTGTACCTTGCTGATCAAAAACGCCAATAAAATCAAGCCCAATACAGCGATTGGGTCCATCAATTTACCTTTTCGTTTCATTGGACCGCGCAACAATGCGTACGGTCGCCAAACGATGGCGAGTGCTGCACCGAGGAGTAGTCCCGTGGCGCGCGTCGGTGTTGATAGATAGAGCAAGTCGATCTTGCTCAGACAGCGGTCCCCGATATTCCAGAATGCACTTGGCGTTGACGCACAACTATCGCCAATGCGCCCACTTGGCATCAGAATTGCGACGAGTCCAGCGATCACGAAAGCTATGCCGACGAACCATGTCGCCACACGCGGTAAGGAATCGCGACCACGGCGCAAAATAATGAGCATGACGACAGGCCACACAAGGTAAAACTGCTCTTCAACTCCAAGTGACCACAAATGGCGCAACGGAGCAAAATCATTAGCCGCTGTGTAGCCCGCACCCTGCCAGGCCTGAAACCAGTTTGAACCGTACAAAGTTCCCGCTATGACATCGCCCCGCAATGAACCAAGCGAATCGCGCTCGCGCACCGATGTCCACATGATCAACAGCACCATCATTGTGAATAATGCCGGTAGCAAACGGCGCGCCCGGCGCAACCAGAAGTCGCGCAAACTCACCGTCCCTGTGCGTTCTTCTTCAGCGACGAGCAACAGGGTGATCAAATATCCACTGATGACAAAGAAGACCTCAACACCAAGAAATCCGCCGGGCAACCAGGCCGAGTTGGCGTGATAGATGATCACCGCTATGACGGCAAGAGCACGCAGACCGTCAAGGCCAGGGAGATATGGCACCCGACTGATCTGTTGTGATCGAGAAGTTTCAGTTGTCGGGGCCATCAGATCCCAAGTCTGCCCTGAATCAGAGTTGCATTGCTTTCACTTCGCAGAACTCTTCAAGTCCAAACGTGCCACCCTCACGTCCAAGCCCACTCTGCTTGTAACCACCAAATGGAGCAGCGATGTTGAATGATCCACCGTTGACCTCAACCTGACCTGCCTGAAGCCGACGAGCAACTTTCTTGGCGTGTTCCACATCACTGCCCCAGACGCCAGCGGCAAGACCGTAGACAGTGTCGTTAGCGATTTCAATGGCTTCTTCTTCACTGTCATAGGCAATGATTGACAACACGGGCCCAAAGATCTCTTCGGTGAAAATAGTCATCTCGCGAGTCACGCCAGAAAAGATTGTTGGCTGAACATAAAAGCCAATGTCAAGACCTTCAGGTACTGCGGCGCCGCCCATCACGAGTGTGGCACCTTCGTCAATACCAGTTTGGATGAAGCCCCGAACGCGATCGCGCTGAACGGCTGAAACCAAAGGTCCTAAACGTGAAGCAGCGTCAAACGGATCACCAGTGGTGAACTTCGCTGCGGCTGCGGCTGCGATCTGCTCGGCGGCAGCCAAGCGATTGCGTGGGACCAACATGCGAGTTAAAGCGCTGCAAGTTTGACCAGAGTTAGCGAAACACTTGCCAACACCAGCACCAACAGCTTTGGCGAAACCTGCTTCATCGAGATCATCGAGAATCAGATTCGGGCTCTTGCCACCGAGTTCAAGTGAAACCTTCTTCACATTTTCTGCAGCCACGACAGCAACGCGCTTACCGGCGCGAGTTGAGCCCGTGAAACTGACCATGTCAACACCAGGGTGAGCAGCAATGGCTTCGCCGACAACTGGACCGACACCAGTGACCAAGTTGAAAACGCCCGCTGGCACTCCAGCGGCGTGGATGATCTCGGCGAGCATGAACGCATTGATCGGAGCAACTTCCGATGGTTTGACAACAACCGTGTTGCCAGCTGCCATCGCAGGCGCAATCTTCAAAGCGATCTGATGCAACGGATAGTTCCAAGGAGTAATACATCCCACGACGCCGAGTGGCTCACGAACGACAAGCGAGTTGCCGATCTGTTGCTCAAATTCATAGGTTGATAACAAGCCAGCAGCAATAGCGAAGTTGCCCTTTGGCAGACCCACCTGAATCATCGTGGACATGCCCACTGGCATACCAACTTCACGGGCTATGGCTTCAGCAATTTCTTGTGTCCGCTCTTCTAACCCAGCGTAAATCTTCATCAAGTATTCGGCACGAGTTTCCTTGGGCAGATTGCTCCAAGCCGGAAAGGCTGCCCGAGCGGCGGCCACGGCCTTGTCAACATCACCAGCTGTTCCATCGGGAATTGTGGCGATGATTTCTTCGGTCGCCGAGTTGGTGACTTCGAGGACGCCCTTACCTTGCGAGGGAACCCATGCACCGTTGATATAAATCTTGTCGTATGTGGTCATGGCTCAACCATATAGGTCGCCAGCAAGTTTTGCTATTGCTCGACGGGAAGACCCAAGTTGGCATAAATCTCACGCGTCGCGGTACTGCGGTTCAAGGTGTAAAAGTGCAATCCTGGAGCGCCAGCGTCTAACAATGCTTGACCTAATTCAGTCGCTGCTTCAACACCGACGCGACGAATATCTTCGGGGTCTTCAAAGGCCTCCAAACGCCGTGCCAGCCAGTCGGGAAAGGCGGCGCCAGACATCGCTGCCATGCGCAAAATCTGACTCTTGTTGGTCACTGGCATGATCCCTGGAAGAACGGGCTTATCCACACCTAAGGCCCGCAGTTCATCAACCATGCGAACATAGACATCGACCTCAAAAAAGAATTGTGTGATAGCGAAATCCGAACGACCGAGTTTGGCTGCTAAGTGTCGGCGATCAGTTGCGCGATCTGGTGATCGCGGATGAAGTTCTGGGTGGGCCGCAACACCCACTGAAAAACGTCCGTCCGCAAGAACATCATCGAGTAAATCACTGGCGAAGGTGTAGTCGCTGGGCTGGACTTCCCCATCCAAAGGCACGTCGCCACCGAGAGCCAAAATATTTTCCACGCCAGCATCGGCATAGTTATCAAGAATCTCTTTGATTTCGCTGCGACGATGACCTTGGCAAGTGAGATGGGCCATCGGCGTGATGTCGGTTTCTTTGCGCACCCAGGTCACAACTTCACGAGTGCGTTCGCGCGTACTGCCGCCTGCACCGTATGTCACGCTGACAAAACTCGGAGCCAAGGGAGAGAGTTCGGCGATAGCACGACCCAAGGACATTTGGGCCGCCTGAGACTGGGGAGGGAAAAATTCGAATGAGTAAGTACGACCAGCAGCGATGAGGTCGGAGATGCGCGCCATCAGGACAGTTTAGAGGGCAAAAAGTATTAGTGCTTGAAGTGGCGCTCTGATGTAAAGACCATGGCTATGCCATGTTCGTCAGCGGCCGCAATGACTTCTTCGTCGCGCACACTTCCACCGGGCTGAATCACAGCTTTGATTCCGGCCGCTGCCGTGGCATCGAGCCCATCACGGAATGGGAAAAACGCGTCACTAGCGCACACTCCACCAAGTGCTCGTCCAGCCGAACGCTCAGCTGCAATTCGTGCTGAGTCCAAGCGATTTTGTTGACCCGCTCCGATGCCGAAGGCTTGTTGATCCTTGGCGAACACGATGGCATTAGAACTCACCACAGCACATACCTGCCAAGCAAAAGCAAGATCATCCCATTGCGCCGCAGTTGGTTGGGTTTTGGTGACAACTTTCCACGTGCTGCGGTCAAGATTTACAGCATCAGCGTTTTGCACTAAAAGTCCTCCATCTATTGATCGAATATCTAAGCGCCGCGTAGAAGGTGCCGACGCAGAAATCACCCGCAGATTTTTCTTTGCCAATAGAACTTCAAGTGCATCGGCATTAAATGATGGAGCAACGACAACTTCTGTGAACACTGGAGCAAGTGCTTCGGCCATCTCGCGCGTGACCGCGCGGTTCACTGCAACAATTCCGCCGAAGGCACTCACCGGATCGCAGGCGTTGGCCAGCGAATACGCTTGCGCTATTGAACCTTGTGTGGACACTGCAACACCGCACGGATTGGCGTGCTTCACAATCACACACGATGCACTCGCAAATTGATTCACCAATCGCCATGCCGCTTCAGTGTCATACAAGTTGAGATAGCTCAACTCCTTACCACCGTGTTGCACCGCTGTGTCCCACCAACTCGTGGCATCATCAAAGCGATAACGCGCCCCCGATTGATGTGGATTCTCCCCATAACGCAACTCTTGAACTCGCGTCGTGCCAATCAACAAATGCTCCGGCAGCGATTCATTGACAGATACTTGTGCAGCCATCCAACGCGCAATGGCAATGTCGTAGTGGGCAATTTCTGTAAAGGCGATTGCCGCTAAATCTCGGCGAGTATCTACAGACACTGCGCCAGTACTTCGGATTTCTGCAATGACCCGGGCGTAATCACTTGGCCGCACTACTACTGCAACATGCGCGTGATTCTTGGCTGCCCCGCGCACCAGCGTTGGACCACCGATATCGATGAGTTCAATACTCGGATTATCTGAAAAGGGATACAGGTTGACAACGACCAAAGCGATCGGCGCAATGTTGTGTGTCTGCAGATCAGCCACATGTGAAGCATCGTCAAGATCGGCCAATATTCCAGCATGAACAGTCGGATGCAATGTCACCACGCGGTGTCCCAACATCGCTGGGTAACCAGTGAGGTCTGCCACATCAGTGACCACGAGACCAGCCTCATGTAATGCCTTGGCCGTGCCTCCGCTAGAAACGAGATCCCAACCGGCCTCCGACAAAGCGGTGGCCAGTTCAACGATGCCGGTCTTATCGAAAACACTCAGTAAAGCGGTGGGCATTGCTTGACAATAGCCCCAGACCGGCAAATATCGCAGATCAGTTTCTTTAAAGTTTGTTAGCCAAGGGCAGCAATAATTTCGGCCATCAAGTCGCCAGCCTCAGTTGGGTTGTTACCCACCTTGACACCAGCGGCGCTCAATGCGTCCATCTTGCCCTGAGCAGTTCCCTTGCCACCCGAAACGATTGCACCAGCATGTCCCATTTTCTTACCCGCAGGCGCAGTAACTCCAGCGATATAGGCACTCATCGGTTTCGTAACATGTGCCTTGATGAACTCAGCGGCTTCTTCTTCAGCCGAACCACCAATTTCACCGATCATGATAATCGCGTCAGTCTCTGGATCATTTTGAAATTCGCGCAAGCAATCAATGAAGTTGGTACCCGGCACTGGGTCTCCGCCAATACCAACACAAGTACTCACACCAATGCCACGCTGCTTGAGTTCATACAGCGCCTGATATGTCAAAGTTCCTGAACGGCTAACAATGCCAACATTTTTCTTACCTGCCTTGGGCAGTTCGGCAATTTCACCAGCGGTGATTCCGATATTGCATTTGCCTGGGCTAATGATGCCAGGACAGTTTGGACCGAGCAAACGCGTCTTCGGATAATCGCGTACCAGCGTGTTGAAAACCTTGGCTTCATCTTGAGCGGGAATGCCTTCGGTGATGCACACGATGAAACGAATACCCGCAGCGGCAGCTTCCAAGATCGCCGCCGATGCAGCTTTCGGTGGAACAGCGATGAAGGATGCGTCTGCACCAGTAGCAGCAACGGCTTCGGCGACTGAGTTGAAAACTGGAATGCCTTCAACATCGGTCCCACCCTTGCCTGGTGTCACTCCGCCAACAACTTGGGTGCCGTAGGCCTGATTACGCAGCCCGTGATATTTACCTTGGCCGCCAGTGAGTCCTTGCACGATGACCTTGGTGTCTTTGTTTACAAAAATTGCCATGGGTTCACTTACCGTTCGAAATAGCGACAGCAGCACGGGCTGCTTCGAGCATGGTGGGCTTAGAGATCAATGTGGACTCGGGGATTCCAGCATCAGCCAAAATCTTGCGTCCTTCTTCGGCATTTGTTCCATCAAGACGGATCACAATCGGTGCCTTCAAGGTCACGCGTGACAAGGCTTCGACGATTCCTTTGGCGACTTCTTCACCACGAGTAATACCACCGAAAATGTTGATGAAGATTGACGTGACTTTTTCATCGAAGTTGATGACCTCGAGGGCTGCGGCCATGACATCAGCATTAGCACCGCCGCCAATGTCCAGGAAGTTTGCCGCCGTGCCACCAACTTGATTGACGACGTCCAGTGTGCTCATTGCAAGACCAGCACCGTTAGCAATAATGCCAACAGTTCCATCAAGACCGATGTACTGCAGACCATGAGTACGAGCTAATTGTTCACGCGCATCAAGTTCTTCAGCGGCACGATATTCGTCCCATTCAGGATGACGAAAGGCTGCATTGTCGTCAAGAGTGACCTTGGCGTCCAAAGCATGCACTTCGCCAGTCGGCTTCAAGATCAACGGGTTAATTTCGGCCAAGTCGCAATCGCCTTCGGTGAAACAGCGATACAACTGCACCAAAATCTTGGCCACGCCGTCGACGGCCTTAGCGGGAATCTTCGCGTCGACAGCGGCCTTGTGAGCTGCTGCTGGCGATAAACCATCAACTGGGTCAATGTGCAATTTGATAATTGCATCGGGATCTTTTTCGGCGACTTCTTCAATCTCAACGCCACCTTGTGCTGA
>ENA-UOYL01000437-UOYL01000437.1-marine-metagenome-genome-assembly--contig:-NODE-437-length-14899-cov-2.858184_pt1 | contig 14899 bp, 23 predicted proteins | sample MGYA00238173_ERZ767189 | MGnify/ENA primary metagenome ERZ767189 (study PRJEB28943, sample SAMN06267163) | marine metagenome | isolation source: Columbia River Estuary | place: USA:Columbia River Estuary... | reverse complement strand
TGCTCTCCTTCTTCTTCAGCATCGTTCAAAGCTTCCCGCAGTTCGACCAGCTGCTCTACTTGCGAACCGTGGTCTTCCTCCAGAGCTGAAATCATAGACTTAGTCCCTAAGTAAACCACCAGCTCCCTAACTGTTTTAACCAGTAAGAGTTCTTCCTCTTCCAGCTCTAAATTAAAGGCTTCCTCTACAGCCATAATCAGCTCCATTCTATCCAAGCTGTCTATAGCTAACTCCTCAAAGGTAGACTCCATAGTTGCTTTAGCACGGAGGCCTAAGTGGTTGTTAAGTACTTCTAAAGTCTTTTCTTCCAAGGTCATCATTTATCTGTCCTCAATGAATGTTATGCTTTTGCATTTCTAAAAAATTCGCTAGAAGCTCCATCTCTTTTTTCTTTTCCTTGATAATGTCTTCTGTCTTAACGAAGGCTATATCAAAGATTTCTTCTGCAAAGTACCTGGAGAGCCTTATCTTAAGCTCATGCACCTCATCAGTGGTAAAGGGCTCCTCTGGCATACTCATAAGAATTGTCATGACCTCATAAATCTTTTCAACACTCAAGTTAAGGCCAATTAGTGGAACCTTATCTTCGTTTAACTTTCCGGTGAAATTGGCCTCAGGAACCCTTATAGCAAATTCGAAGTGAGGAGACTTTTCCTCGGGGCCATCTAAAACGCTGTTTAAATCTTTTATAACGGCGCTATAGTGTTCAAATTCGTTATTTTCAATAACCTTGAAAAAGGGATGCTCTCGCCAAGTAGGGCTATCATCTTTGCTATTCATAGAAACTCCTATTCAGTGAATGTGAAATAAACTTTAAAAACCTGGAGAAGATTAGCTATAACCATAGCCTTTAAAAAGACTCCCAGCTCTTCCTCGATAAAGGCTTCGTCTGGTATCATCGCTATCTGATTAAGCATAGAGTTAAAATGCTCTTCATTTACAGCGGAGAGTATGAATTGCCCATCTTCGCTCATAGCCGCCCTGTCAGTCATAAGCAAGGTATTTAAAGAGGACGATGAAGTAGGGTCTAACTTCAAGTTATCCATCACCTCTTTAACCTTCCTGACATAGCTTTTAGAGTTATCTAACTCTGGTATATCCTCAGAGGTCAAGTTCAAAAGCATTTGTAATCCTGGGTCTAAAGCCATTGTATTTTCCTTTAGTTTAAGTTTGAGTTACTTTACTGTTGTAGAAGCTTTATTCCAGCCTATCAACCAACTGGTGACATTTACCTGGGAGCCTTTTTGTTCTTTATAGCGCCTCAGATAGAAGTCTTTAATCTCTTCTTCAGCCTTATCTTTTTTGGTTTTCCTTTTAAGTTTAGCTTTCAAAGTGTTCTCCTGATGACTCTATATCTATTAGCTCTTTTATAGCGTCTACACTCTCTTTGACAACGAGTATAGAACCGTCTCTTTTTTGTACAACTGTTGTACCAGAAGCTGTAGGGTCCATATTCTTGTAGTAAACACCGATATCTTTTTCCTTTATAAAGAGAGGTGCATTACCTTTACCAGTCAGCTTCATGGGTGAGGTCCCCAATCAAAGATTACTTCGATAGGATTAGGAGGAGCCTTTTCAAACTCCGCTTGAAGCCATGCAGTCAACTCTGGCTGAGTAAAAGGCTTACCCTTATTCCAGGTTCTACTGTAAAACTCCTCATAGCTATCACCAATACTCCAGTTAGCCGAGTGAAACTTAGTGATACGGTGTTCCCTGTTTCTATCCTCCTGGTATCGCCTACTCGCTAAGTTCTTAGCCAACTTAGTAGAAGTTAAACAGCCTATCGGAGAAGCCTCTTCCTCTGTAACGCAAGAACGCTCCTCTACCACATACATACAAAAAATTCTTTTCATACCCATAATTAGAGCCTCCAAATCGCCCAAAGAATAACAGGAAAAAGCAGGATGAAATTAATAACACCAAAAAAGACTATAAAATCAGTAACCTGTTTTTCCCCTATACCCTCAGGGAGGATTGACTTAAAGTGGGAAGAACTTGATAACACCATCAAGGTGAAGTTAATCAGTAGAGAAGTTAAATAGAGCTTAATTACGATCATCGTTGTTACCTCGGTTAAAAGTTTTATCATCATCAGCACTACCGTAAGGACCCGGTAAGAGGTCATCTAAAGACAACCCCCACCGAGAAAGAATTGCTCTACACTTCTTTAGTGCTATTTTTTCAATTTGTCTAACTCGTTCTCTTGAAAGGGGCGGATCAAAAGATTGTCCTACTTCTTGTAGCGTCATAGGTTTAATCCTTGGGCCCTTCTTTTTACCCATATACATACTCTCCCTAAGCTTATTGTTATCTACTTAGAATTTAGTAGTCTATCTCCGGTTCTGAAAATATCTCATCAAACTCTTCAGAGGTTACTCCATCTTTCAAAAGGCAACGAGTATTTACTCCAGTATCTGGTAGCATATCCTGAATGTTACCTACTCCCCGCATCCAGGCTGCCAGGTTATCCAAGCTGGGTATGTCAGATACCTCAAAGACTCTTATCTGCTCTTCTCCTCTTATAGCAGCAAACCTGTTTAAAACCCATAGGTAAACTAAACCCTCATCTGTTGAAGCATCTACTTTAACTATAGCATTGCTTCTCGTCAGATATCTTTTTCTAACCGCCTCTACTAATGGTCTACTCATTGTCAACTTTCTCCACTTGTATATAATCCTTTATGGAAGGCTTAGCCTTACTCTCTACCTTATCTTCCTTATTCAGGGCTTCCTCGTAAGCCTCTAAGTAGCCTTTTACCAGAGCATCAGCAGTGTTAAACAGCAGCTTACCCTTTTCAGTAATGGCTTCTCCTACCCCTTGAGACATCCTCAACTGACCAGACACCACCAGGCCTATAGCCATAGCGTCTACTAACTCATCTCTATCTAAACTCATTTTAGTGCCTCAATGTAAGTCACGGTTAATTGGTGGTTTCTCTTTTCCAGCTTCTGGAAGAGACCATAAAGCCCTGGTAATCAATACAAGCAGCGTGTATATCCAGGTAAAGAATACTACCCACCAGGGTAAATTTCCGAAGGGCTCCCAATCCAATAGTTTGAAAAGCCCCATAACGATGGGGCTCCCTAACCAAAAGGTTGCTATAAAAGTTCCAATCTTTTCTTGCATCAGATTACTCCAAGTTTGTGAGTTACGTCTTTAGAAATCCTGTTACGAAGAACAGAGAGAGCCCTAAGAGGGGTAGTGCCAGTAGCAACTTTAGGAGCAGACATCCTGTTGTCTTTCCAAGTGGCTATATAACGGTCTTCTAAGTGCCCTCCTACTCCAGATTTCCAATCCATATACAGGACCCTCTCCCTGGCGGAACCCTGAGGAGCGTGCCTAATGATTACCGCTGTATCAGGACCACAGGCATTTAGAAGGTGGTGTCTGAAGGCTCTATAGTGAGGTGCGTAGTTTTTAGCGAAGTCTTGATAAGAGACCACCTTAACCACTCTATTCTTATACTTTTCTTCCCAACCAGGATTGTTTTCAAGGAACTCCTCTAAGGTTTGTTCAATCACTGGATAGCAGCCTATTGGTTCAAACATCCAAGATGTCTGCTCTTTTTTGAGTTTTCTAGTAAACTTCACATAGGCTAAGCGAGCATAATACAAATCTACTTTACCTTTTTCGAAGTCTTCTAAAGCTCCAGGGGGAAGCTCGGCAGGAGTTACATCTGTAACAAAGCAGTTCTTACCTGCTATATCCGTTTTTGCCAATCCTTTGAGAAACACGTTCCTATACCAGGTCTTTTTAATGGGAATCATCCAGGATGAATAATAACCAGAAGTCTCTCTAGCTACCTTATTTTCATACTCATTTTCTTTCGAAATGAAGTAAGGTTTGAAAGAGTACCTATCACTCGTAGTAGAGGCTACTTTGGCAAACTCTAACCTACACAGCTCTGCTTGTCTAGCCAATGAGGGGAGCGCAGTAGTCTTCCTGACTAACTCTTTAAGAATAACCAAATCCGCAGAAGCTCTACGGATAAGGAGTTCATAGTATCCCTTCTCATTAACTAAGGTTTCTTCTGCGTAACTAAACAACGCCTTCATCAATGTTGTTAGATTCTGATTAAGAAGCACCAGCTCCTCTGCTGTTTTCTCTTGCTTACGAACCCTGGAGGTATTGTATTTTTCTATATGAGATTGGTAAGCACCCCCCATCCGGTCCTTCTCCTTGGCCAGGTTATTTTCCAGGGTTTTTACTCTCGTTTTATACTGAAGAATCCTATCAGGGTCTTTGTGGAGTAACTCCCCAATAACCTCTTTCAACTCTTTAATTCTATTGTAAATAAACTCAGGATGCATATCAATTTTCCCTCTTGACTGGTATAGTTATTAGAGTACCGAATGGTGCTTCGGTTACTCCAGAAGTGCTTATGAAAATTACCGGATAACCGGAAGGTGTTGGTAGAGTATGGTAGTTAAACCCCATATCCGTTAGGCAGATAGCGCAATGTACATTCGATTGCTCATTACAGTACTTAAAGAATGGACTAGGGTTAGTACCACCTCTACCCTTAAAATCAAAGGCTTCTGGCAGCTCTCCCTTTACAAAGGTCTTAAAACCGTGGATGGCTGCATCACACTGAACAATCACCAATTCATCCGGCATGATTGTCTGCATAATGTATTTAATCTCGCTAGCCACCGACTCCATTTCATCAATCGTCATAGACCCAGAGCTATCTGGCCAAACGATTATTCTGCCTACGCCTCTCTTCTCCACGGAGGGCATGTAGATATCTTGATGGATAAACCGCCTGTTAGGTCTTCGCCAAGTGTAGTCTTCTGGGTGGTCTCCTATCACCTTCCTCTGGAGGATTTGTCTCCAATCGACATAACTCTTCTTAAGACCTTTGATAAGATCTTTTAGAGACCCAGACTTCAAGCCAAAGGCTTTATGGCTCTCAGCAGCGTTGATAAGCTGAGACTTGAGGGCTATTTCTAATTGTTCCTTTTCCTCCTCTGAAAGAGGTCTCTGATTGCCATTAGGATCTTTTTTACTGGGAGCAAAGATATCTATAGGCATTGGAGGGGGTTGGAATCCCTTCTTTATGAGGTCTTCATAAATCTGTTCAGCATACCACCCGTGATACTTAGCTTCGTATACCCACTCTTTCACATCCGGGTTCTTTATGAAGTCCCATATCCTGGTTTCATTCCCCTCTCTGTCTACTCTAACACCCTCGTCTACAAGAATCGGGTTAATAGCGTAGTCACAGGCGTAATTCCAGATAAGGGGGTCAGCGCCCTTGGGCATCCTCAAGTTGTGCCTAAATATCTTGTGGCAGACTTCATGACAGAAGGAGGCTGCACACCACTGAACAGACTTCTCCTTAAGTACGACATAAGGGTTGTAGTAGATGCTTATGGAGTCTGTAGCGTAGGATTGGATCCCTGGATGAGCTACCCAGGGCATTGTTAAAGCCATACTTCCAAAAAACCTATGGCTCATCAGCTCCAATTTAGCTTTCAGAACTATTTTGGTACACTTCCTCATTATCTCCTCAGGAATTTTATCTGTACCAGGGTTATTAGGGGTAAAGGGTAATTGGTCACCCTTCTTTGTTTTTCCACTATCCAGCTTTATCGCTTGCATTTGTTTTCCTCTTATTAGCCGTCCTTGGCAGGGTTTTATTAGGCAACCGCTACGTCATCGTCATCCTCTGTATCAGGGAGGTCAGCATACATCTCATACATAGACGTTCCGTGATTCCTGAGGAAGCTCTTGATGGGGCGAGAGCGAGTTGCCAATTTAGACTTCAATCCACCGCTACGGTCTATGGCATCCCTGACGAGGTAGATACCATATTCCCCAGAGGACTCTGCCAACAGTCTCTCCGCGTAAATCACGATAGACCCTGCATTGGTTTCATTAGCTCTTGCAGAGAGAGCTGCGCATAGAGCATACTTGATATCTTCCTCTTTGGGAATTGCAGCAGTCCTTGGGTCTTTTATGACATCGTCAGGGTTAGGCATCTTCTCCCAAACCCCCAAGAATGCGTGGAAGTCCGCTGCAGCTGCTTCTCCAACAGCACCAACAATAGCTCTCCTTCTGTGTTCCTCACTGATGAAGTAGGGGTTACTAAGGTGACTGGCAACTTTCTCCCAAGACCTCGGAGAAGGACAGACATCCTCATCGGGGTTAAACTTACTGAGGAAGTCAGGTCTCCAACGAAGGTAAGCAGGAAGCCTTTCATCCAACTTCTTTTTGTGAAACAGCTCTACAACATCTTTGTAGTAGGCTCCACAGGGTAACCAATTCAATCGGTCTTTCAAATGAGAAGGCATAGGGTTAGTACCAGCCCTGTTAGTAGCCTCATTAGAAGCCAATACTACTATCCAACCCTTTGGTAGAATGTGCTCACCTATACGCCCCTCGTTAACCAATTGAGCAGCAATGTTTTGATTAGCCATAAAAGCCTGGGTAACTTCATCTAAGAAAAGAATACCTCGGCCCTCAGTAGGCATAAAGAAGGGTCTAGCTCTCCTATACTGTTTTTCATCAGTTTCTATGTAGCGTTTCTTTGGCCCTCCCTCAACCCTCTCTTCCTTAGGAATCTTCTCAGACTTAACGAGAGGTGCCAAGTAGGGAAGACCACCTAAGTCTCCCAAGTCGTATTGAGCGAGAATAAGTGGTTCAAAGCCTATACCAACCTCTTTGGTGACCTGGTCTACAATTGAGGTTTTACCAATTCCAGGCTCTCCCAAGAGATAGGGGACGTTCAAAGAGCTCATAGGAACTCCCTGACTTCTCAGGTCCAGGTTTTGAAGAACGATGGCCTTCAAAATAAGTTTAGCATCTGCCATCCGGAGTTTTGGTTCTTTGTTAAGTGCTATAGACATAACTATTGTCCTCTTTGAGTGTTATCTATTGGTTTGAGAATATCTGATATAATGTTGAGACTGTAAGGGTCATATACTATAACCAAGGCGTGTTTTCTGAGATGGCTTGTGCCCTCCCTGTTACCTCTGTCATAGCAGTGTACCTCACTTACTCCAGCAGCGAGTAGAGCTACAGCACACTTGATACAAGGTCTCCTGGTAACAAATACCGCAACACCCTCAGTAGTCTCTGTAGACTTGGCTAACTGTCCCAGAAGGTTTATTTCAGCATGAGCCACTACTGGAAGAGTTTCTCCAGTAAGAGGATCTTCACAGATGTTGCTATGCCCTGAGCAAGTACCGTTATAACCCGTTGCTATGATTCTACCCCTCTTGAAGGCTGCTGCTCCTACCTTGTCACGCTCCGCATAGGAGTTGTTAGCCGCATGACTAGCAAATCCAAAGTAGTAGTTAAGCCATCGTTTAGATAGTGCCATTTCAATTCCTCTTTTTTGTTGGATAAAAAAGGGCCCGAAGGCCCTTGGTTAGTTTTACTGCTTTTAGAGCTTACTAATATCTCCGTTTACATCCCTCTTTATTCCGTAGTTAGAGACTTCAGGGTCGCTATATTCATCAGGAGCTTCCCTGAGTATCCTGTTAGTCGCGTAGGAGTAATACACAGGAGGTAAAGGACCAGTTAAGCCCGACAGCCTACACTTCAGAACTGCCAGCTTTATTGTATTCCTCTCCAGGTCGTTCTCAGCGTTCAGATTCCTGGCGAAACCTATTACATTCCAGGAACACTGTTTGATGGAGCCCGAACCCTTGATATCGTCTAGGGTAGGCATTACACCATCCTCAAAAGATTTGCCTGAGTCTCCCATCTTACGGAGTTGAGAAACAATATCTAAATGAACATCTCGCTGTTTAACTAATCTCCTCATATCGTTCATTATCTTGTCTACGTGGGCATTCTCATTACGACCATCACTGGTCTCTGCGGCAAACAAGGTGATATGGTCTAAGACAATCCATTTGCAACCCATAAGAGCCATATGCTCCATAGTGGACATCAGAGAGCCTTCCGAGTCGAAGTGATTTAGAATCCTGATACGATTCTCCTTAAAGAGAAAATCGAAAGCAGGTTTCATTTCCTCAGCAGTTACATCCTCCTCTGCCAAGTTTTTACTCATGTATACTGCACAAAGCTTCCTGGCAGTCTCTCCGGGGTTTTCTTCCAAGGCAATAATCCCTACACTGTCCTCGGTGTTCTCTCTGGTATAGTTGATAATCTCCCTTATGAGAGTTGTTTTACCAGCACCTGTACCCGATATCCAGGTAGTTATTTCACCAGTCCTACGCCCTTTCAGCTTACTGTTCAGTTGACCCATACAGGTGGGGTAGGGTATGCTCTCTTTGGCAGAGAAGCTAACCATCTCCTCCCAAAGCTCTTCCATATCCATTATGTTGGCTGGAGTCCATTCTTCCGCTTCCCACACCGCTTGCCTAACTGCTTCAGGACCCTCCTTCAATAGCAATGCGCTAGCATCTTTCTCAGGGCAGTTCATTACTATCTTACACTTATCAATTCCTATGATTCGTGCGTGGTCTTTGGCTGCTTCTTGACCTTTCTCGTCGTCATCGTAAAACAAAACAACTTCGTTAAAAGACCTTATCCAGCTCAAGTTGTTTATGACGTCTTGCTCAGAGGCCTTGGCACCCTTAGGCAAAGAGACTACTGGGTAGAACCTCTCATACCTCTCGTAGTTAGCCTGAGCAATAGCCATCGCATCCAGCTCGCCTTCGGTGATTATCAGCTTCCTACCGCTACCAGCAGGGAAGTGAGCCTGACCGAAGAGATTGTCTACGTTTCCATGACTCCAAAACTTCTTGGGGAGCTTACGGCACTTGTAACCAGAGATTACACCAGACTTTGCAGAGTGGTAGGGGTAGTAGTGGGTATCAATATCCCCCGCTTCGTTAAAGGACACTCTGCAATCATAGAACTCGGCTATGTTCTTTTTAATTAGCCTTTCTATGAAGCCTCTACACTGGTATTCTTCCTTTATCTCTTTTATAGCTTGAGCATCAGCAAACGATTTTATCTTCTTCTTATCCTCCTTGTTCTTTTTAGATAGCTCTAAAACTTCTTCGTTCTCCTTTTTGCTTTTGGGTTGAGTAGACCTTTCACAGCTGAAACAATAACCATGACCGTCATCGTAAAGAGCATAAGCATCGGAGGATTTACAACCTTCTATTGGGCAAGGTAGATTACCGGATACTATACTACTGCTCCCTCTTTCTCTCTTTTCCATCATTGACACTCCTTTCTATTAGTGTCGTTAGTGTTTCCCTCCGATATCTAAAGTTAGTCCAGGGTGGTGGGCAGTAAATCTCAGGGCAATGATTGTTGTAGAAGCGCTCATTTATAATGGCATCATGTTGCATGATGGCTTTCACTTCTGCGTAATGTAAATCCCTCTTGTCCACGAACTCTGCTATACAGTAGAAATCGAAAGACTCTATTCCTTTTTCTTTTATGTCAGCTAATAGGGGCTTCGCTGACGATTTATAGACACGCCAATTGCTTGTTTTACCATAAGCCTTAGAGCGCTTCTTACCCATCACTCTATACTGCTTACGGCCTATGTAAGCTTTACCACTTATCTTATCCACAATGAGGTAAAGGAAACCGACGTATTTATCGGTTCCCATTTGATGTGGATAGCTCCAGATGCCATTTTTTGGGGTCACACTCCATTATAAGCTCAAACCAAAAAAGCGTCATCAGGACTTCTCCGAATATACAAAAGATTTCCCTGAAGCTCTAAATAGTCTTTCCAGTTATCACCCATATGCAGCTTGTAGGTGTCAATAACTACTTGTCTCTGGTCTCTAATAGGCACATTCTCAAGCAGTGCTTTAGCCTTTACAGGGCCCAACCCAGGTATCCCAGGTATCTTATCAGTAGGGTCTCCCATAATCAGCTGAAGATTAAAGAACTCCTCAGCCTCTTCGTGAGTCCTATAGACAATACATCTCTCCTTAGTCCTGTAGTGGGTTCCCGGGACGGTCAGGAGGTCTTTGTCATTGCTACAGATAACTGGTAGGTTACCCTTGGCTAAGACTTTTTCCCTCCAATGAACTACCAGGTCATCTGCTTCAAACCCGTGAGCTCTTTTGGCTCCCCAGTTGTTTATCAGGTGAACTATAAGAGCTTCCAGGATGTCTGCTTCTTCTTGAGACCTTGTACGGTGACCCTTGTACTCTGGGTAAAGCTCTGCCCTGAAGTTGTTATCCCCCTTTACGGCAGTCAAGTACTTGTCACAGTAACTCCCTACTATGATTTCCTTCATCTCCTCATCACACTTCTCCTTGGCTTCAGGGATAGACCGCTTCCATGCGGCTCTGTGTATAATCCCATCAGCGTCTATCAACGCTACTATTTGCATCAAAGCCTCCTAGTGACACTCATACCAGTTTTGGCCTATTTTAGCCTCTCCATCCATAATCATAACACCAAATTCCTTGGGAGCTTCCCTGAAACCCTCTTCCATGATTTCAGCGACTCTCTTAGCATCCCGGGGCCTTACCATTACTTGAATTTCATCGTGGTACATGATGAGAGGTTGATATTCTATACCCTCTTCCCTCAGCTTCTTAACGGTATACATAAGCGCTGCCTTGCAAGTGATAGCCTCAGCAGACTGCAATAGGTAGTTCAGAAGTTTATGGGGAGAATCCGAGTAGACCCTTCTTCCTGCCAAGTCTGGTACGTAGCCCTGATTAAATTTACCGTCAGGACGTTGAGACCTAACCTGTCCTTTAGAGGATTCAAAGACCTGGGATAAGTGCTCTAACAAGTCCTCCAATCCAGGAAGAGACGCTTGGAAATCACTTCTAGCCTTGGCCCCTACTCTCTCATTCGGTTGGTTGGTTAAGTATATACCCAACTTCTTATCCGCTGCTCCGAAGAGATAGGCGTAGATAAAAGTCTTTGCCTGCTTTCTGGTACATTTCAGAATCTTGGCATTCTGGTCATGTAGGTCAGCAGACAAGTACCTCTTGGTGAAAGCCTCATTACCAACGTAGTGACAGAGACCCCTGGCTTGATTACCAGCGCTGTCAGCACCTACTATCACCCATCCAGGGTCACAGATAAAGAGCTCCCTAACTTCCTTACCCCATTTAGCATCAGGGCTTGGAACATTAGTGACTATTTGGTGTCTTAGTCGGAAAGTTGGTGTTCCAATAATTTTTGACTCACCGTGTATTCTCCCTTTTGTATCCAGTCCCAGAATCCAATTTCGTAGGATACTAGCACGACTGGAAGTAGAATTGTAATTATCAATATCGACTCCGATATCACCCAGGGCGTGAAGAGATACTTCACAGAGCTTAGGGGAAGTTTCAATTATCACTCTCCCAACTTTCTTTGTGTTATACTGAAGAGGTACCCATCCCAGCTTTGTAATCCAGCGCTTAAGGTGCTCTGTACTACTCAGCTTACCCTTCTCCCACACTATCAAGGTAAAAGGGCCATCAATGGGTCTGCCAGGCCAATCTGTCTTAAGGGCATCTTCAGCAGTAACCCCCATTTCTTTGAAGTAGTTTACAGTATGGTGATTGTATTTCCCATTCTTGTTAAACACGGGATTATGGACGACACCTATTCGTTCTTTACCTTCTTCCTCCTTTTGCAGTTTCTTTGGTTTAATCCACAGAGGCATCTGGGGTTCTAACTTAGCCTCTAACTCTGCCAGCTCCTTATCCATCCTCCCTAACAGCTCCACAGCAGCAGGCCTGTCAAAAGGCCATCCAGCCTCTTGAGCATCTGCCATAAACTCCGCAGTAAAGTGTTCAGCAGCTATAGCTACCCTCTGGAGGGGATTAGCCCCTGCTTTGGCTTTCAACTCTTTCATCAGGTAGTTGTAAGTCTTGTGGTTTATCTCCACATCCCTATCACACCTTTCAGGGTATCTGGGGTCCCAGCTTCGCCAAGCGTCATCTTCTATGGGAAGCTTTTCACACTTGAAGTGTTGACCCCACCTTTCCAGAGAGTGACCCTCATAACCGAAGCGCCGCTGGTCTAAAGATTGAGACATTAACAACGTGTCTATCTTCTTCTGTGTAATAGGAGATTTCCATTTGAGGATGCGCTCTATAACTATGAGGTCATAGCCTATGATATTGTGACCTATAAGCTGGTCAGCTTTCTCCAGTCTCTTAGTCAACTTACTCAGAGGATTAGCATCCTGTACAAAGTCTGAGTAAAGCCACTTCTCATTAGTGGCAATATCCTTCACCACAGCACACCATATTACGGAAGGGTTACCAGCCAGAAGAGCATCCGACTCTATGTCAAATACATAACGTGTTGTCATATTGAGTCCTCATTTGGTAGCCTTATTAACCTCATTTACCAACTTCTCAAAGTCTTCCAGGCTACCATACATGATGATATCCAGCATAGACCTTTTGAACTCAGGAGATACCGGCTTGTTACTAATCTCTGGCGCATAGATGGTTTCTTTAGACCCATCCTCATACTCGATGTCGTATTTCATTGTTAAACCTCATCCGGTAATTTGGGCATACCATTAGACCAGAACGGTCCTGTGTAGGCCAATTCAGCAGCTTTCAAGTACCATTGAGTCTTCTGCAACTCTTGGGCATGAGCGTCTTTCTGCCCAAACCTTGTATGGTACTTATCAGCTTGCATACGATTGTATTCAACGTAAAAAGCTCGTTGCATAGTTGCAATATACAAAGGGGTTTGATTCAACCCCAGCTCAACACAAAGTCTTACAGCAGCTTTCTTCGCCCTGAACCAGTTAGTGTGCATCCACTGATAGTCAACTTCGGAAGCGGGTATATGACACTTGTAGTGAGCAGGGTTAACTGCTTTAGCTATAGCATCTTGCTCAGAAGCCTCTACAGAAAAGTTACTTATAGAGTTATCAGTAACTTCTTGTTCTTTAAAAAGTTCTTCTAATGTCTCCTCTTTGTTATTTTCAATTAAATTAAGACTATCCTCTAAAAATTCCGCCATAAGTTTAGCTCTTTCAGCTTCACTAAGACGTCTCCAGTAGTCTCTCCAGAAGATATTTAGCCGAGTTTTACTCGTAGGAACCCTTGGCATTAACTCTGTCATAGAGTCCTCTTCCTCAGGAGGACAAGTAATCCCAGGAGCATAAGGTTCACTGGGTTCTCCAGGGTAATACTCTTTTTGATAAATACCGTCTTCAAACAATTTATCTATCTCTGACATTTTCTAACATCTCCCTTTTTGCTTTAAGATAAGTATCAATTACAAATTTCAAGTCACCCTTACCGTAGCGATAAGACTCTTCTTTAAGAACTAAGAAGGCGAGTTCTTTGAAATGCTCGAACCCGCCTCCCTTAGCTGAAACAGTCTTATCCACGTAAACAACCCAATCGCTAATAGTAGGATCTGATTTACCTGGAATTTCCATTTATATCCCCTGTTTCATTAGGGCTAGCCTCTCAGCTAGCTTCTTGGCTTTCTTAGCTGCCTTCTTAGCCTTTTTAGCGGCCTTGATTGCTGCTAAGTCCTCTGTAACAGGTTCATCCTCTTCAGCTTCCTCTGGTCCGTGGGTAACTACTACAGGCACCTCTACGTCTCCTACTAAGACAAATCCGAAATCTCCGGAGTCATCTTCGTCTTCGACCTCTAAAGGCTCCTCTAAATCTTTCTTAGAGACTTTAATGGTCACTGGTTTAACCTTAGGAGCCCTATACTCAAGGTTTTCAATCCGGGTGTCATCCCTCCTATCGTTCTTAAAAGTAACAGAGCGACTCTCAGGGTAAACACCAGTGTTGAAATAGATAGCCAGATTATGAGCCAGGTAGAACTTGTTGTTAATCCTTATCTTCCTGGTCCCATTCTTCTGAACATAACCTGCAAGTTCCCCAATCTTGGCCTTACCCGCATTCACCTTCCAGGTAAACTTCCCTGTATCTGTGTCATAGTTTAAAAAAGATTTTAACACCTCAACAGAGTCTGGACCTACCTCATTAGCGTCTAATTCCTTATCTTCAGACATGCTGCCCTCCTTCGTTCAAGTCAACTAACTGGCGCTCGCGATTTTCAATCCTAAGCCCCACTTCTTTTTTGACAAGCTCTAAATGACCTACTAAAAGAGCCTTATCAGTAAAGCCTCCATTAAACAGGGTATTTAAAGTTACACCAATCAGTATATAGGCTTCCTCTAAGGCCTTCTTCTGAGTCATTAAGCTATCCTTACGGATTAGCGCGTGAGAGTTGTTAACCCTTTCCTGCACTCTCTCAGCGAGGTTCGGAGATTGCTTCAGAACTTCCTTTATCTCCTCAGAAGTCTTCTGAATGTCTTTCGGGAGAGCTACTGGTACTACTTTCCCCTTAGACTCTAACAACCTCCTCTCAGCCGCAGTGATAAAAGTCTTAGAGAACTTTTCCATCTCTTCCTGGGTATAAGAGTGCTCCACCCTCTTCCGGCTATCACCCGGCAATTTCACCCCAGTGTTGATAAGGATGGAGTAGTAGGGTTTAGTTCCTTTGGTTTTTGTGTCAACAAGCTTAGAAAGCTTTAAGAACTCCCCCTTTGGAACCACCCACAGCTGCATAGTAGGCTCTTTGATTAATGCAATGTAATCTACGTTATCCAGGGCATCACACCTGATATTCCACTGAGAAGACTTAGCAGAAACCCTATAAGCTCCCGCAGTAGATAAGTAAAACACCTTCTTAGTCTGTAGATTCACAAGCTTGTTCTTAGAATCCGCCACCTTGGATAAGTTATGCTTCTGAGAAGACATATAAGGGGATTCAATGAACGCTGTTAACATTTTGCTATAATGGACTGCCATATTCTGTTCCTCTTAAACAATAAAAAAGGGCCCGAAGGCCCTTGTAAAGATGATTAAACCTTAGTAAGCGTCTTCATCATCAACTTCAACGGTTGATGCTTCCTTCTCCTGGGGGACTACTACAGTGTCCCCCTCAGAGAGGTCCCACTCGGGGTCTGGTATCTGGGTATACTCTACCAGATTAGTTACCAGGATTCCG
>ENA-UOYL01000435-UOYL01000435.1-marine-metagenome-genome-assembly--contig:-NODE-435-length-14929-cov-3.814638_pt1 | contig 14929 bp, 10 predicted proteins | sample MGYA00238173_ERZ767189 | MGnify/ENA primary metagenome ERZ767189 (study PRJEB28943, sample SAMN06267163) | marine metagenome | isolation source: Columbia River Estuary | place: USA:Columbia River Estuary... | reverse complement strand
AAAATCCGTGTTGAAAAAACAGGTATCTGCGGCACCGACTTACACATTGAGTCTTGGGATGCATGGGCTGCATCTGCTGTCAATGCACCACTCATCATTGGTCACGAATTTTCTGGTCGCATTGTAGAAATGGGTTCCGAAGTTAAAGCTCTCGAGTTGGGTGCGCTTGTATCTGGAGAAGGACACATCATTTGCGGAACATGTCGCAACTGTCGCGCCGGTCGACGCCACATGTGCAAAAACACCTTGGGTATCGGAGTCAATCGTGATGGTGCGTTCGCCGAATACGTGGTCATCCCTGCAAGCAATGTGTGGGTGCATTCCGAAGCAGTTGATGCCGAACTCGGAGCGATCTTCGACCCATTCGGTAACGCCGTGCATACTGCGCTTACTTTCCCTGTTGCAGGCGAAGACGTACTCATCACCGGTGCTGGCCCGATCGGCTTGATGGCTGCCAAAGTGGCACGACATGTTGGCGCGCGGTTTGTAGTAGTCAGTGACATCAACGAATCAAGACTTGCGCTTGCTCGTTCGATGGGTGTTGACGTTGCTGTCAACCCATTGACTTCGTCAATCGCGGTGACACAACAGACACTCGGCATGAAAGAGGGCTTCGACGTTGCGTTCGAAATGAGCGGAGCACCCACTGCCCTGCCGGACATCTTGGACAACTTGAGTCACGGTGGCCGAGTTGCAGTGCTCGGTCTACCAAGTAAAGAGATTTCAATTAACTGGGCAAAGCTCGTCACGCACATGATCACCATCAAGGGCATTTATGGACGAGAAATGTTTGAGACTTGGTACGCCATGAACTCACTGATCCAAACTGGACTCGATATTCGTGACGTCATCACCGACCGCTTTGCGGCCAACGACTGGGAGAAGGCTTTTGCTGCCGCTCGTTCGTCGAACTCCGGCAAAGTCGTGATGGATTGGTCATAAGGAGAAGCCATGTACACAAGCGTTAAACAAGAACTCAAAAAGACTCTCGATGAGATCCAGTCAGCAGGCCTCTATAAGCGCGAGCGACTGCTCGACTCTCCGCAGGCATCGCATGTTTCGAGCAGCAGCAAAGATCTGATCAACTTTTGTTCCAACAACTACATCGGACTTGCAAATAACCCTGCAGTGATCGCTGCGGCAAAAGAATCCCTTGACATCAATGGATTTGGCATGGCAAGCGTGAGATTCATCTGTGGAACCCAGTCACAACACGACGAACTTGAAGCGAAACTGTCTGCGTTGCTGGGCACTGATGCAACAATTTTGTTTCCATCATGCTTTGATGCGAATACCGGAATTTTTGAAGTGCTGCTCGATCAAAACGATGCGGTTATTTCTGACGAGTTAAATCACGCCTCAATCATCGACGGCATCAGGTTGTGCAAAGCAACTCGCTACCGCTTCAAAAACCGCGACATGGCAGACCTCGAAGCCCAACTTGTTGCAGCGCGTGGCGCACGACGAACACTCATCGTCACCGATGGCGTCTTCTCAATGGATGGTTCGTTTGCTCCTCTTAAAGAAATCTGCGATCTCGCAGACAAGTATGAAGCAATGGTCATGGTGGATGACTCGCATGCAGTTGGCTTCATCGGTGCAACAGGTGCAGGTACTCCAGAAATGTTTGGGGTTCGCGATCGAGTCGACATCATCGCGGGAACGCTCGGCAAGGCGCTTGGCGGTGCCTCAGGTGGTTACATCTCTTCTCACCAAGAGATTGTTGACTTGTTACGCCAACGCGCACGGCCATATTTGTTTTCTAACTCCATACCACCAACGGTTGTGGCTGGTTCGCTTGTTGCGCTCGACTTGGTTGCCCAAGGCAATTCAATTCGAGAAACTCTTCGTGGCAATGCCAAATATTTCCGCGATCAGATGGAATCTGCTGGTTTCACACTTCTTCCAGGCGAACATCCAATCGTTCCGGTGATGTTTGCTGATGAACACGAAGCTGTTCGCATGGCTGCAGAACTTTTCAAACTCGGCATCTACGTCGTTGCCTTCTCGTACCCTGTTGTGCCCATGGGCAAGGCACGCATTCGTGTGCAAGTGTGCGCAACGCATACCAAAGCCGACATTGATACTTGCGTTGCTGCGTTTATTTCCGCGCGCAACGCATAATTGCTTTACGACTTGCGGATAACTCCGTCTTTCACAGCAGCTGCGGCAACTGCTGGGGCAACCCGTTCAACGATTGTTCTGTCGAACACCGATGGCACAACAAAATCTGGCGATAACTGAGCATCGGTTACCGACTCAGCGATGGCGATTGCGGCTGCCAATTTCATGCCTTCGGTGATGTCCGTTGCATTTGCATCAAGTGCACCACGGAAGATGCCTGGGAACGCGAGCACGTTATTGATTTGATTTGGATAGTCGCTGCGACCCGTTGCCATAACGGCAGCTAAACCATCTACCTGCTCTGGACGAATTTCAGGGTTCGGGTTTGCCATTGCAAACACAATTGGGTTCTTCGCCATCGAGCGCACATCGGCCGCAGTGATGAGATCTGGCCCACTCACTCCAACAAAAACGTCCGCGCCCTTCATGACGTCACTAATGGTTCCCATCTTTCGTGACGAGTTTGTATGTGCTGCAAACCATTCTTTTGCAGAGTTCATTTCACCTCTGCCGGTATAAATGGCACCCACGCGGTCACAACCAATGACATCACCAATACCAGCATTAAGAAGAATCTTGCCGATGGCCACACCTGCAGCACCAACACCAGCGATGACAACTGTGAGGTCTTCCATTTTCTTGCCGGTGATCTTCAATGAGTTCCACAACGCGGCCAATGTGACCACGGCTGTTCCATGTTGGTCGTCGTGAAACACAGGAATATCGAGACTCGCACGTAGTCGCTCTTCAATTTCAAAACACTCAGGTGCTTTGATGTCTTCCAAATTGATTCCACCAAATGTTGGCGCAATACGTTGAACGAAATCGACAACTTCATCGGCAGTGCGAGCATTGATGCAAATTGGGAAACCATTAACACCACCAAACTCTTTGAACAGCAGTGCCTTACCCTCCATGACGGGCATCGCACCCTCTGGACCGATGTCGCCAAGTCCGAGCACCGCAGTTCCATTGCTCACAATGGCAACGGTGTTTTTACGAATGGTGTATTTATGTGAGAGCAACGGATCTTTTTCAATTGCAGTGCAGATACGAGCGACACCCGGCGTGTAGGCCATTGACAGATCATCACGATCATTTACAGGTGCCGTACTGATGACTTCAATTTTTCCGGCCTCATGCATGCGGAAAGTTCTGTCCCACCAATCCAGAACAGTTACGCCATCGAGTTTTTGTACTGCGGCAACGATTGCATGTTGATGCTCTTCATTTCGACAATGCACAACAAGACTGCGACGAAGAACCGGACCACGAACATCAAAACCATCAAGTGCGCCGATGTTTCCACCCGCTTCACCAATTGCGGCACACAATCGACCAAGCGTCCCGGGCACATTCTCGAGTTGGCAATCAAGAGCGATAGAAAAAGCGGCGTTAGGGAGGGTAGACATATGACCCTCTACGCTACGGACTTCGCGTCCGCCAAACTACCGAGCATTATGCGAAATAGCCGAATCTCCGAGGTGCCTTAAATGGCAACAGTGAGCGCGTCGTATTCGAAGACCCAATCAAGAATTGACATCCCTGGTGGCGCAAGCGAGAAAAACATATCTCGATCTTTTTGTTCTTGACCATCCACCATGTGGAACAAGTCACGATTCATCAATGATGACGTTTGCACTTGAGCTGTGCGGCCCTGACGTGCATTTTCATATCGACGAAGCGCAAGAGCTGCATCACTCGTGTCCGCATCAATCAGACAACGTGCAAGTACCACTGCATCTTCAATTGCTTGGCATGAGCCTTGAGCCATAAAAGGAAGCATGGGATGGCAAGCGTCGCCGAGCAATGTGGTTGTGCCAATTCCCCATTGTTCAAGTGGTTCGCGATCATATAACGCCCAGCGGAAAATTGGTTCTTCAACTCGGGCAAGCAGTGCGAGAAGTTCAGGCGACCAACCTTCAAATCGCGCATACAAATCTTCCACTGTTCCTTGCTCTGTCCATGATTCGGTTTCCCACGAATCTTCAGGAGAGATACAGACCAGATTGAGATGACTGCGATTACGTCCAATGAAATAGCTCACCACATGACGGTCTGGACCCATGCGGTTAGTGACATCAATCGGTAGATCTTCCACGAACTTGCGTGGGACCAATGCGCGATACGCAGCAGAGCCACTAAACCGTGGCTTATCTAGGCCGCCAATACATGGACGAACTACGGAATGGATTCCATCGGCACCAATAACGATGTCAAAGGACTGTTTTGTTCCATCAGAAAATCGAACCACCGATGATGAGTCGCCTGGTTCTACCCCAACAACATGTGTGGAGAATTTCAACGTCACATTTGTCTGTTGCGCCACCGCATTTCCAAGTATTTCAACTAGTTCATTTCGTGCAACGTTTGCCAACGGCTGTTGATGTTGCGACACAAAACTGTCGTCAAGGTCTGCCGTACGAAGAATGGAGTCATCTTCCCAGCGGCGAAATACAACTCGTTGTGGATGTACTGCAATTTCTGAATATGCCCGACCAAGACCTAACGAATGTAAAAGTCGAGAAGCATTTGGGCTGATTTGTACACCAGCACCAATTTCTCTGATTCCTGCCGAACGTTCAAAGACAGTTACTTCATGAGAACTTTGTGAGAGTGCAAGAGCGGCAGTAAGCCCCCCAATTCCACCACCAACTATCGCAATTTTCATAGTAAGGAGACTACGTCGTGTAGCAATTGCCTTGAGCCATTTTCTCGTGTCGTCTATCTCCTATTGTCACATTTAGACTCAGGTGAACTGAACCCTGAGAAAGATCACTTTCAATAACTCCTAATAATTTCTAGAAAGGCCTTACACATGGCTACGACAGTTACTCTCACCGGCACTGGTGGCCCACCCATTACACCTGGTCGCGCAGGGGCCGGTGTGTTCGTGAAATATAACGATGTCGTTGTGCAATTTGATGCAGGTCGCGCCACGAGTAATCGGTTAATTGAAGCGGGTCTTCGACTTGCTGATCTAGATGCAGTGTTCATCACTCACATTCACAGCGATCACGTTTTCGGATTAGCAGAGCTAGTTTTGTCGAGGTGGATTGAGACCCAATTTGATGAGGTAGCGACCCCACTGCCCATTTTTGCACCGTCTGGAGGAGCTGCACGTTTCGTGAAACGAATGCTGGATCCATACGACGAAGACACCCACATTCGACGCGAGCACATGGGATCACGCGAAGTAGTGCTTGATGCTCGAGAATTTCCCGCTTCATTCACCCCCGCAGAGGTGTGGGCTTCTGCAGATCGCGCAGTAGTGGTGGAATCCGTCGCTGTGCACCATGAACCAGTGCCAGATGCAGTTGCGTACAAAGTCACCACGCCTGATGGCTCGGTAGTGATTTCTGGTGACACACGCGTGTGCCAAGAAGTAGAAGATTTCAGTCGACACGCAAATGTCCTCGTTCACGAGGCATTTCGTCGCGCCCCGCTCGCGTTTATCATCGAACATATTCCCCGCATCAAGTCAATTCTTGATTATCACGCCGACTCAATTCCACTAGGGGCAATGGCACAACGCGCACAAGTGAATACTTTGATGCTCACCCATCTTGGGCCACCACCACAAAACGAAGTCGACGAACAAGGGTTTTCAGATGATGTCAAAACAGGTGGCTACACCGGTCATGTCTTAGTAGGTCGCGACCTCATGTCGGTCACGTTCTAACGATCCGTTATTCGACGCGCAGGCCGGAGATTGCACGAGCAATCACCAGCTGCTGAATCTCTGAGGTGCTGTCACTTTGTGAATGCCAGCCCTGCAAACTCCCCTGTTTGGCGCCAGGCGTCAAGAAATTCAAAGAACGCAACAGGGCCACCAGGGTGCCCACTGCCGTTGAACGTGTCGCTCTGGGACATTGGTTTGCCCTCGTTGTTGTAGTAGCCAGGTGTGCAATCAGGATTTGCGCGAAGACCTCGCTTATTGCTTGTGATGAAGGTGAGCCAGTCATCTTGCGCAGTCTGCGTTGGCTCAACTTGCCGCATGTCGTTGGCCTCGGCGTGCGCAATGATGTCGGCGATTGCTAAGCCATTTTCTACATAGTTTTGCGGCACGTTGGCGATCTGGTTTGCCCCTTGAGTGAAGCCGATGACGAACAAGTTCGGAAACTCGCGCACATGGATGCCGTGCATACTGCGCATGCCGTTACCCCAATACTCAGACAGTGCTATGCCATTACGACCAGCGATATCAAAGCCGCTGCGTCGCGAGTAACTGGTGCCAACTTCAAAGCCTGACGCAATGATGAGACAGTCAAGCGGATAATGCACACCTTGTACCCAAGCCCCGTGTTCATCGATGCGCTCTACACCTTTGCCATCGGTGTCAATGAGATGTGTATTGGGATTATTGAATGACTGCAGGTACTCGTCGTGAAAACATGGACGCTTACACAACTGGCGATACCACGGCTTGAGAGCATCTGCAGTGCGCTCGTCACCAACTATCGCGTCTACTCGTGAACGCACCTCGTTCATCTTTTCGTCATCAGATTCTTCATACGCCTGAAGCAGCGTTTCTGGCCCAAGACTTTTACCGGCTTTTACCAACTCCACCATGCGATCGCGAATACGAATCGAGATGTCAGTCCAGCCGTCTTTCACCAAGTCTTCTTCGGCAAAGCCAAGTGTCTGAAGCACAGTGAAGTTCGTCATCCACTTGCGTTGCCAGCCTGGCTCAAGTTCGGCAAACCACTGCGGATCAATCTCGTGATTGTTGCGCACATCAATTGATGATGGCGTTCGCTGAAACACAAATAACTCGCCCGCCGAGCGCGACAGATGAGGAATGCACTGCACCGCAGTTGCACCAGTGCCAATGATGCCAACGCGCTTGTTGGCCAACCCTGTCATCGGCGCACCTTTGGCGTCACCACCTGTGTAGGCGTAGTCCCAGCGACTGGTGTGAAACGCGTGTCCGGCAAACGAATGAATACCCGGAATACCTGGCAGTTTTGGAAGATGCAACGGCCCAGTACTCGTGCATACATACTTTGCGCGCAGCACGTCGCCGCGATCGGTGTGCACGATGTAGCGCGAAAGTGATTCATCCCACATAATTGATTCAACACCAGTAGACAGCAATGCGTCGCGACGCAAATCAAACGTGTCAGCAATGCGTTGTGCGTGCGCATGGATTTCTGGGGCGGCCACATACTTAGCCGACGGCACGGTGCCCGTTTCTTCAAGTAGTGGGAGATACACCATCGCTGCGGTGTCGCACATCGCGCCCGGGTAGCGATTCCAGTACCACACGCCACCCACGTCACCGGCTTTGTCGATCAGTCGCACATCGCTAATACCTGCTTGCTTGAGGCGCGCACCAATCACCAGCCCACCGAAACCAGCACCGATCACCAGCACTTGCACATCGGTGTGCAAAGGTGCTCGCGACACAACAGGCGTATACGGATCATCAAGCAAATTGGCGTATCGCCCAGTTGCCTCGAGATATTGGTTGTTGCCGTCAGCGCGCAATCGCTTATCACGTTCGGCGCGGTATCGACCGCGAAGAGCCTGACGCTCGTCGTCTGTTAGTTGACTAGCCACGAAACGAGCATAGGTACTGCTTTCGGTGTTCGCGTAAGCGGACTACTCAACGCGCAGGCCGGAGATTGCGCGGGCAATCACCAACTGCTGAATCTCTGAGGTGCCCTCAAAGATGGTGTGAATCTTGGCGTCACGGTGCCAACGCTCTACTGGGTACTCGCGTGTGTAGCCGTAGCCACCCAAAATCTGAATTGCGTCTTCGGTGACTTTGACAGACATTTCAGAAGCGAAGTACTTGCTCTGTGAGCCTTCTGCATTTTTGTAGCCACCATTTTTTGCAAGCCACGATGCACGCCAAATAAGCAAACGAGCCGCATCGATTTCGGTAATCATGTTGGCAAGTTTGAAAGCGATCGCTTGATGCATGATGATCGGCTTGCCAAATGCCTTGCGCTCTTTGGCATAATCAAGTGCAAATTCGTAAGCCGCACGGGCAATGCCAAGGGCTTGTGCGCCAACTGCAGGACGAGTTGCTTCGAATGTCGCCATCGCTGGTTGTTTGCCACTCGAAGTGCCTTCGCGATAGCGCGCAAGTTTTGCATCGAGTTTTTCTTTGCCACCTAACAAGCACCGACCCGGAACTCGAACATCTTCGAGAACGACTTCGGCAGTGTGACTGGCGCGAATGCCATGCTTTTGATATTTCTGTCCTTGACTTAGACCCTTTGTTTTTGGTGGCACGATGAAACTTGCTTGACCACGACCTTTGAGTTCTGGGTCTACGGCGGCAACTACAACGTGAACATCAGCAATGCCACCGTTGGTGATCCATGCTTTTGTGCCGTTTAAGACCCACTCATCATTGGCTTCGTCGTAAACAGCACGAGTACGCAAGTTTGAAACATCGCTACCGGCGTCGGGCTCGCTGACGCAGAACGCGCCGAGTTTCACATCGTCGGCGGTGCCATAACACTGCGGCACCCACTCCATCATTTGTTCTGGCGTGCCATTGCCGGCGATACCTGCTGCTGCAAGACCTGAGCCCATGATCGCCATGCCGATGCCAGCGTCGCCCCAGAAAAGTTCTTCGATTGCGACAACCATCGTCAGACCAGTTGGGTCAGACATTGCATTCATGATGAAATCGAGACCGTAGAGACCGATCTTGGCTGCTTCTTGAACAACTGGCCACGGAAATTCTTCGCGTTCGTCCCACTCGTGCGCGGCGGGGCGAATTGTGTCTACAGCGAACTGATGCACCCAATCTTTGAGTTGAAGTTGATCGTCGTTGAGCGAGAGTGAGAAATCAGCCATGGCTACAAGTTATCCGCGACGAAGCGTGGTGCCAGCCTTGGTGGTTTCGACGAGATAGCCAAGTGCCTGCAATTCGGCACGCAATTTGTCGGCAGTGGCGAAATCTTTTGCCGCACGGGCAGCGTCTAGCGCGGTGGCTTTTGCCTGCGCGTCAGCGTCAACTTCTTGAGCAACATCAAGTTGTAAACCAACTGCGATGCACATTTCGCGCACGGCCGACGCCACACTCGCAGCGCTTTGGTTGTCGCCTGCATCAACTGCGACGTTGGCGCGACGCACAGCGTCAAACAACACGCCCATCGCCACGGGTGTATTCAAGTCGTCGTTCATCGCTGCGCGAAATGCATCGAGCGTTGCGACATCTGGTGTTGCGGTCAACGAACTAGTGCGAGAGGCAAACGAGTCGATGCCAGCAAGCGCGTTGACGGAAGCATCAATATTGTCGAGGCCAACTTTGACCGGCGAACGATAATGAGTTTGCAACAACAACATTCGATAGGCGCGGGCGTCGTAACGGTCTAGCAAGTCGGGCAAGTTAGTGACGTTGCCCAAACTCTTGGACATTTTTTCGCCTTCGGTATCGACAACGAAGCCGTTATGCATCCAATGATGTGCGAAGTCTTTACCAAGCGCAACTGCTTGCGCGCGTTCGTTTTCATGATGCGGAAATCGCAAGTCAGCACCACCGCAATGCAGATCGAAACCTTCGCCAAGTAGTTCAAGACTCATCACGACACACTCGCTGTGCCAACCTGGTCGACCTTCACCCCACGGCGACGGCCATGCAGGCTCACCTGGTTTTGAAAACTTCCACAACACAAAGTCAGCAGGATGTTTCTTTTGATCGGCGCCGAACACATTGCGATCGCCACCGCCCGCCAACATGTCGTCAATCTTTTGGTGCGCGAGCAAGCCATAATCTGCCACGACGCTCGTACTCATATATATGCCGTCATCTGTGCGATAGGCAGCGTCTTTGGCAACGAGATCGGCAATTAAACCAACGATCTGCTCGACATATTCGGTTGCGCGTGGCACATCTGTCGGGCGCTTCACACCCAAGCGAGCCATCGATTCGAACCAAACGTGTTCACACTTTTGTGCAATGTCGAGCCATGGACGATTTTCGCGAGTCGCGCGGTCAATAATTTTGTCGTCGATGTCGGTGACGTTCGAAACAAGTCGAACTGCGACACCCGTCCATTCGAGATAGCGACGCAAAATGTCGTAAACAAGAGTCGCTCGTCCATGGCCGATATGCGGTGGCCCATAAACCGTTGGTCCGCAAAGGTAAATGCTTAGTTGGCCAGGCACACGCTGTTTGAGCGGGCGAATCTGCGAAGTCGCGGTGTCATACAAATTCAGCACAATGTCTAAGGCTAGGCGAGTACCGTTATTTCGTCATGTCACGCGTACCCGAGAAGCCAACGATCGATGGAGTTGAGGCTCGATTCGTAAAACAATGGGAGCAAGACGGTGTTTATCGCTTCGATCGCACAGCAAAACGTGCAGACATTTTTTCGATTGATACGCCCCCGCCCACTGTTAGCGGTTCATTACATATGGGTCATGTGTTTTCATATACGCACACCGACACTTTGGCGCGATTTTGGCGAATGCGTGGCAAATCTGTTTTTTATCCGATGGGATGGGATGACAACGGTTTGCCGACCGAGCGCAGAGTGCAAAATTTTTACGGTGTCTCGTGCGACCCGTCGTTGAAATATGTCGCGGGTTTTGAGCCGCCGTTTCGGGGTGATCCTCCGAAAGATGCAAAGCCAGTGCCAGTGTCGCGACCGAACTTCATTGAGTTATGCGATGAGCTAACCGCGCAAGACGAAAAAGTTTTCGAAGATTTGTTTCGTCGACTTGGTCTTTCAGTCGATTGGAGTTTGCTCTACACGACGATCAGCGAACACGCGCGACGAACTGCACAAAGTGCGTTCTTGCGCAACCTTGAACGCGGCGAGGCATACACGCAAGAAGCGCCAACACTTTGGGATGTCGACTTTGGCACTGCAGTCGCACAAGCCGAACTTGAAGATCGCGAACGACCTGGTGCATTTCACAAACTGAAATTTCGCGAAGCCGCCGACGAGAGCAAAGCGATAATCGTCGAAAGCACTCGCCCAGAATTAATCGCCGCGTGCGTCGGTCTTGTTGCTCACCCTGACGATGCTCGATATAAACATTTGTTCGGTAAAAATGCAATCACACCAATTTTTGGTGTTGAAGTGCCAGTGCACCCTCACCCACTGGCACAACCTGACAAGGGTTCGGGCATTGCGATGGTTTGCACGTTCGGCGATCTAACTGACGTGATTTGGTGGCGCGAACTTAATCTCGCAACTCGCCCGACAATTGGCCGCGACGGCAGATTCGTTGCGCAAGCACCAGAGGCGATGTCGGCGCAAGCACAAACACAATATGCACGGCTCGCAGGCAAGTCTGTGAAGCAAGCGCAAACTTTGACTGTTGAAATGTTGCGCGAAACCGGAGAACTCACAGAAGAACCGCGCGCGATAACGCACCCAGTCAAGTTTTATGAAAAAGGTGACCGACCGCTCGAGATTGTGACTAGTCGGCAGTGGTATATCCGCAATGGTGGACGCGACGAAAAGTTGCGCTCAAAATTACTTTCGCGTGGCAACGAACTGACGTGGCACCCAGACTTCATGCAACATCGATATGCAAACTGGGTCGGCGGGCTAAACGGCGACTGGCTCGTCAGCCGACAGCGATATTTCGGTGTGCCGATACCGCTTTGGTATCGCTTGGACGCAAACGGCGAAACCATTTATGACAAACCGCTTGTGCCGACTGTCGATCAACTGCCTGTTGACCCGAGCACTGACGTGCCTCACGGTTTCACGGCCGATCAGCGTGGCACACCAAACGGCTTTATTGGCGACCCCGACATTATGGATACTTGGGCGACATCGTCACTCACGCCGCAACTTGCTGGCCACTGGGTTGACGATCGCGAAATGTTCGAGCGAATTTTTCCGATGGATGTTCGACCGCAAGGTCACGACATCATTCGCACCTGGCTCTTTTCGACGATGGTGCGTTCAAACTTTGAACACGACGTTGCACCGTGGAAGAACGCATGTCTCTCGGGTTGGATTCTCGACCCTGATCGCAAAAAAATGTCAAAGTCAAAAGGCAACGTTGTAACGCCATCAGATTTATTTGATCAATACGGCAGCGATGCGGTGCGATATTGGGCAGCGTGTGCGCGACCAGGTGTTGACACGGCATTTAGCGAAGATCAAATGAAAGTTGGCCGCAAGCTGGCGACCAAACTTTTGAATTTGACGAAGTTCGTGCTGGGTGCCGGTGCAAGCGATGCATCGGCCGCAGCACAACCAGTAGACCTTGTCGACCAAGCAATGCTTGTGCGACTTTCTGAAGTTGTCGATGCTGCAACTATTGCTCTCGAACAATTTGACTATGCGCGCGCGCTTGAGCGCACCGAAGCATTTTTCTGGTGGTTCTGTGATGACTATGTCGAACTTGTCAAAACGCGAGCCTACGGCGAAACCCAAGATTCATCTTCGGCGCGAGTTTCATTGCATCGCGCTCTGAGCATCGTGCAACGTTTATTTGCGCCGATGCTGCCGTTTGCAACCGAAGAGGTTTGGTCGTGGTGGCAATCTGGTTCAATTCACCGTGCTACTTGGCCTACAACTGCCGAGACAGTTGCAGGTTTTAATGTTGCGCCAGATTCAGTCGAGGCACTTGATGCGATTTGCGAGGTGCTTGGTGCCGTGCGGCGCACAAAAACTGAAGCGAAAGTTTCTCAGCGTGCAGAAGTTGCAAAGTTAGTTGTCACAGCCGACGAGAAAACTGTGAAGATGTTGCAGGCAAACCTTTCAGATCTGCGCAACGCTGGGTCATTGCAGGAAATTGAGTTTGTCGTATCAGATTCGAATTCTGAACCTGCAAAGGTCTCCGCTCAGGTCACACTTGCTGCACCACTAAACTAAATTCAACATGGCGCGAACAAAACGAGCTAAATCTGGCGTTGCCGTGCGACCAAAACTGCACTACATCGTGCTGGTTTTCAATGTTTTTGTGATTACGGCACTTGTTGTAAGTGCCGCTGGTTTGTTTTGGGTCAGTGGTCGGCTAAATCAGCGGCTTGTCGTCACACTCGACAAGCCGACTAAACCGAACTCAAGCGACGACGGCTCGCCACTTGGCACCGATTGGGACTTAAGCACAGAGAATCTTGACGCCAAAAACTTTTTGCTGACTGGCTCTGACAACGGTGCTTGCACCAGCCCTGGAAGTGCAACTTTGGGTGGCATCGGAGACCGCACAAGTTTTGGTGAACGCAGTGACACAATCATGATTATTCGAATTGATCCAAGCTCGAAGCGAGCAGCAATTCTTTCATTTCCGCGCGACTTGTGGGTCGACATCGCTGGCACGACTCGACAAAACCGAATCAACTCGGCTTTTCAAAGCACAGATCCAAATCGTCTCGTCGCAACTATTAAAGCGAACTTTGAAATTCCGATTGATCACTATGTCAACATCAATTTTTGTGCGTTCAAAGAAATTGTCACAGCCGTTGACGGAGTGAAGGTTCCATTTTTATATCCGACGCGCGACAAAAAAACTGGTTTCAATGTTGCAACACCTGGGTGCATAAATTTTGATGGCGACACGGCACTTGCATATGTTCGCTCGCGTTCTGGCTATCGCTATTTTGATCCAACAAAACAAGACTGGCTTGAAGACCCAACAGGTGATCTCGGTCGCATCAAGCGTCAACAAGATTTCTTGCGCCGCTCAATGCAACGCGCACTCGACAAAGGTTCAAAGAGTTTGTCGGTGGCTAACGATTTATTGAATGCAGCGCTAAAAAACGTGATCACTGACGATGAGTTAACACCGCGTGGCATGTTGACACTCGCCCAAGCGATGCGTGATTTGAATACTCAATCAATTGCGACATACACGATCGACTCATATCCAAAACGAATTGGTGACATGTCGGTTCTCATACCTTCACTTGATACTGAAGAGATGCAAAATGTTCTAGCGATTTTCCAAGGACGATCACCAGTCGTTGCGCAAGGTGCTTCACTGCGCGTTAATGACGGACCAAAATTTGTCACGGCGTCGTATCGCATTTCGTCGGCCACAGTGCCTGCGATTGCGCGATCTGCAGATGGCATTGTGCCGCCGAACGATCCTGCCTGTCGATAACCAGTCGCTGAGTCGCTCTCGGCTGACTTGGCAACGAACGCCTCGCTGACCCCCAGCTAAAGCACGACTAACATGAGCGAGGGGAAATCATGCAAATTTTTATAGCCGTCGTATTGGTGGTTGCGGCATATGCCCTCGGCACATTTCCGAGCGCGGCGATAATCGCTGGCAAAAAGAATCTGGACATCACCAAAGTCGGTTCGGGCAACCCAGGCGCATCAAATGTGATTCGCAATTTGGGTTGGAAGACGGGACTTGCGGTCTTTTTGCTCGACATGGCAAAGGCGGCAATTGCAGTCGGGCTCGCGTGGATCGTCACCGACGACCGACATGATCCTCTTTCGTACTTGTGTTTGTTTGCCGCGATTCTTGGCCATTCGTATCCGGTGACACGCAAGTTCAAAGGTGGCAAAGGTGTCGCCAGCGGTGGTGGCGGAATGTTCGTCTTGTTTCCGTTGACAAGTTTGGTTTTATTTACTTCATGGTTCGTGCTGACCAAGACAACGCGTAAAGCATCGATCGCATCGTTGACGATTTCAATTGCTTTGCCATTTGGCATTTATTACGAAGGTGCCGAAGCCTGGGAGATTGCCGCGACTCTTGCACTCGTCGGGTTCATCATCGTCAAACATTTACCAAATCTTCGCCGTCTGAAAACTCACGAAGAACCCGACATCATCTAACCTCTTGCCATGCTGGCGATAATTGATTCGTTTTTTGAATGGTTGAAAGAGTCGTCGTCGTCGCCGTGGTTTTATCTGGTGATTTT
>ENA-UOYL01000431-UOYL01000431.1-marine-metagenome-genome-assembly--contig:-NODE-431-length-14980-cov-3.461719_pt1 | contig 14980 bp, 16 predicted proteins | sample MGYA00238173_ERZ767189 | MGnify/ENA primary metagenome ERZ767189 (study PRJEB28943, sample SAMN06267163) | marine metagenome | isolation source: Columbia River Estuary | place: USA:Columbia River Estuary... | reverse complement strand
TTATATTCCTAACATGCAAACGATAATAGCAAAGCTAATTGGTGTTGAGGAAGACGCAGTCTCATTGAAAGCAACAACTCATGAAAAGGTAGATTCTTTTGGTGAAAGCAGAGCAATAAAAGCGTATGCTTCTGCTTTGTTAACGAAGGAAAACTAAGATTGAGTCAATAAATTAACCTCCAAAGTCGTCGAAACGCACATTTTCATTAGGAACTCCCCATTCATCACACAATTTTAGTATTGCATTGTTCATCATTGGAGGACCACAGAAATAGAATTCTAAATCTTCAGGAGATTCATGGCTGTTAAGATACTGATCGATTACAGCTTGGTGAACAAATCCAACAAATCCATCTCCAGTGTTATCATTCATATCTTTCTTTTCAGTCCAATTGTCTTCAGGCAAAGGTTCTGAAAGAACAAGATAAAATTTAAAGTTTGGAAAATCTTTCTCTAAATCCCTGAAATAATGGATATAAAACAATTCCTCTTTCGAGCGACCACCGTACCAGAATGTTACTTTTCTTCCTGTTTTGATTGTCTTGAATAATTCGTAAAGGTGAGAACGCATTGGAGCCATACCAGCACCACCACCAATGTAGATCATTTCCGCATCTGATTCATTGATAAAAAATTCGCCATAAGGTCCAGAAATAATTGTTTTATCACCTTCTTTCAAGCTAAAAATATAGGAAGATGCAATTCCAGGATTTACATTCATCCAAGCATTCCTCGCTCTGTCCCAAGGTGGAGTTGCGATTCTTACATTCAACATAACGCGTCTTCCTTCAGCAGGATAAGAAGCCATAGAATAAGCACGAATAACTTCCTCCTCATTTTTCATTACTAAATCCCACATTCCAAATTTATCCCAATGCTTTCTAAATTTATCAAGTTCTCCTGGGTGATCTTGTGGATGTGCATCGATGTTCATTTCAGAATATTTTACTTCACATACTGGTATCTTTATTTGAATATAGCCACCAGCTTTGTAGTCCATATCTTCTGGAATTTCTACAATAAATTCTTTAATAAAAGTTGCAACGTTGTGATTAGAAATAACGGTAGCTTCCCATTCTTTGATACCAAGAACTTCTTCTTCCACATGAATTTTCATATTTTCTTTCACCTTCACTTGACAACCTAAACGCCAATTATCTGCGATTTGCTTTCGTGAAAAATGCGGTATTTCTGTTGGTAAAATTTCTCCACCACCTTCTAAAACTTGGCATTTACATTGAACACATGTACCACCACCACCGCAAGCAGAAGGTAAAAAAACACCATTATTGCTCAATGTAGTAAGTAAGGTTGAACCTCCACCTACCTCTACTATCCTTTCTCCATTATTAATATCGATTGAAATTAATCCTTTAGGAGTAAGTTTAGCTTTTGCAAAAAGCAACATTGCTGTAAGTAATAATGTAACGAATAGAAAAATTACAATCGTTACAGTCATTAATAAACTTAAACTCATTGTTTACTTGATTTAGAAGTTGATAATTCATTTGTTTTTGAGGAAGAAGACTCCGAATTTTTTGGTTTTTCTTTCTTTACTTCATCAACATATTTTATACCGCTAAAACTCATGAAAGCTAGTCCCATTAAACCAGTGATGATAAATGTAATTCCTAAGCCTTTCAATGCATCTGGAATTTTTGAATAACGAATTTTTTCACGAATACCGGCTATTAAGATAATTGCAATTGCCCATCCAATCCCTGAGCCCAATGAGAAAGCCGTAACATCTAAAAAAGTTGAATATTGACGTTCTTGCATAAACAAGGCGCCACCTAATATTGAGCAATTAACAGCGATAAGCGGCAAGAAAATCCCAAGTGCACCATAAAGAGCTGGAGAGAATTTTTCTACAATCATTTCAACTAATTGCACAACAGAAGCAACCACAGCAATAAACATAATGAAAGAAATAAAACTTAAATCAATTTCCTTCCAAGCTGGGTTTAACCATTCTAAAGCACCTGCTTTCAGCAAATAATTTTCTAAAAGCCAGTTTAATGGAACTGTAACGACAAGTACAAAAACGACAGCTGCACCTAATCCTACGGCAGTTTTTACAGTCTTAGAAACAGCTAAATAAGAGCACATTCCGAGAAAGTAAGCAAAAATCATATTTTCCGAGAAAATAGACTTTATAAAAATATCTAAGGTAGTTTCCACTTTTTAAATTTTAACTCGTTAATTAATTTTCTTCTTGTAATGTTGTGTTCTTAGCACGTTGCACCCAAATTATTATACCAACGATTATCAATGCCATTGGCGGCAAGATAACAAGGTTATTATTTACGTAACCCATTGAATAAAGACCAGTTTTTTCAATCGCATCACCAAAAAGTGGCATTCCAAATAAGCTTCCTGACCCAAGAATTTCTCTAACAAAAGCAACGATTAAAAGAAGAATTGCATAACCAGCTCCATTTCCTATTCCGTCTAGGAAAGATGGCCAAGGTTTATTCGCCATTGCGTATGCTTCAAAACGGCCCATGATAATACAATTTGTTATAATTAAACCAACAAATACAGAAAGTTGTTCTGAAATATCTGGTAAATACGCTTTTAATATCTCATTAACGATAATTACTAATGCAGCAGCAACAACTAATTGAACGATGATACGAATACGTGGCGGCATGATATTTCTTAAGGCAGAAATAACATAATTTCCCATTGCAGTAACGAAAATAACTGAAAGCCCCATTACTAAGGCAATATCCATTTTTACTGTAATTGCAAGCGATGAACAAATTCCAAGAACTTGTACAGTTACAGGATTATTATCAGTAAGAGGTTCAATCAATAATTTCCTATTTTTTTTAGAAAACAATGATTCTGAAGGCGCTTTTATTTTTGCAAGGTTTTCACTCATTTTTAATTATTATAAAGTTTTAAAATAAACAGTATATGGAACTAAGCAGCGGTTCATCATTTCTTCCACACCTTCTGAAGTTATTGTCCCACCTGATATTCCATCAATTTTAGTAGTTTGTCCTCCAGTTCCATCTTTTACCACATCAAATTTTTGATAGTCACCATTTTCATCAGTGATTTTCTCATCACCTTTTACCCAGCGATCAATAAAAAACCCAAGCGAAATTTCTGCCCCAAGACCAGGAGTTTCTCCTTTGTGACCAAATGAAGCACCTGCAATCGAACTTTTATCTTCTGCTATGCAAACATTTCCCCAAATAGGTCCCCACAGTCCCATTCCAACAATTGGAATAATATAAAGTGTTTTTCCATCTTTCTTTGCAGTAAACATAGGATAAGTACGCTTGTTTACAGCTATATTTTTATCTTTATATTGAGCTTGAATATTTGTTTGGAATGCCGCATCTTTCCCTTTTTCTCCATCAGCTATAACTTTTCCATTTACATCGATAACAACTCCACCGGTAATGTATTTTTCATATTCTGCCTCGGCATTTTCTCTTGAAACTTTCATCATCTCTTCAGGAGAAAGTAAGGCAGAAAGAACTTCCATCTTTTTTTTAATTTCGCCATTTGCATCTTGTCTTTCTTTAAGACTGATTGCCAAAAACGCTAATAATCCTCCAACAACAACAACCATTATCGTAGCGAAAATGATTGTATAAGCATTACTTTCTTTATCCATTGCCATTTTTATGCAGTTTTAATACGTTTTAATCTACGGTTGATATTTCCTTGAATTACATAATAATCAATTATTGGAGCAGAAATATTCATGAATAGAATTGCAAGCATAACACCTTCGGGATATGCTGGATTTAAAACACGAATTAAGATTGCAAGTAAACCACCAAGGAATCCGTATACTAATTTTCCTTTCGCCGTTTGAGCAGCGCTTACAGGATCTGTTGCCATAAAGATTGCACCAAAGGCAAAACTACCAATTACCAAGTGGTAAACAGCGGGTAGTTCAAAATAAGGATTTCCACCCATTAAATTCAATAATAAGCCCATTGCAAGTCCACCAACAAAAAAGGAAGCCATAATTCTCAAGGATCCAACTCCTGTTATGAGTAAAATTCCAGCACCAATTAAACACGCTAAAGTTGATGTTTCACCAACAGAACCTGGAATCATTCCGATAAAAGATTCTGATAAGGTATATTCAGACGTAAAGCCATTTAAATTTTGAAAAACAGGTTTATCTGACATAAAAGTTGCCAAATCTCCTAGCGCAGTAGAACCAGTAAATCCATCAACTTTAGTCGTTTCAGTACCGGCCATCCAAACTTTATCGCCAGACATAGAAGTTGGATAGGCAAAAAATAAAAAGGCACGAGCCGTTAGTGCTACATTGATAATATTCATTCCCGTTCCACCAAAAATTTCTTTACCTATAATTACAGCAAATGCCGTTGCAACTCCAACCATCCAAAGAGGAACATCAGCAGGCATAGTCAAAGGAATAAGCATTCCAGACACTAAAAATCCCTCGTGCAAAGAGTGACCTCGTAGCATACCAAAGATGAATTCAATACCAAGCCCTACACCATAGGAAACAACAATTAAAGGAAGAACAATAAGAGAGCCATTCCAGAACTTATTCAAGCCATTTTCCCAGAATGGTAAATTTCTATTTCCTAATTCTGCAACCATTTGCCAATGACCAGTATTGTAAATTCCAAAAAGTAAACATGGAATTAAGGCAATGATTACCATCATCATGGTTCTTTTTAAATCTACTCCATCGCGAATATGAGCACCTTTTGTAGTAACTAACTTTGGGGTGAATGCAAAAGTTGCAATTGTTTCAAACAAAGGATTCCATTTTTCATACTTCGCACCTTTTACGAAGTTGGGTTCCATTTTGTGTAATATATTCTCTAAGAATTTCACTGTTCTATTTTTTTAGTATTACAAACATTCTTCAGCAACTATGTCTAATCCTTTTCGGATTTCGTCTTGGATATTAATTTTTGTTGTACAAACGTATTCGCACAATGCAAAATCCTCCGGTGCAACTTCATAAATCCCCAAATTTTCCATTCCATCGATATCTTTAGTCATTGCAGCTTTCACTAATTGCATTGGGAAAATATCGAAAGGAAATACCCGTTCTAGTTCACCAGTTACAACAAAAGCTCTTTCCTCGCCATTGGTGTTCGTGTCTAAAACAAATTGTTTTGATTTTGGAAGTAAAAAAGTTGGAAAAAGTCGCGAATTAGAAAACTTATCAAAACCAAGTCCTAACCAACCTTTTGTGAGGAAGAATTTATAATTGTCCCCTTCAGGAATAACTGTAATTTGATTGTGATAATATCCTAAATAATCATTTTGTTGTTTTTGATCTCCCGTCAATACATTTCCAGAAATAAAACGAACATGATTTCCTTTAACTTTCCCTTTTAAAATACCATCTAGGTTAGTTCCGATAAGCACATTGTAATACTGGGGCTCACTTACTTCAGAGCCAGACAGAGCAATTGTTCTACGAGCATTTAATTTTCCCGTATTAAAATAATTACCAATGATTACAAGATCCTGAATATTGATTGTCCAAATATATTCGCCTTTATTAATTGGGTCAATATGATGGATTTGTGTACCCACATTTCCTGCAGGGTGTTTTCCTGCGAATTTGTTTATTTCAACTCCTTTAATATTTGAAAATAGTGCGCTATCATTTTTAGCATCAATATTCAAATGTACCTTTCCTTTAGTTAATTTGCAAAGAGCATTAAATCCAGTTTGTAAATCTTCCTCTCGGCCTTCCAAGATAAAATTATAATCTGGCGCTAGAGGCGAACTATCAAATGCTGAAACAAATATTGCTTTTGGTTCTTGATTCTGATCAGCAATTACATCTATAGGTCTTTGTTTTATAAAAGGCCATAAACCACATGCAAGCATTTTTGTTTTTAATTCTTCAGAAGAAAGTTTGCTTACATCTTCGGCTGATCCATTTTTATATTCTTGATTTTCACTAGTTTCGATTAAAACTTGTAAAATTTTTCTTTTTTCACCTCGAATTATTGATTTTACCGTTCCGCTTGCTGGAGTCACAAATTGAAGTGCTTCATTTGTTTTATCAAAAAAAAGAGGATCACCAATTTTTACAGAATCACCTTCTTTAACGAGTAATTTTGGATTTAAACCATGAAAGTCTAGGGGACTGATACAAATTATTCTTGAATTCGGTAAAATTTTTAGCTGCTTTTCCGCTAATCCTTGTAACCTAATGTCTAAGCCTTTGTGAATACTGACTAATCGTGACATGAAGAGAGTGTTTTTATAAATTCTGCACAAAATTACTCAATTTATTTTGATAGATTGCTTTTTCTTTTCATCATTTTTTTTAAAATTTGGAATGAATTTAAATAAGAGCAGTAATTCAACAACTTTTAGTAATTTTCGTTATATTTATGATCATTAAATGAAGTTTATTTTATGGAACAAAAAATAGAGCAAAAAATAATTATTTCAGTTTCTACTTGGTTTCGCGAAGACTTGTCAGATGTTGAGAACAATAATTTTTTCTTTAATTACAAAATCAACATTCAAAATACGAGTAATGATCGTGTTCAATTGACCCATCGATATTGGAAAATCGAACATCTCACTCTTGGTTCAAGCGTTGTTAGTGGTTCAGGCGTAATAGGAGAACAACCAATTTTAGGGAAAAATGAGTCCTTTGAGTACATTAGTGGTTGTGAATTATGGAATCCCTATGGTAGAATGAGTGGATTTTATACTTTTTTAAACATAGAAACTAACGAAGAATTCACGATTGAAATCCCATCTTTTAAGATGGTTTATCCTCCGTTATTAAATTAGATAATTACGTGAATTATTTTTTTTGTTTCAAAAAATTCTTCTTTAAAAAAGCTACTTAAATCATATTCTTTGTAGCGGTATTTTACAGATTTCATTTCTTCTTTTAAATCCCCACCTTTCAAATAAAGGATTCCATTTTTTAGTTTGTTGTTGCGTTCTTTTTTTATCTTATTTCTGACATAATTTATAAAAACAGGCATTTGGGTAACTGCTCTACTTATTACAAAATCAAAATTACCTTTAACATCTTCAGCCCTCAAATGTAAGCCCGTTACGTTTTTTAAACCGAGAGCGGCACAAACTTCATTTACAACTTTTATCTTCTTGCCAATCGAATCAACTAAGGTAAACTGCACATCTGGAAACATAATAGCCATTGGAATTCCTGGGAATCCACCTCCTGTTCCAACATCAAGAATTTCTGAAGCTTTTTGAAAGCGAATTATTTTTGCGATGCCCAATGAATGCAAGACATGTCGTTCGTAAAAATTTTCTGTGTCTTTTCGTGAAATCACATTAATTTGTTGATTCCATTCTTCGTAAAGGTCTTTTAATCTTTCGAATTGTTGAACCTGTTCTTGTGATAAATTTGGGAAATAGTGAAGTATTTCTTTCACTTTTTAAATGGTCTCTTTTGTCTTATCAATCATGGAAGCAAGGAAATCGCGGGCCCGAAATAATTGAGCTTTTACGGTGCCCAAAGGAAGATTCATTTCTTCCGCAATTTCTTCATAACTCATTTCCTCAAAATATCTTTTTTCCACAAGCTCGCGGTATTTTGGTTTAAGTTTACTTACAAGCAAGCGCATGTGATCTATTCTTTGTCCTTGAATAATCGTTTCTTCAGGATTTAAACCGGTAGAACGCGCATCAATTTGTATAGATTCACCATCACTATTGCTGAATCCAGAATCCATAGAAGTAACTTGAATTCTTTTTTTTCTGATGAAATCAATACTATTATTGGAGGCAATTTTAAAAAGCCAGGTGCTAAAAGCAAAACTTGGTGAATATTGCTCAAGTCGGTTAAATGCTTTTCCAAATGCTTCAATCGTTAAATCGTCTGCATCGTCTGTATTTTTTACCATTTTGAGCATCGTAAAATAAATTGAATCACGGTAACGATCCATCAGTTCTGCATAGGCTGCTTGGTTTCCTTTTTTAGCTTCTTCAACAAGAACTAAATCTTGTTTTGCTTTATCCGATAAATGTTCAAATTCTACCATTTATGAAAACTTTTGTCGTCCCACCCTTTTAAAACCTATTTAAACGTTATTAAAGCTTTAAAAATTGTTATGGATAAATTCCTAAAACTATTACTAGGAAGCAAAGGAACAAACAAAAACCAAGTGAAAATTTACTAAATAGGATAAATTCCTAACAAACTTTTCTTAATAAGCCTATTTCACTAAGAAATTTTATAAAGTTTGCCTTTGTGAGTCATCCATTTTTAGTAGATTCTTGTTGCCATAAGACGAATAGAAAAAATCAATAGAAAATAAGCGTTAAAAATCTAGAAATATAGTGCTTCGTTAAAACTTAAGTTCAAAGACGAATTACGAAATTAAATACCCTTATATTTACCCAAAGTTTTTTCAACATATTTATGCACTTTGAATTAATAAGTCACGATAAATCTTCTAAAGCTAGAGCAGGATTATTACACACAGACCATGGAATAATTGAGACTCCAATCTTTATGCCAGTTGGAACTGGAGGTTCTGTGAAAGGAGTTCATCAAAAGGAATTAAGCGAAGACATTCAAGCTCAAATCATTCTTGGAAACACTTACCATTTATTTTTAAGACCAGGAACAGAAATCATAGAAAAAGCAGGAGGTTTGCATAAGTTTATTTCTTGGGATCGTCCGATGCTAACAGATAGTGGCGGTTACCAAGTTTATTCATTGTCAGGTTCCAGAAAAATAAATGAAGAGGGCGTAAAATTTCAATCTCATATCGATGGCTCTTATCATTTTTTTACACCTGAACGGGCAATAGAAATTCAACGATCTATAGGTGCAGATATAATTATGGCTTTTGATGAATGCACGCCTTATCCTTGTGATTATAATTATGCAAAAAAATCTATGCAAATGACACACCGTTGGCTGCATCGTTGTTTTGAGGCTTTTAATGCTACTGAATCAAAGTACGGATATAATCAAAGTCTTTTTCCAATCGTTCAAGGAAGCACATACAAAGATTTAAGAACAGAATCAGCAGAAATAATTGCCTCTTTTGGTGCAGAGGGCAATGCGATTGGCGGCTTATCCGTTGGGGAACCAGAAGATGAATTATATGAAATGACAGAACATGTCTGTGCCATATTACCCTCCGATAAACCACGCTATTTAATGGGAGTAGGCACACCAAAAAACTTATTGGAATGCATTGCTTTGGGAATCGATATGTTTGATTGTGTCATGCCAAGTCGTAATGCGCGCCACGGAATGTTATTTACAGAAAACGGGACAATTAATATTAAAAATGAAAAATGGGCCACTGATTTTTCACCAATTGACAAAGATAGTCCTGTATGGGTAGATCAAGTATATTCAAAAGCTTATTTGCGCCATTTAATTAAAACAGGTGAGAATTTAGGTATACAAATAGCCACGATTCACAACTTATCTTTTTATCTTCGGTTAATGAAAGAGGCGAGAGAGAAAATCAAGTCAGGAGAATTTTCTATTTGGAAAGAGAAGATGGTTAAACAATTAAGTCAACGTTTGTAAGGAAATTATATGTTATCACTAATTGATCGCTACATCATTCGAAAGTTTCTAACAACATTCTTCTTTATGTTGGGAATCATCATGTTGTTTGCAATGGTATTTGATATTTCTGAAAAATTGAGTGAATTTATTTCCAACAAAGCACCGATAACAGCTATTTTTTTTGACTATTATTTGAATTTCATTCTTTTCTATGGAAATATGTTTTCATCGATGATTATTTTTCTTTCTGTAATATGGTTTACCGCAAAAATGGCTCAAGACACAGAAATTATTCCGATTTGGTTTAGTGGTCGGCCTCTTACTCGATTTTACAGACCCTATTTGATTGGAGCAACTGTTTTAATGCTTATTTCGCTCGTTTTAAATCACTTTATTGTTCCATGGGCGAACAAAAATCGCTTAGCATTCGAAGAAAAATATTACCGTGATGAAATAAGTGTCGAAGATTATCACGCTGATTACCCTGGAAATCAATCTGTTTATTTTTCAAATTATACCAATTCTGAAGGACAAGTTCATGATTTCACAATTCAACGATGGAATGATAGTAATGAGGTTGTTTATTTTTTAAAAGCTCGTTATGCAAAGAACTATCCAGGGACAAATAAATGGCAATTAAAAGATTATTACGAAAAAGACATTTTATTTCCGGAGGGGACACTTAAATTTGGAGCTAAAAAAGATACGGTTTTTAATTTCGTGATGGAGGAAATGGCGCAGCGAAACACAATTGCAGAAACGATGACATTTTCTGAGTTAAAGAATTTAATTTCACGAGAAAAATTAAAAGGATCTGCAGCTGTTTCATCTTATGAAATTGAGTTGCACCAGCGTACTTCTTACCCTTTTGCTGCCTATATTTTAACAATTATAGGAGTTGCAGTATCCTCTCAGAAAAAAAGAGGTGGAATAGGATTAAATATCGCAATCGGTTTGGGGTTTGTGTTCATCTATATTTTTTCCATGAAGATGACGACTGTTGCGGCAATAAATGTTGGATTTTCTTCGCTTTTGGCTGTCTGGATTCCGAATATTCTCTTTAGTATAGTTGCTTATGTTCTTTATCGTTTAGCTCAAAAATAAGGTCTCGTAAAGTAGATTCTTAACTAATTTATAAGAGCTCAATCACCATTCCATCTTCTGCTACGATTGTATCTTTAAATACTTGAGTAGCTTCACGCAAATGTCCTTCACTATTTTCGTATCGGGAAGAAAGATGACCAAGTAGCAATTTTTTAACCTTTGCTTTTTGAGCTATTTCTGCTGCTTTTTTGGCTGTGCTGTGTAGGGTTGACTTTGCTCGGTCTGCAAGTTCTTCTGTAAATGTTGCTTCATGATAAAGCATGTCGACTCCCTGTATAGAATTCAAATATTTATCGCTTGGATAGGTATCTGAGCAATAAGCGTAAGACCTAGGATTTTTTGGCTCTAGAACACAGCTTCTAAAATCAATTTGTTTGCCATTTTCCAAGATAATATTTTCCCCTCGCTTAAGTTTTGGGTAATCTTTTAAGGGAATTGAAAGTTTCTTTGTTGCCTCTGCATTGATACTGTACTCTTTTGTTTTTTCTTCAATTTTAAAGCCACAGGTTGGAACTCTGTGTTTTAAAGGAAAACTTTTGACGCAAATTAGTTTATCTTCAAAAAGGACTTTTTCCTCAGTGAAATCTAGCGGAACAAAGTTGAGATTAAAATTCAATTGTTGTCCACCACAGCTAAAAATATCATTTAAAAGTGCATGAAGATTTTCAGGGCCATAAATTGTAAGTCCGGTATTTCTTCCTAAAAGATTCATTGTGCTTAATAAACCAGGAAGACCAAAAAAATGATCTCCATGTAAGTGAGATATAAAAATATGGCTGATTTTTTGAAAATGAACTCCGAATTTTCTTAATTGAGTTTGAGTTCCCTCTCCACAATCAATTAGTAAATGTCGGTTTATGCAATCGATGTATTGTGCTGATGGTCCTCTTTTATTTGTTGGCAAAGCAGCACCACTTCCAAGTATGGTGATCTTAAAACTCAAAATTCAATGGCAGCTTGGGCTTCTTCAACTGTATCACAAATTTTAAAAACACGATCAAGTTGCGCAATTTCAATCATTTTTTGAACATTTGCCTGAAGTCCACAAATTACGAATTTACCATTTGTATCTTTACAAAGTCTGTTTCCTGTCAGTATTGCACTTAATCCAGATGAATCACAGTATTTTGATGTTGATAAATCTAAAACAATATTATTGATACCTGAGTTATTCAATAGAAAGAAATGGCTCTTTAATTCTGGAGCATTTGATGCATCTAGTTTCTCAACGTTTGAAGTAACAAAAGTGACATTTCTTATTTGGTCAGTTGAAAAGTTCATTTTAAACGTTTTGTCAAATGTAAAAATAATTAGCGATCAATCTTCGCTGCGAGCAAATAAATTACTGCCATTCGAATTGCAACACCATTTTCAACTTGATTTAAAATGATACTTTGTTTAGAATCCGCAACATCGCTGGTAATTTCAACACCGCGATTTATAGGGCCGGGGTGCATTACCACAATTTCTTTTGAAAGACTATTTAAAATTTCTTTGTTTAATCCAAATTGCATTGAATACTCTCTCAAAGATGGAAAATAACTAATTTCTTGTCTTTCTGACTGAATTCGCAGCATATTTGCAACATCACACCATTCCAATGCTTCTCTTAGATTGTGAGAAATTTTGACATTTAATAAATGTATGTCTTTTGGAATAAGGGTTGTTGGACCGCAAACCATGACTTCTGCACCTAATTTCTGTAGGCAATAAATATTTGATAATGCCACGCGAGAATGTAAAATATCTCCCACGATAACTACTTTTTTTCCTTGTACAGCGCCAAGTTTTTCACGAATAGAGTAAGCATCCAAAAGTGCTTGAGTAGGATGTTCATGTGTTCCATCTCCAGCATTTATGATTTTTGCATTTACCTTTTGAGATAAAAAAAGTGCTGCTCCCGGATTCGGATGACGCATAACCACCATGTCCACCTTCATGGAAAGGATATTGTTTACAGTATCAATAAGTGTCTCTCCTTTTTTTACTGAACTCCCAGAAGCACTGAAGTTAAGAATGTCTGCGGAAAGTCTTTTTTCTGCTAATTCAAAGGAAAGTTTTGTCCGTGTTGAATTTTCAAAGAAAATATTGGCAATCGTAATATCTCTCAGTGAAGGAACTTTTTTAATTGGTCGGTTAATTACTTCTTTAAAGCTATCTGCGGTTTTGAAGATTAAGTCGATGTCCTCTTTGCTGAGGTCTTTTATTCCGGTAAGATGATCTACACTTAAATTATTCATTTGAATCTTTTGTATACAATACTATTTTATCCTCACCTTCTATTTCTTCCCATTCTACTGATACGCGTTCTGAAATTAAGGAATCTACCATTTTTCCAACATAGTCAGCTTGAATGGGTAAATCTCTGCGAAAACGGCGGTCAATTAACACGAGTAATTCTACTTTCGATGGACGTCCAAATGTTAGTAATGCATCTAAACCAGCTCGAATTGTCCGTCCAGTATATAGTACATCGTCTACTAAAACTACTTTTTTATTTTCGAGGCTAAAATCAATATTTGTGATACTCGGAATAAGTGGTTTTTCTCTTCTTCTAAAGTCATCCCTGAAAAAGGTTATATCGAGATTTCCGCATATAATTTCTTTTCCTAAAATTATTTCCAGTTGCTTTTTTAACTGAGAAACAACATGAATTCCTCTTGGTTGAAGACCAACTAAAACTGTATCTGAAAAATCGTTATGGGATTCAATTAATTCGTGGGAAAGTCTTTTCAATGTAAGTTCTAAGTGCTTGGAATTGAGAATGACTTGTTTTTCCATTAGCACAAAGATAAATAATTTTTTAGATATTAAGAAGGATTGTTATCGGCTTCGTAATCTGCAATGAGAAAGAAACTCCCAATTACCAGAAGTGTATCTTCTTTAGAAAGCAATTTCTTCAGCTTAGTTATGGCTAAATTAATATCCGCAAACACTTCTTTTATTTTTGGATTTTGGGTTTTTAAAATTTGATATTCTTCAAATTTTCGACTTCGTTCATTATTAAAAGCACATAAATAGATAGTTGTATTTTCTGGAAATAAGTTCAAGTGCAGGTTGATATCTTTGTCATTAGAAGAGCCGAGCAGAACAAGCAATTTCCCTTTTGGCTTTAAAATAAGTGCATTTAGAGTTGCTTTTATTCCGTCTTCATTATGAGAAACATCTAAAATAATATCAGGATTTCTATTTATGTGTGTCATTCGAGCAAAGAGTCCCGTATTTTTTTGGAGATTATAAATACTTTTTTGAATTATTTCTTGTGAAATGGAGTAGGAGAATAGTTCCAAAGTTTTGAGTGCAGTTTGTAAATTTTCAATTTGGTAGGCTGGATAAAGTTCTATTGTATTATTTTTGTTTTCATCGGCAAAGAAAATTTTTGCTTTTTTTTCTTTTGCAATATCAGTAAATAATTCTTTGATCTCTTTCTGTGTTTTTCCAATTACGACCGTTGTATTTTCTTTGATAATGCCGGCTTTTTCTAGTGCTATTTCTTTAATTGTATTCCCTAAAAATTTCATGTGATCCATGCCAATATTAGTAATAATACTGATTTTCGGAAGTATGCAATTTGTTGCATCTAAACGCCCACCTAAACCAGTTTCGATAACACAAATACTGCAATTTTTAGCTTGAAAATGTACTAAAGAAAGCACAAAAGTTATCTCAAAAAAAGAAGGTTCAAAGTCTAGTTTTAATGCTTTAATTTTTGTGCAAAAAGAAATCACCTCAGCTTCCGCTATTTTTTTTCCATTTACTCGAATTCGCTCACGGAAATCAAAAATATGTGGAGAAGTAAAAAGCCCAACTTTTTCTTTTAATTCTGTCAGTATAGATGCTGTAAAAGAAGCTGTAGATCCTTTGCCATTTGTCCCAGCAATATGAATAAATTGTAATTTATCTTGCGGATTGTCAAAGGATTTTAAAAGGGCAATTACATTTGATAAACCTGGTTTATAAGCCTCCGCCCCCAAATTTTGAAATGATGGAAATTGCTTAAATAACCATTCAATGCTTTTCTTGTACTTATTTAGCAAGGATTTTTACAGTATAAAAGGTATAAACTAATCCTGCTCCACTTTCCTTTTTATATTTTACTTGGCTTATTACTTCATTGATTACTTGGTTAATAATACGCTGATCTGAGCAGGTTGTTTTAGATTTTATGCTTTTTGCTGCGACGACTTCTCCATTTTCATTAACAGTTAATTGCAAGTGAATACTAACATCAAAATCATTATCGTAAAGAGGAAGAATTACATTGCTTATTCTTAAACGTCCCCCATCTCCTTTTCCAGGACCGTCATCTCCATCATCACTGTTACCCGGTCCACTAAATGGCCCATTGCCAGCCCCATTTTTTCCTCCAGACCC
>ENA-UOYL01000430-UOYL01000430.1-marine-metagenome-genome-assembly--contig:-NODE-430-length-15004-cov-3.326991_pt1 | contig 15004 bp, 9 predicted proteins | sample MGYA00238173_ERZ767189 | MGnify/ENA primary metagenome ERZ767189 (study PRJEB28943, sample SAMN06267163) | marine metagenome | isolation source: Columbia River Estuary | place: USA:Columbia River Estuary... | reverse complement strand
AAAAAATCTAATAAGCCACTTCCAAAAAACAACACAAATAGCATCCAAATTGCTTGTTTGCCATTTGAAGCACTTTTACTAGGTAAAGAAACAAGAATTACCCCTAAAATAGCAGCGATCAAGCCACTAATTTTTAGAATCGAAAGCGATTCATGGTTGTAATAAATCATGGCTAACATCGAAATCGACATGGACATTTTAACAGCAACAGAGGTGGAGGCAACCCCATTTCGCTGGGAACTTATGCCCATTATTAAAAACAAGGAGATAAATAATATAGCGCAATAAAACGCATACTTTAGGATGTCAACATCATTCGCCGTTATTCCCTTAAATTCCGAATGAAAAAAAATGATTCCACAAGAGGCAGCGGTAAAATAGTTAAAGACAATGGCCTGAAAGGTATCTATTTTGTATCTTGGGAAAAGTTTAAAGACTACAAAAATCAGACTTGAACAAAGGATACAACTTACTAATTCAATCATCTTCTGTGGTAGTAATAAATGGTGTCGTGGTCACTAAATTGATGGGCTCTACTTGGTACTTTATTCATTACTGGTGCTTTTACGCCGTCGCCAAATTTCACGTCTCCAACAATCACGCGTGCTTCATCCCAAACATTATCAATAATAAAATATTGTAAGGTTCTACTTCCTCCTTCTACCAGAACGGATTGAATATTTCGCTTGAATAATTCGTCTAGGATGTGCTTCGTGGACGTCTCTGAAATCTTAATCCATTCTACACCATCTGTTTGGTCATTTTTTAAGCGGTTAAAAACAAGTGTAGGCGCATCTTTGGAGAATATATTAACATCCTTACTTAATTGTAATTGACTATCAATCACTATTCTCGTTGGATTTTTACCACTAATCTCACGAACTGTTAGGGATGGATTATCATTCATAATGGTGTTTCTACCTACCAAAATGCTTTGTTCTTCGCTCCTCCATTTATGAACAAGTACTTTCGATTCAGGAGAGGAAATCCAATTGATGCCTTTTTCACCGATTTCTCGGTTTTTATCTAAATAGCCATCTGATGTTTGCGCCCATTTCAAAATCACGTATGGTCGCCGCTTTTCATGGAAGGTAAAAAATCGCTTGTTTAGGGTTCTGCATGCTTCGCTTAATACATTTTCATGAACTTCGATCCCTGCTCTTTTTAAGGATTCAATTCCTTTACCGCCTACAATAGGATTACTATCCCTGCTTCCTATAACAGCGATCTTTATCTTTCGATTTATGAGTTCATTGACACAAGGAGGTGTTTTTCCATGATGAACGCAAGGTTCTAAGGAAATATAAACAGTTGAATTTTCAATTTCTTTCTGATCAAGTACACTTTCTATTGCTTTTATTTCGGCATGTTTCCCACCGTATTCTGAATGATATCCTTCTCCGATAATAAGGCCATTTTTCACGATAACACAACCTACCATAGGGTTAGGGCTTACATTTCCCTGTCCTAAGTAGGCGAGATCAACGCATCGTTGCATAAATGATTCGTGCTCCATTTGAATGGTAAAAGTACTGATTTAGCGAATACCTCGAATACTTTAGGCTGTGCTAAATTTAAAGACTGTGTTTAATTCACTACCTTTGCGCTAAGTTTAAAAAGAAAATGCATAAATCAGGTTTTGTTAGTATTGTTGGAAGTCCAAATGTAGGCAAGTCTACTTTGATGAATCATTTGGTGGGTGAAAAGTTATCGATTGTTACAGCTAAGGCTCAAACAACGCGCCATCGGATTCTTGGAATTGTAAATGAAGAGGATTATCAGATTGTCTTTTCAGATACACCTGGGGTAATCAATGCGGCTTATAAACTTCATGAAAACATGATGGATTATGTAAATGCTTCTTTGCAAGATGCCGACTTAGTGTTGTTTATTACGGATACGCAGGAGAATGAAATGAATCATAAGGCAACACTTGAGAAGATCAAAAAATTGAAGGTGCCTGTTTTGTGTTTGATCAATAAAATTGATTTATCAAATCAAGAAGAAGTAATGGAAAAGGCTTTGTATTGGCAAAATGAATTGCCTGACGCGCTCGTTTTTCCAATTTCTGCCCTGCATAATTTTAGCATTGATGCTGTTTGGTTGAAAATTTTATCGCTTATTCCTGAAAATCCTCCATACTACGACAAAGAAGAGATTTCCGATCGTCCCATGCGCTTTTTTGTATCGGAAATTATTCGAGGTAAGATATTTTACCTCTGTCAAAAAGAAGTTCCTTACAGTTGTCAAATTGAAATTGAGGAATTTATTGAAGAGGAAAATATTACCAGAATTAGAGCCATAATTATTGTGGAAAGAGAATCCCAGAAAGGCATCGTAATCGGTAAAGGAGGGGAGATGCTGAAGAAAATCGGCAGCAGTGCACGCTTTGAAATTCAAAAATTTCTTGATAAGAAAGTCTACTTGGATACTTTTGTTAAAGTGGATAAAGATTGGCGATCAACGGAAGCAAAGCTAAAAAAATACGGATATTAATAGTCAATAGGAGAATAAAAAATGAGCAATATTGTCGCCATTGTTGGAAGACCAAATGTTGGAAAATCTACCCTTTTTAATCGTTTAACGGAGTCGAGGGACGCGATTGTCAAGGAAATTAGTGGTGTTACCCGTGATCGCCTGTATGGTAAAGGGGAATGGAATGGCTATCAGTTTTCTGTTATTGATACTGGAGGTTATGCGACAACCAAAGAAGATATTTTCGAAGGAGAAATTAGAAAACAAGTAGAATTAGCGGTTCAAGAAGCAACTGTTATTTTATTTATGTTGGATGTCACCACCGGTATTGTGGAAATGGATAATGTGGTGGCTCAATTACTTCGAAAGAGTAAAAAGAAAATAATGGTTGTGGCTAATAAGGTTGATAGCAATGATCGAGTAGGGATGTCTGCAGAGTTTTACGCGCTAGGACTTGGTGAGGTCTTTGATCTTTCTGCGACAAATGGAAGTGGTACAGGTGAGATTTTAGATGCGCTGGTTCCCTTTTTTGATAAGGAAAATGAATCAATTCGTGAGGAAGACGACTTACCGCGCTTTGCTATCGTAGGTCGACCAAATGTTGGGAAGTCTTCTCTAATTAACGCTTTTACTGGTCAAGAACGAAATATCGTAACAGATATATCAGGCACAACACGCGACTCTATCCATACTCGATATAAATCATTTGGATTTGATTTTTTATTGATCGATACGGCTGGTATTCGAAAAAAAGCAAAAGTTACGGAGGATATTGAGTTTTATTCTGTACTTCGCTCTGTTCGAACCATTGAAAATGCAGACGTTTGTCTTTTCTTAATTGATGCTTCTGAAGGGATTCAAAAACAAGATCTTAGTATTTATTACATGATTGAAAAAAATTCTAAAGGAGTAGTGGTGCTTGTTAACAAATGGGATTTAGTTGAAAAGGATCATAAAACGATGGTAGAATACGAGGAGAATCTTCGCAAGCAGTTAGCGCCTTACAATGATGTGCCGATTATTTTCACCTCAACCATTACAAAACAACGTATTCATAAAGCGCTAGAAACGGCAATGGAAGTTTTTACAAATCGTACTAAGAAAATACCCACCTCAAAGTTGAATGATGTTATGTTAGAAGTAATTCAACAAACACCACCTCCAGCTAATAAAGGGAAGTACATTAAAATAAAGTTCGTTCAGCAATTACCAACGCATGCACCAGCGTTTGCTTTCTTTTGTAATTTACCGCAATACTTAACGGAGGCCTACAGGCGTTTTCTTGAAAATAGAATTCGTGAAATCTTCGATTTTAAAGGAGTTCCAATTAAGATCTTCTTCCGTAAGAAATAATTGAAGCTTACTTATTCTTATCGAATGAGGTTAATCGTGCCTGTAATTACCTTTTTATCATCGGTTTCTTTATTGGCATAATTAATTACCCAAGTATACACCCCAAGAGGAACATCAATGCCATTACTTCCGTATGTGCCATCCCATTCTCCCTCAGCATTTAAACTTTCCCAAATCACTTCGCCCCATCTATTGTAGATCAACAAAGAGAATTTATAAGGATCGAAACCTGTTGTAAATACTGGATGCCATGTTTGATTGTTCTCATCTTGGTCGGGGGTGAATGAATTTGGAACATAGAAAATTGGATCGCTAATCACAACCAAGGTTAGTTCGTAGGTGTCAGAACAACCTAATGGAGTTGTCCCAGTTAAGCTAATAAGCATGTTTTCAGTAACACCCACATAAGGGTGGCTAGATTCAAATTCGGTCGAAGTTTCTCCGTCGCCAAAATCCCAGAGGTAGGTCACCGCTCCTAAGGTATTATTATTGAATTGAATGATTTCGCTCTGCGATGACAATACATTTGGATTAGACGTGAAAGAAGCAACTGGATAATTTTCCATACAGATGTATGAATTGTAGGTAGTCGTTTCTATACATCCCTGTAGATTGTAGATCAATGTAATATCATGACAACCTGCACTTGTAAACAAGTAATCTAAGCTATTTCCAGTTCCAATAGTGTTATTATTCCAAACCCAAGTGTAACTAGCACTTTGAACTTGCTGGGTTGATAAATTTACCAATAATGGATTACATCCTGTTAGGGTATCTGCAACAAAACTTGGTGGCATTGCTGCAATGATCACAATATTCATTATTACGCTATCAGCACATTGATTTGGATCAGGTGTGAAGGTATGTGTGAACACTCCATCAATTGAACTATCAATCGTTGGTGGATTCCACGTACCGCTTATTCCTGGGGTATTATTTGATACAGTTGGGATTAAAGGAGGTACATCTCCTTGACAAACCGGTGGAATTTGTGCAAATTGCGGAATGTTTAAGGGGTCAATAACAATGGTCATTTGACCAGTAGCAGAACACTGAAAAGGATCGGGAGTAAAGTTATAAACCGTAGTGTTTGGAATCTGAGTATTGATATTATTTGGCACCCATGTTCCTGTTATGGGAATTAAATTGGTTGAGCTTCCTGGAAGAGTAACCCCAGTTGTATATTGACACAATGGGCCAATCTGTTGAAAAGTGGGATTGGTGTAGTTCAAAATAGTGATATCAAAGGTTGTGGGCACCGCACACTGTCCTGCTGTTGGAGTAAAGTTGTAAGTGAAAGTACCAACCGCGCTCGTTACCACATTGGGTGGAGACCAAGTTCCAGTATAGGGGGTTGCGTTGGTTGATGGGTTCTGCAAAAGTGGAGGTGCATCGTTTATACACAATGGATTAATCACATTAAATGTGGGGGTTTCATTCGGTAGAATGGTAACATTGAGTGTAGCTGTAGTAGCACAAAAACTCGGAGCAGGGGTGAAGGTATAGGTTTGGATTCCTGCCACGCTTGAGGAAATTGTAGATGGTGACCAAGTTCCTGTGATTGGCGGACTATTAGTCGAACTTGTGAGCAAACCAGGGACAGCACCATTTTGACAAATAGGATTTATGGAATTGAATGTAGGAACAATTGGTGTATTTACCACTACAGTTGTGGTAGATGTTCCATTACAGTTTGGTGTAGTAAAACTTAAGGTATAAAGACCTGCATTAGCAGCTGTTGAATTGGGAATCGTTGGGTTTTGAAGGGTAGAACTAAATCCGTTTGGTCCTGCCCAAGAATAGGAGCTTGCTCCATTTGCTGCAGTAAGGTTAATCGTTTGTCCGGCGCAATAAGGCCCAGTGTTGGCTACGGTGATAAGCGATCCGCCCCCGGTATAAGTGATATTTACATATCCATTACCCGTATTGTTCGCTGCTAAACAAGTTCCGCCTGCTGGTAATAATGAAGATCCTGCACCGCCGCCACCGCCAGCGTTAGCACCTGTGCAACATCCGTCATTTCCGCCGCCGCCGCCGCCATAATAGCCACCACCACCGCCACCTGCAGATGCAGTTTGCCAAACACCAGCTATTCCGCCGTTACCTAAAGAACCTGGCGAGCCACCCGGAGGTGTACCTGCCCATGGTGTACCACCAGCGCCACCCGCGAATTGGGTACCACCTTGTCCACCCTGACCGTAGGTATTACACCCTGGTGCACCATTGTTGCAATTTGCAGGGCCACCACAGACAGGAGAAGATCCTCCACCTTTTCCCCCACCTGCACCACCAACTATGACTCTATTTGCTAAAGCGGTCCCTCCAATTCGAACATCGCTAGCGCCTCCGCCTCCCCATGAGGAGTAGGATGTATTTCCATTGGTAGAGGCCCAACCTGTGCCTCCGCCATTCCATCCACCTGAATTATTCCCTTGAATTCCCATGCCACCAACGTAGATGTTGAGTGTTTGACCGGGTGTAACAGCAACTATTCCTGTAATGACTGCTCCGTTTCCACCATTTGAACCGCCACCTTTGGCACCAGCTGCGGTGATGGTAACATTGTACACACAAGCAGGAACGATCCAAGTTTGAACGGCTCCTGTGTAAACGAAATTAACGGTTTGAGTTTGGGAGAAAACAAGCCCAAATACAGAAAAGATAAACGAAATTAAAATGAAGTGTTTTAGCGTAATTTTTATTCTCATCAATTAATTTTTTACTAAATTAAATAAATATAATTTATTTACTGCCCCACTATTTTTTATTTAATACAATAATGGTGTTAATAAATTAGCTAATTCTATTTTAAACTTGTTAAGTTTCTTATCACCTCAAGGTAAACTTAATATTAACGAAAATTTAGACGAATTTAATGGTTTAAGGTTGCTTTTAGATTTTTATTACTTAAGACACTTATTTTTAAGCAGAAATGCTTGGTTTATTTTAATAGATTTAGGGTCCCGCTGATTAATCTTCGATCGTCTACATCTTTGATTTTAAAATTTATTTTCCACGTGTAAGCCCCTTCTTGACAATGTTTTGCTACGCCGTATGTTCCATCCCACCCGGTATTTACATTATTACTTAACCAAAGTAATTCACCCCATCGGTTGTAAATGCTTAATTCATAATAATACGGATCAAATCCGCTGGTGAATACGGGTTTCCATGTTTGATTAAACTCATCCTGATCTGGAGTAAAAGTATTTGGAATGTAATAGATTAGACCTTCCTCATAGGCAATCGGATTCGTTACTGAATCAATGCAGCCAGAATTTGAATACGCGTAAAGTGTAATTGAATAGCCACCAAAGGTATTGTTAAAAAGATGCGTTGGATTTGTTAGCGAGGAGAAAGTTCCATCACCAAAATCCCACGAATAGGTGGAAGCACCTGCTGACCCATTTTGAAAATAAATAGATTCAGAAGGATTTCCAAATACACCAGGTATAAAGCTGAACGCAGCAATTGGATCGGATTCTACGCAGATGTAATCATTCAGTACTGATGTCGCTGAACAGCCATTTAAAATGTATTGTAATTCGATGTCGTAGCATCCGGAATTCACAAATTGTTGAGAAACGACAGGTGTATTTCCGATTAAACTTCCGTTTGCAAGCCAAGTATAGGTAGCCCCTGGAACATCTAGTGTAGATAAGGTAACATTCAATGGGCTACAGCCAATTAATGTGTCAGCGGTAAAAGAAACGGTTGCGTTGTCGGATATTTGAACAACCATTACTGCAGTATCTGCACATTGATTCGGAGCTGGTGTAAAAGAATAGGTGCTAGGTCCTAAAAGCAAGGTGTTGATACTTGGTGTGTTCCAGGTTCCAGCAATAGATGGGACATTTATTGATTGTAATGGCAAAACAGGAGAGGGAATTGATCCTAAACAAAAAGGGCCTTGCGGAGAAAATTGCGGTTCGATGAGTGGGTTTATTGTTACTTGACAAGAATCTACATTGGTGCAGCCACCCAATGATGCAGTGACCGTATACACTATGTTTTGTGTGGAATTAGAGGTGTTATTCAAAACTTGATTAATTATTCCACCTGAACCATTGTTGGCACCAGTAATACTAGAATTAGTTGAGCTTGTCCACGAATAAGTTACGCCAAGCGATGGATTACTGGTAATTGGAATGATCGAATTTCCACCACTGCAAATGGTATCATACGGTTGAAGAATTAATTGAATGGGTGGATTTACGACCACATTTGCATACTCAATTGTTTGACAACCTTGATTATCTAATCCGTTTAGAATAGCCACATAGTTTCCTGGATTAGCGTAGGTAATAACATGAGGTCCTGGGCCATTGGCAGAAGTTGGTGAACCCCCGTTTAAAAAATTCCATTGTAAACCGCCTGCACAATTAATGGAGGTAGAGCCATTGTAAGTGATAGCTTGACCAGAACAAATCGTTTGGGGATTTGCCACTATATTTGGGTTGGGACCTGCAAATGTTCCTCCATTGGGGATATTGTTGTTGAACGTTATCGTAAATCCGGAACTTGCACTGAAGTTATTGACCAATATCGCATAACTCGTTCCTGCCACCATATTAATCGCTTGTACATAGGCGTTATATCCTGCTTGACAACCAGGAAATTCATTGAGGTCGAATTCAGCTGTGCTTAAACCTGTGGAACCAGTAGCATTTAAACAAGACGATGAACAACAGCGAATAGGTGTTCTACCAACACATGGGTCGTTACCGGCAAGAGAATATAAAATAAAATCAATGTCATCGTTTGAATTGATTGGCGTAATGTCGAGTGTAAAAGGACCACTGGTTGCACAAGTCCAATAAAACCATGAAGAGTTACCTTCATCAACACCGGGTACATCAAGACAAGTTCCAGGTTCTGGTTCATCATTATTTAATCCACCTCCACTCAAGGTGGCCACACTTACAGGATTCTGGCTACAAAGAAAAGCCGCTCCACCACAATCTGCTCCAGGATTCGCTGTGGGGGTATAATTATTTACACACAATTTAAATGTCCCTTCATTGGCTTGGGTAGAGCTTACTCGAATTAAATAGACTACACCTGGAGTTAATGCTCCTTCATATAGTTGAGTAGTTCCAACACCAGCAACGCCATTCGCACAACCTAATTCATTGATTAACCCGCCACAGACACCATCATAAATGGCAATTCTAGGCTGAAATAGTGTTCCACCATTACCGGAGCCACTAATTGAAATGAGCACATCGGTTCCGATTGCCGTAAATTGAAACCAAACATCTTCCGTAGCTCCTCCAGTCCAACACGCAGGGGTGGAATAGGCTGAAGGAATTGAACCGACATTCGTATAAAAGCCGTTTCCAGAACAATAATTAATAACGTTAGTGATTGGCGTGGCATTAGTACAATCTTCAGCCTGAGCAAAAAGAGTTGTATTTAAAAGAAAAAATAAAATAGGAAGTAGTCCTTTTATCATTAATGCATTCACTTAATTATGACCAATTTAAGACGGAAATTACAAATTATAGTTGTGTTTATCAAATAATTAGTTTTTTTCTAAGGCATCTACTTGAATTTGGCGTTGCATGGGATTTACCTTCGCAGGCTGTTGTTTAAATAATTGGTAGCGTGAAGGTTGAGTAGCTGTGGGCCACGAATTATTATTGAGGTCTACATCTGCCGTTTCTAAAAATGGATCTAAACGAATCTCTTTGACTTCCTTCGCAAAAATAAAAACTTTTGAAACCTTGTCTTCATATTGTCTCCAGATTTCAACCGGTATCCGAACGATTTCTGTACTATCGTCGATAAATGTAAATCGGAAGATCAAGGGCATTACCATACCACCAATATTTTCTAGGTTTACTTCGTAAAAATGATTTCCAGCATTTAAGAGCGCCAAATCTTTTGTTGAGGATTTTTGTATAAATTGTTCGTATTCCTTTTTATCTAAGGCATCAACCAAATAGATGTTTCTTTTCCCGTAGAAATCATCTATCAATGAATCTCGCTCATTGACTGTTTCTGTGATCTCTTTTAGGTTCCTAGGAACTCCAATATGGATGTCTTTTTCTTTGTCTTTTTCTTCCTGAAGTGCTTTTTCAATGTTCGGATTTTGGCTGTTCAATTGAAACCATTTCACCTCTTTGATAGCAATATCTACTGGTTCTGTACCGTAAAACCAACCTCTCCAAAACCAATCGAGGTCAACAGCTGAAGCATCCTCCATACTTCTGAAAAAATCAGCTGGACTTGGATGTTTGAATTTCCAGCGTTCACAATATGTTTTGAAAGCAAAGTCAAATAACTCTCTTCCCATGATGGTTTCGCGCAAAATATTAAGCCCTGTTGCTGGTTTTCCATAGGCGTTATTTCCAAATTGAAAAATCGATTCAGAATTGGTCATGATCGGGGAGATTAATTTTTGGTCTCCTCGCATGTAGTCGGCTATCATGTGGGCTGGGCCTCTTCTAGACGGATAGCCGCGTTCCCATTCCTGTTCGGTTAAGTATTGAACAAAGGTATTGAGTCCTTCATCCATCCAGGTCCATTGCCGCTCATCGGAATTGATAATCATTGGGAAAAAGTTATGACCTACTTCGTGGATAATGACTCCCCACATGCCGTATTTTTCGCCTTCGGAGTAGGTGCCATCTTCTTCTGGTCTTCCACCATTGAAACAAATCATGGGATATTCCATGCCAATCCATTTTGAGTGAACCGAGATCGCTACGGGATACGTGTAATCTACGGTATATTTAGAGTAGGTTTTAATGGTGTGCGCCACCAGCTTGGTGCTGTATCGTTCCCAAAGTGGGTTTCCTTCTTTAGGATAGAATGACATGCACAGGATATTTTTATCCCCCACTTTGACATTTTGAGCATCCCAAATAAATTTTCTAGAGCTAGCAAATGCGAAATCCCGCACATTGGTGGCTTTGAAGCGCCAAGTTTTAGTGCTTGTTTTTTTATCTTTTTCAGCAGCTTCCGCTTCCGCTTGTGTGACAATCATTACCGGAGAATCTGCTTTTTTGGCTTGCTCGAAGCGTTTGCGTTGGCTTGCATTAAGCACATCGGCACCATTTTGTAGTTCGCCAGTTGCTGCAATGATATGATCAGATGGAACGGTTATACTTACATCATAATTTCCGAACGGTAAAGTGAATTCCCCACGGCCAAGGAACTGCTTGTTTTGCCAGCCAGTTACGTCGCTGTAAACACACATTCTTGGGAAGAATTGCGCCAAAGTATATAGGTAGTTCTTGTCTTTTTCGAAGTATTCGTAGCCAGATCTACCACCCACGGCCATACGGTCGTTTATGTTATACCACCATTTCACGGTAAAACTTACACTGCTTTTGGGAGCTAAGGGCGTAGCTAAATCAATGCGAAGCATGGTTTTATTAATGAAATAACTCATTTTTTGGCCAGAAGTATTCGTAATGCTCTCCACCTTAAACCCACCATCATAATCGAAGAAACGTTTTTGAATATCACCTACCGATTTGAAATCTTCCATCTTTTCCACTTCAATCAGTTTGGTGTCGGAATGTTCGTCGTATATGTTTTGATCGAGTTGCAACCAAAGATAGGGTAGGGCATCCGGAGAATTATTGGTGTAGGTAATCACTTCCGTTCCCATTAATTTTTGATTGTCATCATCCAAGACCAAGTTCATTTTATAGTCGGCTTGTTGCTGAAAATACGCATGGCCAGGTGCACCAGATGCCGTCCGGTATTCATTGGGCGTTGGAAGCTCCATGTCGAGTTGCGCAAACTTTTTTTGTGCATAAATGCCATTAAATACAGTAATAAAGCAAATTAAAGAGAGGGTATAGTTCATTGTCAATTGAGTTTAATAATTTGTTCGCGTTGAAAGAGCATGAAAGGATACGTGTCACTATGCTTACTCCCTAAAACGGTTAGCTTCTGTTGCTGTTCCGTAAAAAGATCCATAAATAAGTCATAGGTAACGCTTGTTGGCTCATTCCAACGAATTGGTTCTGATTTTAGGTAAAAAAAGGTGTAGCCATCGAGCGTATTTTCATACGCTTCAATACTTAATTGATTTATAACACCTCCTTGCTTAATTATAAATCCATTTGTGATTAGTTGATTAATTTTTTTTAGAAGGCTATCATTTTCCATGGCTTTCTCCAGCCTAATATCCTGTATCTTTTGGCTGAAATAATAGTCTAAATCGTGAGTCGATACGCAGATGCTAATTTCCAAACAAGAAGTTTGTTGGTTGTACTGCATTTCAGCGAAAGAAAAATAGCTGTTATGCGAATAAATGCAAGTGGAAATAAGTAAACATAATTGCAAAAGTACTATTCGCATGAGCTATTAAATGAGGTGCTAATTTACGAATAAATCACTAATTCGAAACAATTGAATTAGTCTTATTCGCTTGATTTTATGCGCACATAAATTTTGATTATTAGTATTGTCCTTTTTATATCTTCAAACCAACTCCTCATATATCTTCAATTTTTTCTACCTTTGGTTTTCAATGAAGCGACTTCTATTTTTACGGGGGAAACTCAAAGGATTTTTTTTCTTCCTGCACGGACACCGATTTTTTTCGGCGCATATCTTTTCGTTTGTGGGTTCTATGGCTGCTTTATCTAAATGGATTCAGAACCATAAAAAGTTAGGGTATAATGATTTTTATTCTTTTAAGTTCGATTACTCACGAAGGGAACAATTATTTGAACATGTCATTAAACAAGAAGAACTAGATAATGCGATAGATTATTTAGAATTTGGCGTTTCCAAAGGTGATTCCTTCCGATGGTGGACGGCTCGTATTACGCACCCAGAGGCTAAGTTTTATGGCTTCGATACCTTTACAGGACTTCCGGAAGATTGGGGTCCGTTTAAAAAAGGCGACATGAGTTCAGGAGATTCCTTACCTGAAATTGACGATACGCGTTTTCAATTTTATCAGGGCTTGTTTCAGCAAACGCTTTTACCTTTTCTAGCAACGTTTGATCCTTCTCGGAAAAAAGTAATACACATGGATGCGGATTTGTATACGGCTACTTTATATGTGCTCACTCTAATTACGCCTTATCTTCGATCAGGAGATGTGATTTTCTTCGATGAATTCAACGTGCCCCAACACGAGTTTAAAGCATTTACCGAGTGGGCTAATTCATTTTATATAAAATACGAAGTTCTTGGCGCAGTGAATAATTATTATCAAGTTGCGATAAAAATTAGTTAACTAAAAAAGCCCCGCGAACGAGGCTTTCCAACAAACAAACAACAAACACAATTACCTTCTCGCTTTTATCGCTAAAATCATCGAAGGATTATCTTTTCTCCCTTAGGCAGTTGTTCATCTGGAGAAGAAATTTGATTCTTCCTCATCATAGGTTTAAGCTTTACAGCTTCTTGTTGAGCTACTTCTCGTAACGTCATTGCTTTTTCTAAAATAACAAACTTGTGCGTTCGCGAATGGTTACGTCGAGGCCCTAAATAAATAATACTTCCTTCTTCAAGCAGATCTTTATTCGGAAATTGTTCATTGTATTTGTGTAGTTGTCGTAAAGTAATAGAATGCCGCTTTGCAATTTTGTAATATGAATCACCTTTTTGTGCTGTTACATACACCACTCGATTGGAATGCAAGAATTTTTCTGTTGAAAATAGGTTTGGTTTTATTGGATTAAGAGCCATAGCGTTTAAATCCAAAGTATTTAGATGTAATTCTTCGATCAAATTAATTAGTGCGTTTGCGTAACTCTGACTTGTTGCGTATCCTGCGGCTTTAAGCCCATTGGCCCAACCTTTATAATCTGAAATATTTAATAAGAAAAGGCTTTTATACCTGCTATGTTTTGTTAAAAATAAGCTGTGATCTAAATAAGAATCTTCTGCATTATTATAAACTCTAAAGCACTCGTTTTTTGCATCATCATCAAAATATGCTTTATCACCACTCCAATCAGAATGACATTTGATACCAAAATGGTTATTGTGTTTTTTTGCTAATTCTGAATTTCCACTTCCTGATTCTAATATGCCTTGAGCAAGTGTTATGCTTGCAGGGATTTTATATAATTGCATCTGTTTGATGGCAATAGCTTTGTAATTTTCTGCGTACTGAAGCTTTGTGATTTCTGTCGATTCACTGCTTAATGCTATGAAGGAACTAAAAAGGCAAAAAAGTAATGTGGTATTTTTCATGGTCCGAAGGTTCCACATTTCAAACGACAAAGATTCGCTAAGGTTTCAATTAGAGAAAAATGTTTAAATAAATTAAGGGCAATCCTTATTTTGAGGCTTTAAGCTTAAGTTGAACCAGTTGTAAATAAAAAAAGCGAGGTATACCTCGCTTTTAAATCTAATATTTTATACTTGATTAATATCGGTAAGTATCTGATTTAAATGGACCTTCCACTTTCACACCAATATAATCAGCTTGATTTTCGGAAAGCACATCTAATTCCACTCCAATTTTAGATAAATGCAAACGTGCTACTTTTTCATCTAAATGCTTAGGAAGAACATAGACATCATTCTCATATTGAGACGTATTTTCCCATAATTCTAACTGAGCTAGCACTTGATTTGTAAAAGAGGCTGACATTACAAAAGACGGATGGCCAGTTGCACAACCAAGGTTAACCAAACGACCTTCAGCTAAAACGATAATATCTTTTCCTGCAATATTATACAAATCAACTTGTGGTTTAATTTCTATTTTGGAATCGCCATGATTACCATTTAACCAAGCCATGTCAATTTCGTTATCAAAATGCCCGATATTACAAACGATGACTTTATCTTTCATTTTCTCAAAATGACTTCCCTGAACAATGTTTTTGTTACCAGTAGCCGTAACGATGATATCGCCAAGATGAACTACAGAATTAAACTTTTTAACTTCGAATCCATCCATGGCAGCCTGTAGCGCACAAATCGGATCGATTTCAGTAACGATAACTCTTGCTCCAGCTCCCTGTAATGATGCAGCAGAACCTTTTCCAACATCACCATAGCCACAAACAACAGCTACCTTTCCAGCCATCATAACGTCTGTTGCGCGACGAATCGCATCAACTAACGATTCTTTACAACCGTATTTATTATCAAATTTCGATTTGGTAACGGAATCATTAACATTAATAGCAGGAATCATTAGTGTACCATTTTTGATACGGTCATAAAGCCTTAATACACCTGTTGT